>Ga0316230_1003720_pt1 | contig 11728 bp, 10 predicted proteins | sample TBH18025metaG_FD_206004 | JGI IMG/M metagenome (GOLD analysis project Ga0316230, IMG submission 206004) | Freshwater microbial communities from Trout Bog Lake, Wisconsin, USA - TBH18025 | ecosystem: Environmental > Aquatic > Freshwater > Lake > Hypolimnion/Profundal zone | place: USA: Wisconsin...
ACCCGGCCAGTCCCGGCCAGCAGGCTCAAATCCAGAGATTGCGCCTGGAATTCGGACGGAGCTATGATGTTGTTCTGCCTGGGGTGGCGGATGTGCGAAACGAATGTTTCCCTCGTTGCAAGCTCCACCTCATGCTTGCGAGTGATACGATGCACATTCTTGTAACAGCCGGGCCAACCCGTGAGCACATGGATCCTGTGCGGTTTATCAGCAACCGCTCAACGGGACGCATGGGGTTTGCCATCGCGCAACGAGCTGCCGAGGCCGGGCACACCGTGACGCTCATTGCCGGTCCGGTGACACAGCCAACACCGCCTGGTGTTGCGCGCGTGGATGTTGTCAGCGCGCGCGACATGCTGCAGGCCGTGACATCCCGGCTTGAACATGCGGATGCGCTGGTGATGTGCGCGGCTGTCGCGGACTGGCGCCCCAGGGAGACAAGCGGGGTCAAACTCAAGAAACAGATCATGTCCGCCACGCTTGAACTTGTTCCAAACCCGGACATCCTGGCCACGATCAAACCGCTCAAGCACAAGCGCATTTTTGTCGGCTTTGCCGCAGAGACTGGAGATCCCATCCCGGAAGCCCATCGAAAACTGGCGGATAAGGGATTGGACATGATTGTTGCCAACGATGTGTCACAACCTGATGCCGGTTTTGAAGTGGAAACCAACCGCGTCACACTGATCCCACGCGCAGGAAAAATCCAAGCCCTGCCGTTGCTCAGCAAACTGGAAGTGGCGGCCCGGATTGTCGCCTGGATTGAAGCCGCTGCGGCATCCGCCCACTGACCTGTCGAAGGAGCGGTTCTCTCTCCCCCATAGGTCCTTCGGCGCGGACTACCCACGCCGAAGGGCTGCTCGCGCAAATCCGATTAACGAATCTTGTTTTCCTTGCGGCGCTTCTCGATGATGGTCTCGGACAACTCGTAGGGCACGGCTTCGTACCGCTCGAAATGCATCGTGAACGATCCACGACCCTGTGTCGCCGTGCGGATGGAGCTGGAGTATCCGAACATTTCGCCCAGCGGAACAAATCCGCGGACCAGTTTCGCGCCCGCCTTGTCTTCCATGCCCTCGACGCGACCGCGACGCTGGCAGATTGAGCCGGTGGCTGCGCCCATGTAATCTTCGGGAACCGTGACTTCCACGTCCATGATCGGCTCGAGCAGTTCCGGGTTGCCCTTCAAGAACTGGGTCTTGAAACACATGCGCGCCGCTTCGATAAACGCAAACTCGTTCGAGTCCACCTCGTGGAACGAGCCGTCGTATACCGTGACCTTGACGTCCACCACCGGGTAGCCGGCGCAGGGACCGTGTTCCATGGCCTTGATGACGCCCTTCTCGATGGCCGGAATGTATTCCGCAGGAATCGAACCGCCCTTGATTTCGTTTTCGAAGGTAAAGCCCTGGCCGGCATTCGCAGGCTCAAGACGCAGGCAGACATGCGCGTACTGACCACGACCGCCGGACTGCTTGACGTGCTTGTAGGAGCCTTCCATCGTGGTGGTGATCGTTTCGCGATAGGCCACTTCGGGACGTCCGACCTCGCACGCGACATTGAATTCACGGCGCAGACGGTCAACGATGATTTCCAGATGCAGTTCGCCCATGCCCGAAATGACCGTTTCACCGGTTTCCTGGTCATAGGTCACCAGGAAAGTGGGATCCTCGGAAGCCAGCGAATGCAAGGCCGCGCCAAGCTTTTCGTTGTCGTTGCGGCTGGCCGGACGAATGGCAATCGAGATCACGGGAGCAGGGAACTCGATGGACTCGAGTACAATCGGGTTCTCCGGGTCGCAAATCGTGTCGCCCGTGCGGGTTTTCGTCAACCCCACCACAGCGACAATGTCGCCTGCATAGGCTTCCTCGATGGCCTCCTGCCGATTGGCATGCATGCGGAAAAGACGCCCGATGCGCGCTTCCGAGTTAATGGTCGTATTGCGCACGGTCATGCCCACGCGCAGTTTGCCGGAATAGATGCGCACAAAAATAATCTTGCCCATGTGCTTGTCGGAGAGAATCTTGAACGCCAGGGCTGAAAATGGCGCGTTGTCCTCAGGCTTCCGGACAACACTTGCATCATCCGCCTGGTGCACATCGCCGACGTCAAGCGGCGAAGGCAGAAACTGAACAACGCCATCCAACAGGGGCTGAACACCCTTGTTCTTAAAAGCCGTACCGCAATACACCGGAACCAGCGTCCGCGTAATGCACCCCTTGCGAATGGCTGCCAGAATCTCCTCGTTGGTGAGCGGTGTCCCGGCCAGGTATTTTTCAAGGAGGACGTCGTCCTGCTCAGCGGCTTTCTCAACCAGCACATGGCGCCATTTTTCGCACTCCGCGCGCATGGTCTCAGGAATTTCATAGGTTTCGATGTTGACGCCCTTGGAGGCCTCATCAAACCGCAGGGCCTTCATGGTCAGCAAATCCACAAGTCCCTCAAAATGCTCCGCCTGGCCAATGGGTAGAACCATGGGGACAGGGTTGCCGCCAAGTTCGCTGCGAATTTCCTCGATCACAGACAGGAAGTCCGCGCCCACGCGGTCCATCTTGTTGATGAAGCAGAGCTTGGGCACTTCATACTTTTCGCTCTGGCGCCACACCTGTTCGGTCTGGGGCTGCACGCCGCCCACTGCGCAAAACAGGGCAATAGCGCCGTCCAGCACGCGCAGGCTGCGCTCGACTTCGGCCGTGAAGTCCACATGGCCCGGGGTGTCAATCAAGCTGATCTGATGATCCTTCCAGCTCACAACGGTCGCTGCAGACGTAATCGTGATGCCGCGTTCCTGCTCCTGCACCATGTAGTCCATGGTGGCTGCGCCATCATGAACTTCACCGATTTTGTAATTCTTTCCACAATAGTAGAGTATTCGTTCGCTGCACGTGGTTTTGCCGGCATCAATGTGGGCCATGATGCCAATGTTGCGAACGTGGTCAAGCTGCACTGTGCGAGGCATGAGTCATACTCCTTAGGAAGCCCTCGGACCCGGCGCATGATTGGCGCCTCTTAATGCTTGGCATGTTATGCCAGGAATCTTCGATCTGGGGGCAAAAGGCCAGAAAAGATATCAATCTGGAGCCAGAATAGCAACTGTGTAGTTACAGAAGGGCATGGCCCGAAGAACGAGATCAGCCCAAATCTCTGGCTTCCAGGTCTGTTTCATTAAATCCAAAATAATGTCCGATCTCGTGAAGCAGCGTGGTGCGCACCTCTTGAAGGAAGGCATCCGGATCATCGTTTGCCGTATCGCGCAAGTTGTCCAGAAACAGGATGATTGCAGGCTGCTCGGCCGATACATCCACCGCCAGGTCCCCATGGGATGGCCCCTCAAACAGGCCCAATAGATCCTCTGGATGGCCATCGTCGAGTGGGTGATCGTCGGGGCGGGACTCCAATCGTACCGGAACTTCCCGCAGGGGTTCTTGAAGGCTTTTTGGAAGCGATTGCCATACACGGGCAATCTCCGCTTCAGCCAGTCGCAGCCAGAAATCAAAGGGTTGTTGTGCCCCAGGGTTCATGTTTGTGACCTTGGCAGACCCTCGAAGCCTTGTCAATATACATGCGTCCCGCGATTGCAAGCTTGCCAAACGGCCAAAACGGACTCTATCATCATGTTATCCCTGTAGATGCGTTAATGGCATGACTGACGCACGAGACAGCACGGGAGACAATGCATGAAAATCGGATTTTCACTCCGCCGCATCATGAGCGCTCTGGCATGGATCTGCCTGCCTTTGTTGTGGGATGGCTCACAAGCCCATGCCGCCTCCTCTGCCCTTGAAACAGCCGCGCCAACAACCACGACCAGCCTGATCCTGACAGTCATGACACATGCCGGTGGATTCGGTGTATTCATTTGGCTTTGCCTGATCCTATGCGCATGCGCGCTCGGTTTTGTATTAGCCCTTGCCTGCATCATGCTTCGAAAGAAAAAGGCTGCTCCTCCTGTTTTGGTTGAGTCTGTTCGCAACTCTTTGGAACAAGGTGACTTGCTTAAAGCCATTCAGCAATGTGAAAAGAATTCAACGCCAATCGCACGAATCCTTCGGGAGGGGTTTGTTCACGTCGAAGAAGGCTTTGAAGTCATTCAGGACGCCGCCCACGTCATGTGTGGCGTTGAAGAAGAGCGCTTGCTTCGCCATGTCGCGCGCCTTCGCAGCATTGCCATCTTCGCGCCGATGCTGGGCCTGATCGGAGCCATGCAGGGGTTGATCTTTTCTTTTTCCGCGTTCAGCAAGACAACGGCTGACGCGCTCCAACAAACCCTGCTCGCTGCGCATGTCTCCTATAGCTTATGGCCTGTCACCCTGGGGTTGATCATTGCGGTTCCAGCGGGAATCGGTTCGTTTTTCTTCAAGAACCGGGCTGCCCGAATTACCCTTCACCTGAGAACGTTGACCCTTGATTTGATCAAAACGCTCCGGGATGTTGAAGTGGTGCAGGAATGATTGCCTCGACGCGCGTGTTGGGTCGAAAGGGAGCGCCAGTCGGCACAGAAACTTTCCATCCTTGCGATCTGTGGTTACTGTTGCTACGATAAATACCTTTCGAGGAGAACAAGGACATGTCCAGGGTTTGCGAAATCTGCGGTAAGGGCCCCAAAACGGGCAATTCGATCGTGCGGCACGGTCTTGCCAAGTACAAAGGCGGCATCGGCATGCACACGACCGGCATTAACAAGCGCCGTTTTCTGCCTAATCTGCAGCGTGTGCGCATCAAGGATGGCGAGACGCCCAGGCGGTGCATCATTTGCGCCGCGTGTTTGAAAAAGGGCAAAGTGACAAAAGCCTAGCCCAACCGGTGTGTCGCGAAGTTTGTGCATGCCACACGTCCGGGAATTCCAAGATGGTGAGGTACTAGCATGGCAAAGACCGAGCGACCCAACACGGCTGACGCAGTCAAAGCGACAGCAGAACCGGGTGGAGACGAAATCCGTCCAACTGATATTGTTTTCAATTGTCCTCACTGCGGCCACAGCCTCTGCATTGACTTTCGAGGCGCCGGATTGCTCACAAACTGCACCGTCTGCTCTCAGGAAGTCCTTGTCCCCATTCCCGCCGGAATGAATGTTGGAGATTTGGATCTCAACCGGGATCAGACCCTGGGGCAGCTTTTCTATACACGTCGCTCTCTGGCCCGCGCTGAACAACGTATCGCGGAGTTGGAAGAGGTTATTGGCAGCCTGAAAGACCGCCGCTCAAACATGGAAAAGGCGCGCATGACCACACTTCATCACTGCGCCGAACTTTCCGGCTTGTGCCAATCGATTCAGCGCAGCCAGTCTGACATCGCTGCGGCCATCAATCACATGCTGGAAATCATCGCCTCGGAACAACAACATTAATTGACGCCCGCGCCAAGGGCTGTCTGTTGTGCGTCTGGGCGTGAATCGCCGAATGCGTCGACGCGGCGTTCCGATTTCTCCAAGGACCGACCTGCAAGTCCCTTGCAAGACACCCCAAACCTATCCCAGTTCCTGTAGATAGGGGTTGCTCTGACGCTCCTGCCCGATGCTTGTCAGAGGTCCGTGTCCACAGATCACAGCCGTGTCATCCGGAAGCCGAAGTAATTGCTTCAAGGAGGCTTGTATCTGCTTCCAACTGCTCCCTGGAAGGTCTGTGCGCCCCACGGATCCGGCAAACAATGTATCGCCCGACAACAGCACCGGCTTTGCCGGAAAATAAAGGCATATGCTGCCAGGCGAATGTCCCGGCGTCGCAAGCATTCTGGCCTCAAGGCCGGAACCGGAGATCTTTTCGCCATCCTGAAAGGAACTTTGTAAATGTGCCGGCTGATGCGGTGCCTGCATATAGGCCGGCGGCAGCCGATTGATCGACGTAAAAGCCCACTTCGCATCCAGGGCATGCATCCAAACCGGCGCGGGATGACTGGCCAGCAGATCATCTAACGCAGAGATGTGGTCAATATGCCCGTGCGTGCAAATATAGCGCTCGACCTGTAGCTCATGCCGGGCCAAAACCTGAACAATGGCCTTCGCATCGGCTCCAGGGTCCACCACCCATGCTTCGCGCGAATGTTCTGCCCATAGCACTACGCTGTTTACAGCAAATTCACCAACGATTACTGTTTCTACCTGCATAACCGCCAGCATAAGCGAGTGAATGCCAACATGCAACTGTCGGAAGGATCATGCGATGAAGCCGAAACTCTCCAGTCGTGAGCGCGTGTTGACAGCCATTGCTCATCGCGAGCCTGATCGCGTGCCAATTACGTTTGATGCCGAGCCGGAGGTTATTCAGGCTCTGATGCGGCATTTCGGTGTTGCCACACGAGACGAAGTTTGGAATGCGCTGCATGCCGACACCCGTCTCGTGGGCGTGGACCACCACGGGCATCACATCCGCAAAGAAGGCGTGGTTGAGTATGATTTTTGGGGCATTGGCTCCACCCCCCAAGCCTACAGCGGTGGCACCTATATGGAATATACGCACTGCCCGCTGGCCAACGCCTCATCCGTCGCCGACATTGAACGCTATGACTGGCCTACACCGGATGAATGCAGTTATGAAACCCTGCGCGCATGCCGCGCCGCCAATCCAGACAAGGCCATCATTGCGCACATCACCCACGGCCCCTATTTCAAAGCCACCCATATGCGGGGCATGGAAGCGTTCATGCTCGACCTGGGTCTGCAACCCGAGGTTGCCACAGCGATGATGCGTCGCGCCGAGGACTATTTGGTGCCCGCGTTGGAGCGTCTTTGCCGCGAGGCTGGCGATTCGTTCGACATCTTTTACATGGCTGACGACTATTGCTCGGCTGACGGTCCCCTGCTTTCGCCCGAGATTTTTCGTGAATCCATCAAGCCCTACCTGACGACCCTTGCAACCATCTGCCACCGGAACAATAAAAAATTCCTCCTGCATGTCTGCGGTGCCGTGCGCAAGCTGCTTCCGGACATTCTTGACGCCGGAGTCGACCTGTTGGAACCGATCCAGACCTCCGCTGCCGGCATGGACGTCGAAGGGTTGAAGCGGGATTTTGGCGATCGCTTGACCTTTTACGGCTCCATTGACCTGATTCGAGTCCTGAGCCGCGGCACGCCGGAGGATGTGCGCCAGGAAGTGCTCAAAAACTTTCGCATACTCGGCAAGGGGGGTGGATTCATTGTTGGCCCTGGGCACACGTACATTCAGCCGGACTGTCCCATTCCAAACATCATCGCCATGTATGAAACAGCCTTTCAGGAGTGTCATTACATCCGCAGCTAAAGACACTTGCCTTGGCACACGTGGTGCCATGGCGGTTCACTGATTACTGCCCCCGTCCACTTCGTCCAGCGCATCCAACCCTAGTAATTCGCGGACACGACCTCAAAATAGGATTGTGGGTGCTGGCAAACCGGGCATTTTTCAACAGCCTTTGTGCCCTCATGCATGAACCCGCAGTTACGACACACCCAACGAACTTTTTCTTCCTTGCGAAAAACCTGGCCGCTTCCCACATTCCGAAGCAGCGCCTCGTAACGCTCCATGTGCGATTTTTCAATCTTGGCGAGACCGTCAAAGATTCGCGCCTGCTCTTCAAAACCCTCTTCCCTGGCTTCCTGCGCCATGCGGGGATACATGCAGGTCCATTCTTCGCGCTCGCCTGCGGCAGCCGCCTTGAGGTTGGTCATGGTATCGCCAACTCCTGACAAGGCCTTGAAATGGAGCTTTCCGTGTTCTTTTTCCTGTTCGGCGGTCTCAAGAAAAAGGGCGGCTATTTGCTCGTATCCTTCCTTTTTTGCAACGGATGCAAAAAATGTGTATTTGTTGCGCGCCTGTGATTCGCCTGCAAAAGCCTCGGCGAGATTCTTTTCCGTCTTGCTTCCCTTGAATGGCGTCATGTTATGCGCTCCTTGGGTTTGGATCACGTTGACTGAATGGCCTACACAACCGTCACGCGTATGTCGTCACATACGAGCATGCGTGAGAAATCGTACCCTGCTCTTAAAGAACTGTCAATTAGGCTTGGACGCAGGGGCGGGGGCCGGCTGTGGTTTGACCTGAACGGATGGATTCGTCGATGGATTGGAATTTTTTCCATCCCACTTGCCGCCTCCCAAACCGAGATCGCCGCGTTCTTTTTGTTGCATGCGTTCGCGAACCAGTTCGTGGGCTCGGCGAATTTGATCGGGCGTCAGATACTGGTGCAAAATGAGCAAACTTTGAATAGCCAGTTTGGCCTGCTCCGTGCGGCATTTTCCAATGGTTTCAACCATGCGCATGAGTTCGTTGGTGTTGACATTGGCCGATTGGAGCAACTGCGCCATCTGATCCGCCTGGTTCAGCGCCAGTTTTCGAATCTGGGCATTCAAATCGATTTCCCGCTCCTGAATATCCTTCAGTTCGATACGAAGCTTGCTGGCCGTGTCATCCGAAATCCCAAGCGCAGCAACAAAACCTGGATTGGCCAGCATGCGATCTACATTACGTTCGTTTTCAGGAAAGACAAAGTCCGCCGAAGCGGCTGACCACCGTTTTTTTTCGTTGGTATTGGGCGTGGATGGCGCAGCTCCTTCATCAGCAAAAACCTGCGCGCAGAAAACGATGGCCAACAGGCTCAAACAGCAACCCACACATGACTTTTTCATGACCGCCTCGCTCCAGTTCAACAGCTTCAATAATACCTACAAAACGCACGGCATGGGATTATTATTGTCAACGCCTTCCACGCAGCGCCATTCCAGCTTGTTCACTTCCAAGCCGATCTTCGACACTTTCCTCCCTGTTCATAAATCCTAAAAAACCTTCGGATTTTCTCATGTGCGGACAAAAAGGAATCAAAAAATAAGGTTTTTTGAAATGTTTGCGTTCCAATAGGAAATTTCTTCGCAGAAACCTCACAAAATCGCTTATTTTTGATTGTTAACATGCGCAACGTGTTGTTCTGTAATTGGTTATGCGAACAAAAAACAGGGGGTCAAAAAGACCATTTTTGGCATTCATAACGATGTCTGTTCTGTTAATGCCTGTTCACAACTCGTTTTTGCGTATCGTTTTGCGCGTCCTTTTTGACTCGTTCATTTTTTCGCAAAACCCTGTAAGGATGGCCACATTTTAGCAATCCAGGGGGGTGTTAATAACCTGTTCATGGTTTTAAGATTCTTTTCTCTTGTTCCATGCGCCTCAGAGGTGCGATTGTCGCCATGTGTTCTGACTCATTTTTTCGGGGCCGTTTGCATCCCTGTTGCAAGACATGCGGCCCAGGTGAATGGAATAAATAAAACCTTGGGTTTTGAGGTGGCTTTATCATGGAGATGCACGAGCTTTGGTCTCAGGCCTGTGATCATTTAAAGGCCGTTTTGCATCCGGATGTTTTTAACCGATGGATTGCGATCATTCATCCCATTTCCATGCAGGGCGACACGCTCATGCTTGGCGTGGATAATGACTATTATCAAACCTGGCTGGAGGACAATTATCTACAGTTGATTGTCAGCGCGCTGCGTTCCGCAGGGGCCAGGGAATCGCTTTCAATCCAATTTGAAGTCCGGGTGCTTGATGTCGTTGCCAATGGTGATGCTTCATCCGTTGCCTCGTCGACAACATCACCCACGGTGCCTGCCCCGGAACGTCCGCGCATGCGAGCGCGGCGAGCGCGAAATAATGGCGCCCCACATGCCACGCTGAACCCCAAGTTCACCTTTGAAGAGTTTGTCATCGGGCCATCGAACAGCTTTGCGCATGCGGCAGCTCTGGCGGTTGCCCAGGCGCCTGCGCGCGCCTATAACCCGCTTTATATTTATGGTCAAACCGGACTTGGAAAAACACACTTGATGCAGGCCATCGGCCAGCGCGCGCTTCACTCCGATGGCGTTTCCGTGGCCTATGTCTCGTCCGAGACGCTCCTGAACGAGTATGTGTCTTCCATTCAGGCGCGCACCATTACCGACTTTCGAAACAAATATCGGAGTGTGGATATCCTTCTGGTGGACGACATTCACTTCCTGGCAGGCAAAGAACGCATCCAGGAGGAGTTCTTCCATACCTTTAATGCGCTCTACGACGCTCACAAGCAAATCATCATGACCAGCGACAGACCGGCCAGTGAAATTGCCGGCCTTGAAAAACGCCTGGTTTCCCGTTTTGAATGGGGTTTGGTCACAGAACTGGAAAAACCGGATTTCGAAACACGTCTCGCCATTCTTCGATACAAACAGACTCACAGCAAGGTTCAGCTGGCCGACGATCTTTTGAATTTCATCGCTGAAAATGTCAAAACAAACGTCCGCAGCCTTGAGGGCGCTCTTTTGCGAGCCTTGTCCTTTGCGTCGCTCAATAGCCAGCCCTTGACCTTGGAATCCATGCGCTACCTATTGAAGGATCTCCTGGATAAGGAAAATCTTCAGGATTTGACCTTTGACGATATCCAGCGGGCTGTTGCCGAGCACTTTGATCTTCGTCTGACGGACATGTCGAGCAAGCGTCGCCCACGCTCGGTAGCCCAACCCAGACAGGTGGCCATGTATCTGTGCCGGAAGTTGACCCGTTCATCTCTGCCTGAAATAGCCGATGCCTTTGGTAAGACGCACGCAACCGTTTTACATGCGTGTCGCACGATTCACGATCGCTTGGATGTTGAGCCAAACCTGCGTGAGGCGGTCAGGACCATAGCCAGAAAACTCAGTCGCGACCCCATCGCTTTTCAACTCTAAACTCACCTGAAAACCCATGATGACAAACCACTCAATTGACGACAATTTCCTGTTCAAAAGACCCCGGTTTTCAACAGGCTCTCTCCTTTCAACATCAGTTATGAACAGTTGTCTAACATTCATGAACACGCTGTCAAAAAAATCATCCCTGCCAACCTGTTGTCATTTCAACGTTTCTTCCTCTTGTCTTCTTTTTATCATCCTATACTGGTGCTGATGTTGACTTCATTCAAATTACCGTTATAACATGAATTGATAACTCGAACCGATTGGAGCTGCTCAATGAAGTTTTCACTTGTACGCGCAAAGTTGTTGGACGCCTTGCAGACCGTCCAGAATGTTGTGTCCTCCAGGAACACACTTCAAATTCTTTCCAATGCTTTGATCAAGGTGGAAAATGGAAAACTTCAAATCACCACCACCGATCTCGACATCACGGTCAAATGCGGAGTGGATGCCGAAAGTGTCCAACCCGGAGGAACCACAATTCCCATTCGTCGGCTGGCTGGAATCGTCAGGGAGTTGCCGGAAGGTAAAATAGAGTTTGAAATTTCCGATGAGGATGTCGCCGAGGTTCGCTGCGGGTCTTCATTTTTCCGAATTATTGGTCTTCCCATGAGGGATTTTCCTCCTGTTCCGGTTGCGGATGGAAAATACAGCTATCGAATGGACCAGGGAACGCTTCGTGAAATGCTTCGAAAAACGGCTTACGCTGCATCTTTGGATGAAACCCGGCGCGTGTTGAATGGCGTGCTGATGTCCTTCAAGGATGGAAAATTAACCACAGTGGCAACCGATGGTCGCCGGTTGGCTCTGGTGGAGCATGAGGTTGAATTTCCCGAGGATGCGGCAACCGAAATGATTCTGCCATCCAAGGCGGTCAATGAGTTGATGCACATTCTGGGCGAAGAGGGCGACCTCAAAATTTATGCCCACAAAAACCAGATTGTCTTCGAATTTGGAAATGTGGTGATGAGCAGCAAGCTGATCGATGGCGTCTACCCGAACTACAAGCAGGTTATTCCTGCCGGTTGCGACGAGCGGGTTGTGATCGATCGCGAACAA
>Ga0316230_1003724_pt1 | contig 11709 bp, 14 predicted proteins | sample TBH18025metaG_FD_206004 | JGI IMG/M metagenome (GOLD analysis project Ga0316230, IMG submission 206004) | Freshwater microbial communities from Trout Bog Lake, Wisconsin, USA - TBH18025 | ecosystem: Environmental > Aquatic > Freshwater > Lake > Hypolimnion/Profundal zone | place: USA: Wisconsin...
TAACCTTGAAGAAGCCGGGTATAAATCTAGCAACGAATCAGCCAGTATGTTTTTATATGGTTCTGCCGACCAAGCAGTAGAGCGGTAATGATTCTAGTGTCAGTCCGGAGGTCTAAGCCAGATACCAACAGCACACCTTGCCCTTACCATATAGAAACACACTATGCCACGCTCTGAACCTGGACTCTTAGTAATGTGTTTTTATATGGCGTATCAACAATGTCGTATGCATCCGCCATTGCGTCTGTAATTAGTATCCGAGATTCCGAGCCTCGATATCTATCCCGTAGGTAGCAGTCCCGTGTATGACTTACTAAAAACTGATATACCATATAGGAACACACTAACCCATAACCATGGCAGATCATTACCAGCGGGCTACGATTTACTTAATGTGTTCTTATATGGTATAAGAGACAAGTACAGTAATTTCAACTGCTGATTGCCTGAAGACAACTTAGGTTCAATCCACCTGCCACTTACATATACCATATAGAAACACACTAGACGAGGCGACCTCGTGGCCACAAGTTCCTGCTTATCTCTAATGTGTTTTTATATGGTAGGGGCGTTCGGTAACGATCCGAATTTTACCGGTTAAAAGCCGGTTACTTCACCTTAAAGTTTCACCCCCATATTGGTCCCTGCGGCCGGAATCGAACCGGCAACCTTCTGATTAAGAGTCAGTTGCGCTACCAATTGCGCCACACAGGGTTAGTTGTATTAAAAGTTTCTTTAATGTCTTAATACTATATTAAAGAGTTCTTTAATGTGCCAACCCTAGACCAATACGGGATCTAGAGCGACACTAACGTTTAGCACGTTTCATGTCATTCTCCATTTAAAATAAAATTGGTGCCAACTCCCGGGATCGAACCAGGTTCCACGGATTTTCAGTCCGCCGCAATGACCACATTTGCTAAGTTGGCATAATATAACAGGATGCTTTTTTACGGTTTTGATTAAAAGTCAAATGTATAAAGTTTGCTGAACGCATCCTAAAACTTGGCAGGGGTAGTGAGATTCGAACTCACGATGACGATTTCAAAGACCGTTGCCTTAGGCCAACTAGGCGATACCCCAACAGAAAAAAAACAGGATTGCTTTTAACATAGTGCTACCGTTACACCAAACACCGGCATGGAGCCAGTGCTACGGAGTCGAACCGTTCCTTTCATTTTCAAGATGATTGAGTTATAAGTGTTTGCTGAAACAATCCTAAAACTGGCGCCCCCCCAGGGACTCGAACCCCGACTAACGGTTTTGGAGACCGCAGTACTGCCATTATACTAGAGAGACAAAATTTGGCGGGGAATATTGGAGTCGAACCAATTGTTTAATGTTTTGCTGTACACATTCTAAAACAGAATGCCTCCGCGACCAAGCGGAAGTATTCCCCATAAACTTGGTACCCCGTGACAGAATCGAACTGCCGTCTGCGCCGTGTAAAGACGCGGCCCTACCATTAGACGAACGGGGCATAAAAATTGGTCTCCACGGTAGGATTCGAACCTACAGCCTCCTGACTCCAGATCAGGCCGTCTACCAGATTGACATTACGCAGAGATAAAATTGGCGTCCACCGTCGGTATCTCACCGCACTCCTAGCCCGAGTAGCAACTCACGGACCCCCAGATCTCCTGTTGAGTGGACAGTAATAGTGCCTCGTCAAATCGCAACAACTTGATTACTACACTATCACAAAACTAATATTAAAACACACTATACATTAGGTTTAGACCTGCTCCTTTATCCTAATACGCCTAAGCATGCCATCGGCTCTGGGTCACAAGCGTAGTGTGTTTTAATATTAGTAACCGCTACCAAGCATTGCCATAAAGTAGGTGCCTGTATCATAGTTAGTCGGGCTACTGAAATTTCTGGTGTGTATTTCTTACACGGCTTCCAACCTTCCGTGATGTTACGGTTGCTAACTTACCTGCAGGACGCGATAGCAACTATCTTACATTTGGTGGAGGCCGAGGAAATCGAATCCTTCTAGACATCTTCCTTGCAAGGGAAGACCGTAGCCCACTACTGCCCCCAATAAAACATCTTTGCTGTACATCCAGGAATCGAACCTGGCTCAATCCTGATTAACAGTCAGGCGCCTACACCTTGCTTGCTCATGTACAACAAAGACGTCTCTTTGTCCTAGTTTTGATATCTCCCATATAAACTAGGAAACGTTGAATAACTGTCTCTGCAGAAACAATTATTATTTGCCCTGGCGCCGTGGACGGGAATCGAACCCGCCTAAATCTCATCGACAGTGAGGTACTCTCCCAGAGAGTTACCACGGCATGTATTCAGTTTGGTGCTCCTAAGGGAATCTAACCCTTACACAAGGTACTTTCTGTACTCCCCAATTCTATAAGTAGCGAACTTATCATGGATCCAAGTAGCGAACTTGGCGTGGAAACATCAGAGCATAATTGTTATTGCGACCAAAGGACTCGAACCTTTGCGGGAAACTAGTATGCACCGGCATCGCCGGCTACCCCTCCATTATCGCAAACTGGTATTGCGTACGGGGATCGAACCCGCCTACACAGGTTGAAAGCCTGTTGACCTCACCAAAAGTCGAACGCAATATAATAAAACAGGATCCGCTTTTTTTCATCCAAAGAAAATGATTTATTTGCTGTAAGGATCCTAAACTTGGTACCCGGAACAAGAATTGAACTTGTAATAAAGGCTTATCAAGCCTCCGTTATACCATTTAACTATCCGGGTAAATTTGGCGCCTCGTAGGGGGATCGAACCCCTTTGTCCCGGTAGACAGCCGAGCATAATAGCCATTATATGAACGAGGCAAATTTTGGTGGACCTTGAAGGAATCGAACCTAACTGCCGCCACCCTACATATTATGGCAAGAGATTTACAGTCTCCCGTAGGGAACAAAGTCCATAATTGTTAACACACTCTTTCGAATGTGTCGTATAAAGTACACTACATGGATGAACCCACTTGCCCTAAGGCCCGAGTGTACTTTATACGCTACCATTTATACTTCTCAGTTACCGCCTGAGTTTCATCCGGTAGGCCGCCCATTTGCCGCATGTTTATAGTGCGCGGCGTAGATCTCGTTTCTACATTTTCACACTCGGAAAGCAAAAACCCCAGGGTTTTTAATCCTGGGGTCCTTTTGAAGTAGTGTGTAATTATTTGTTAACTACACGATCCTCCTATGGACCCCTGGGTAATATAACCCTCTGGTGTGCGATCGCATGATAGACTATTAATCGCTAACCAAGAAGCGGGCATCACGCCTGCCTGTTTGGCTATCGTATTAAATTGTTGATGTCTAAAATTCGATTGCATTTTGTTTTCTCGTTTATCCTTGTTTACTAACAAACACCATTGTCTGTTAATATGTATTAATTATACAGTTATTTAGTTCTGCTGTCAACCCCTATTGTTGCTTTTGAACAACAAAGTTTTTAACAACTTACTTTCCTAACTGTCTAAGTATCTATTGTACGGCAATTTGCTTTCTGTGTCAACCACTTTTGGCAATGTTGTTTTTTGACAACATCTATTGCTCTGTGTTACAATATGTACTAATTGTAGTTTATTTATCATCTGGTGTCAACCAGGATGTCAAATAGGCCAAAAACTGCGTTGTAAATATACAACACGAAAGGACACTAATGTACGCGATAGCAAGTTTTAACGATGCCAAGTTCCAACCGTTGGCAGACATCACAGATGCGGTTAAAAAAGAATACTGTGAACGACATGGTTATTCATATCATGTAAAGACAGATGTAGCATTTACCCCGGACATCGGATTTGAAAAGATTAGAATGGTGCTGGATATCTTTGCTAAGAACCCAGACATTGAATGGTTACTGTTTTGCGAATCAGACGCAATGGTTACAAATTTTAATATTAAGATTGAAGATCGTATTGACAACAGATACCATTTTATTGTTGCTACTGATATTAACGACATTAACGCAGGAGTATTCCTAGCACGTAACAGTCAACAAGGTCGCAAATATCTAAACTTTATTCTAAATGAACGTCCTAAGTACAAAGGCAATTGGCAGGCTGAACAAGGTGTTATACAAGATTCATATCCACAGCATAGAAATATTGTTCGGGTAGTTCCTCAAAGAGTTATGAACAGTTTCCAATATCCCTACTATAGATACGGTGATCACAGAGATCGTCCTCCTCATAGAGATATTATGGGCAATCTAGGCACATGGGAAAAGGGCGATTGGATTATACATTGGCCAGGCATGGATCTAAATTCTAGAATACAATTAAGTCAAGCAATGAAAGAACATATTGTAAAATGAAAATCTTTATTACAGGCGGAACAGGGTTTATTGGTCAGAATCTTGTAAAATATTACGCAGACCATGAAATATTTGAGCATCGTAGATATATGGATGTTTTGGCTAAGTTAGATTACTTTAGACCAGATCTTATTATTAACTGTGCCGCTGAAATTTACAAAGCAGAAGATATGTGGAAACCAAATGTAATTTGGACACATGATTGCTTAGAATATGTAAAAAGTCATCCCAATACAAAAATGATACAAATTGGGTCTAGCGCAGAATATGGCCCAATGAATCGCCCTAGTTCTGAAATGGATAAAATTAATCCTGTAGACATTTATCAGGCAACTAAAGGCGCCGCTACTCTTATGTGTCAAGGGTATGCTAGATACTATAAACTTGACATTAACGTAGCAAGACCGTATAGTGTATATGGGCCCGGAGAAAAACCTCATAGGTTATTTCCACGCTTGTATCGTGCTTTTATGAAAAACGAGCCAATGACTCTATATCAAGGTTGGCACGATTTTATCTATATAGATGATTTTGTGCGTGGCATTGATATTTTATCAAAACACGTTGGAGAGCCCAGAGGTGAAGTTGTAAATTTTGGTAGCGGTGTACAATATAGTAATTTTGTAATTGCAGAAATGTTTGAAGGAATTGTAGGACATTCTGCTCCTATTACTAAAGAAACACATATGGCCAAAGCATACGAATCAAATGTTTGGATTTGTAATACAGATTATGCTAAATCAGTATACAACTTCAAAACAGAATACGACATAGAAACTGGAATTAAAAAGTTTCTACAACTAGCAGAATACTAAGGAGAAATTATGCCGTTACATAGAGAGTTGGTTACTAGTAAGTTCCAACGTATAATGATTGATAGTGACAATCCAAAAGCAGAGCAACACTTTGCTGATCAAACAAACTACGCAGATATTGTGTTGGATCAAATTAATAGAGATCGTTTTTATGATTCTATTTTTGAAGGAGAAGAAGATTTAACAATTTTAGACATCGGCGGAAACGTCGGATTGTTTACATTGTACGTACAAGATTGTGCCAAGGCAATTTATCCTATTGAACCAACCCCTAGCCATTTTGAATTGCTAACAGAATTTACTAAAGACTATTCTAATGTACATCCGTTGAACTATGCGTTGTACAACGAAGATACTACTATTGATTTTTATATTAACGAAGACAACTCTACAATGAACAGTCTAGTTAACAAATATGGTAAAAAAGTTCCAGTTCAGGCACGTACTATTCGTTCTATCATTGACGAGTTAGGATTAGAAAAAGTCGACTTCGTTAAGTGTGATATTGAAGGAAGCGAAATGGCCGCTCTTACTCCAGAGACTATCGGAGCAGTAGCAGATGTTGTTGATAACTGGTGGATTGAATGTCATCAGACAGATACCGATACTGCCCGCTGGCCAGGTAATCTTGAACTTAATCGTCGTACTATTGGTCAAATGTTAGAGGACGCAGGATACGAAGTACAGTATGTTGCTTCAGAAAATAGTACATTTGGTTCTTCAACAGAAGACAGCATTTTCGCGAGCCATCCAAGACAATATGAATGATCTAGCACGTAGAATTATTGATATTACATATCAAGAAAAACTAAGCCATCTTAGCAGTACGTTAAGTGCTTTGCCTATTATTGAAGAAATATACGCTCAACGTAAAGACGATGAAGTGTTTATTCTCAGCAATGGTCACGCAGGACTAGCCCTTTATGTTGTATTAGAAAAATACTACGGAACTGATCCTGTGTGGATGTTACATGAATATGGAATCCATCCAATGAAGGATGTTCATAATCATGTTTATTGCTCAACGGGCAGTTTGGGAAGCGGACTTCCTATTGCTGTTGGACATGCGTTGGCTACTCCTGATAAGAAAGTCTACTGTATGATCAGTGATGGCGAAGCCGCAGAAGGTAGTATTTGGGAAAGCCTACGTTTTATTGCTGATCATCCTGTAGACAATTTAGAAGTCTATGCCAATATTAACGGGTTAAGTGCTTATGATCCTGTTGATGTAGACAAATTAACAAGTCGACTACGAGCATTCCTGCCTAGGATCAATATTAGAATTAGCGACCCACTAGAGTGGAGTTTTGCCAAGGACTTGCTTACACACTACTATGTATTAAAACCAGAAGACTATGCGGAGTTAATCAAATGAGAAAAGAATGTGCTCAATTATTGTTAGAAGAAATGTCAGTTGATGATCGAATTCGTGTTGTTACTGCTGATTTAGGTTTTGGTATTTTAGATAATATTCGTAATGCCTATCCAGACCGCTTTTATAACGTAGGTGCGGCTGAACAACTTATGATCGGTGTGGCAATTGGTATGGCAGAAGAAGGTCTTAAACCTGTTTGTTACAGCATGAGTTCATTCTTGTTGTATCGTCCATTTGAGTTCCTGCGTAACTATGTTGCCTATGAACGCATACCTGTCAAACTGTTAGGTAGCGGTCGTGACAAGGATTACAGCCATGATGGTATTACACACTGGGCGCATGATGATAGAGCAGTACTAAAGACCTTGCCTGGCATCATTAACTATCGTCCAGAAACATTAGAAGAATTAGAAGAAGATTTCTTAGAATGGATTAGGACTGCTAACCCAGCCTATTTAAATTTAAGGAGAGCCATTTGAATACCAAAGTAGTTTATGTTACAGGCTGTTTAGGATTTATCGGTTATCACGTTACTAAGGCTTGTTTAGATCAAGGTTGGTATGTGCGTGGTATTGATAAGGGCACCTATGCGGCCAATTGGAATCTATTAAAAGATTTACAAAAACATGACAAATTTATTTTTGAACATAAAGACATTAACGATATAGATTTCTTATACGAGTGTGACTATGTTATTAATACAGCCGCAGAAACTCACGTAGACAATAGTATTGCTTCGAGTGATGTGTTTGTTCGTAGCAATATCGACGGAGTTCATCATTTGCTTAAAATGATTAAACAACATCACAAGTTTAAAATGCCTGTGTTCCTTCATTTTAGTACAGATGAAGTATATGGAGACATTGTTAGCGGTGCTCATAAAGAAACAGATATGCTGAAGCCCAGCAATCCGTATTCTGCTACCAAAGCGGCCGCAGATATGTTGGTCACAGCATTTAGTCGCACATTTGACATTCCCTATGTTATTGTTCGCCCTACAAACAATTATGGCATTGGACAATACACAGAAAAGTTTATTCCACATACAATTAAGTATTTGAGTCTAGGAAAACCTGCTCCCCTACACAATGGCGGCACTCCAAGACGTACATGGCTACATGCCAGTGATACTGCTCGTGCTGTAATTACATTAATCAATTGTGGAGTTCAAAATGAAATCTATAACATTAGTGGCAATTATGAAGAACAGAATCTAGTAATTGCTAACAAGATTCTTAAACTAATGGACCTTAAAGGTAACGAATGGTTAGATCTAGGAGTTACACGTCAAGGTCAAGATGTACGTTATAGTGTCGACGATACTAAATTACAAGACTTAGGTTGGAGTCCAGAAGCCGACTTTGATAAAGAACTTAAACAAATAGTCAAGTACTACAAAAAGAACTTTATTTGGTAAGATAATTAAGTCGTAAAAAAAGCACCCTAGGGTGCTTTTTTATTGAATCTAACTTTGGGTTAGAAACTATACGAAATACCTGTTGCGTATGTTGTTTGAACCATACCGGCATTCATTGGAATTGCAGCATAGTTTGTAGACAAACTGTTCAAGTTAGCATTTCCTGTTCCTGCGCTAGTTGATCCGAATCCACTTGTGCCATTGTTGTTAACTGAAGCAACACCTGCCCAAACATAAACTCTCTTAGAGAATTTGTAGTTAGCATACAATGAAAGTTGGGTAGCACCGTTATTACTGTTAACTACGTCTTGTAGTTTGTAGTAACCGATTGTTACATCAGTGCGTGGTGTTACAGCATACAAGCCACTAATTTGATACAAATTGTAGTTTGTGTTTGCGGCACCGTCACCATTTGGGTTTTTCATGTTTGTGAAACCGCCTGCGACTTTAAATTTATCAAAGGTGTAATTACCCATAATAAATGCTGTTTGTCCGTTGGCTGTTCCGTTGCTTCCATTAAAAGATGAATAACCAATTGCTGAATTGAAGTCACCTAATTTGTAGGTTAGATCAACAAAATACTTGTTACTAGCATCTAAGTTACCTAGTGCGCTATCGCTAGTAGCACCGCCTGCTACATAAGTTACACTACCTTGTAAACCAGCAAAGGTTGGTGTGTCATAGCGAACAGCGTTACTCAAAAAGTAACCACCTGTATAGTTGGCTAAACCAGTTTTACTTGTAGCAGAGCCACCAAAACTGCTTGAGTCATCCCAGAATGTTAGTGCTGTACCAAAGTTTGATCCACCACGTACTTCACCGTATTCTGCGGCTTTTACGTTTTGGTTAACTTGACGACCAATTGTTACTTTACCTAAACCATCATTTCCGATAAAGACATTTGCCGCACGATTAAACAATTGACTGTTTTGTCCATTGTTTCCGCCTACGTTCTGACTGCCATCTGCTGGAGCAAATCCCATTTCTAAGTTAGCACCTGCTGTGGTTCCGCCACCTAGATTTTCTTTGGCAAGTACACCAAGTTTGCTAGCGTAGTCAGCATTACTAACAACAGATGTTGAATTACCATTTGGTGTTCCAACATTAGTTGAAGTTTCGATACCAACGTCGACACGACCGTATAGTGTTACCGATGAATCATCAGCGTATGCCATTCCAAAAATAGCGGCCAACATGCTCGCTAAGATTATCTTCTTCATATAATAAAACTCCTTTTGTATTTTATATAAAATATCTCGATATAACGAGATACAACTATTATATATTTAAAATGGTCAAAAGTCTAGAACTTATATACTGGTTTTTACTTATTTGGCAAAATTAAGTACCACTATTTGTTTAATTAAATGCCCAGTAAATAGTGTTATAGGGGAGCGAATCTATGGACGGCATATTCAAATTAATCGGCGATCTTGGGATGCCAGTTGCGGCTGCACTTGCCGGCGGATACTTTGTATTCTTAACAATCAAATTATTATTACAAGGTGTGCTTGGATCTATCAAAGGTATGGCCGGTATTATTACTGCGCTAGACAACCGTGTTAAAACAATGAATCATGACGTTATTCGTATTGATACGATTGTATCTAATGCGTTGGGTTTGAAACCAGACACTGACCGCATTGCTCGTGCCGATGGTAAAACAGACGCAAGGAGAGATTAATGTTACATTTTGATTATACCTGGGACCTATATCCTAATTATATGTTATTAGACAAAGAACTAAACATAGATAACTTAGGTTGGAAAGAAGGGGATTTATTCCGAATAGAGGACTTTAATGGGCAAAAAATGCTTAGAAAAGTTAGCAAACTAGAAAAATTTTTAGAAACAGGAGCAATAGCACATGGCCTTACTTGATTCAATACTAAATTTAGTAAACAAAACACCTAAAGACCCAGACGCACCAAAGCCGCCAGTTGGTAGCCGTAGTGAGCGTGAGGCAAAAATTAAAGACAAAGCAGGTATGGTTATCAACGTATTTGCTTTGTTACTAGCAGTCAACGTATGGTACGGCGGCAAGTTGTCTAGTACTGTAATGAACAACACAATCAAAGCCAGCGACACTTATGCTTTTTATCAAGCAAAGAGTTTAAAACAAGCATTGGCTGAACAGAATTTGTATGAAGCAGAAAAGAACGGCGATAAGGCCCGTGCTGCCGACATGAAGTCTAAGATTGACAAATACGAAAATGAACCTACAGAAGGTAAAGTAGCATTGTTGGCCAAAGCAAATGCGCTAGAAGCAGAACGTGATGATGCTAAAAAACGTAGTCCATGGATTGGGTATGCTAGTACAGCATATCAAATGGCCATTGTTATACTATCAGCAAGTATCCTTGCTGTTAGCATGGGATTGTTTTGGAGCAGTTTCTTAGTAGCAGGTTTAGGTCTAGTGTTAAGCCTAAACGGATTGTTCTTATTCTTTTAAGGAACTGTTGTGGATATTGTTGAATTAGTTAATAAGTACGGTTTCCCGATTGTTATGGCAGTTGGGATGGGCTTCATTATCAATTACGTTTGGAAATGGGCAACGGAAGAAGTTAAGCCTGTTATTAGTGATGCTAATAGTGTCCTTATTGCTCTTATCGACCGTATCCGTATGTTGGACAATGATTTGATTCGATTGAATCAAAAGGTCAATACTGTGTTAACCATTCGCGGTAAGATGATCGAAAGTGATCGTGTTATGGAAACTGCTATTGTTGAAGCACAAGCCAATGCTAAATTCCATGATGCTATGGATGAAGCCGACAGCATTAATAATAACAATAAAACTACCAAAAAGAAAAAAGAAGCAAGTTCGGACGATAAAGAAGCGGCTAGCGGCAACGGTTAATAAGTAGTTGCTATAAATTCCGCTTCTGGAATACGAGTGTGTGTATTCTTACTACCTAGGACAACAACAATTCTACGTCCAATTTCAGTATCTAACATCATAGCAATACATCCGCCAGCGGCTCTTATATAGCCTGTCTTACTAACTATAAACTCGTGACGCTTTCCGATAATAGGATTGGTATTTGTAAAGAAAATCCATTTTCTTTTCATTTTGATTTTAACTTGCGGAGTATGCGCCGCTTCGACAACTTCAGTATAATCTTTAGCCGCTATTAAAAGTTTGACTAGATCTGTAGCAGTACTGACATTGAATACATTAAGTCCTGTTGGTTCTACGTATTTGGTGTTAGACATCCCTAGCAGTTTTGCTTTTTCATTCATAGTCCAAATACAACTAACTTTTCCTCCGGGAAAAGCCTCACACAACTCTTCAGCGGCTTTGTTGTCACTATGAACTAATGCTAACTGTATTGTTTCTCTTCGAGTAAATCTTCCTATCTTCTCGTCGAGATTTTGATGAGCATCTAATACAATCATCGCTGTCATTAATTTAGTAATGCTAGCGATGCTTCTGATTTCGTTTACATTTTCACTTTGAATAATTCTGCCGGATTCGTCTGCCACCAACCAGGAACTTGCGGTGATAGGCACAGGTTTGGTGTCGGCATAGACTTCTGACCGATTACAAAGTAAGGTAAAAAATACCAATATAGAAATAATTGTACGCATGAATCTATTGTAACATCTGAAATTGGATTTGTCAAGTTACTTCTCATGGGCCACAAATTCACCATTCCAATTCTCCGGTAAATCTTGTTGTTTCATAAATTCACAACGTTCGATCCAAATCTTATAGTACTTGTCCATTTGTCCTCCGAAGTTGCCAATTAGTTTTTTACACATGGCGGCCGCTTCGTCAAACTTTTTGG
>Ga0316230_1003742_pt1 | contig 11668 bp, 13 predicted proteins | sample TBH18025metaG_FD_206004 | JGI IMG/M metagenome (GOLD analysis project Ga0316230, IMG submission 206004) | Freshwater microbial communities from Trout Bog Lake, Wisconsin, USA - TBH18025 | ecosystem: Environmental > Aquatic > Freshwater > Lake > Hypolimnion/Profundal zone | place: USA: Wisconsin...
GCCATGGGGGGTCTCCGCAAGGAAATGAAAGTGGACGGGGCGTTGAAGGGTGAGAGCAGGGCGGAAAAGTCGCCTATGGGGGTCCGGATCCGGCGCACCGTTCCGCCTGTGCCTGGGTGAACCCGGCCTCATGTTCAAGGATCGCGGCGCGTTCCTGCCGAAGATCCCGGGCGTCACCTGGGGGCAAGCCAGCACACAGGGCCTCTAAGGTGGGGTCGAACAGGGGCCCGGCCCACCCGTCCCCCACCGGCCCGGGCACCACCTCGGGGGGCAGTTCCGGCACCACCATGCCGGGGTTTTCTTTCAAGAGCTGATCGAGCCAGGTCATCGGCGTTCCCCCATCCTCTGAAAAATGGGTGTTCCAGGTGTTCCGGTGTTCCTATCCCATGAAACGCAATGGCAGCGCGGCTTTTCGTGGAACACCTTCCCGGCCCCCAAGGTGTTCCCGGGTTCCAGGGTGGTCCTGGTGTTCCCTGCCCCGGCCATCATGCAACCTCAGCATCCTGGACCCGGGCCAAAGCAAAGGCCCGGATCACATAGCAGCGGGTCTTCCCGTGCCCGGGGATGCTCACCGGCTTGGAGTGCTTGCCCTTGCTTCCTGTTTCCAGGATCCCCGCATCCGCGCAGGCGCGGGCCACGCTTGAGGCGCTGAAGCCCTTGGTTGCTTCGGCCCAACCTTCGGCGGTCACATAGAAATCGAAGCCATCCACACCCTCAGCCGGTTTCCGGGTTCCGGCCCTGTTAATGATGGTCCTGTCCTTGTCGCCCCATTCATCAAACCGGCTCATGCCGTGACGTTCCAGGAAGGCCACCACGGCGGCGATCCCCCGATGAACCTCGGAAGCACCCGTGAATCCCCGCCGGTCCAACCACGCCTTGAAGCACACAAGGGCGGCGCTGGCGGCGTCCCCTTCGGCCCAAGGCAAGATGCCCATGTTCCGGGCCAGCTCGCCCCCCACGGCCACCAGGGCAAAGCGCAGGGCCACCCGGCGGACCTGTCCATCAACCTCTGACGGCAGGGCCTTGGCCAGCCAGGCGGCTTCCATGGTCTTCAACCTAGTCACCAGCTCGCCCCGGCGGGGCCATGCTTCGGAGAGGTTCCCCAGATAGGCCCGGATGGCGTGCCCGTAATGCCGGCTTGCCTGGGCCTTGATGTGTTCGGCCAGCTCCCCGCCACCAGGGAACCCGTGCAGCTCCGTGAAGAGCCCCGAATCCGGGCATGGGATGTCAGCCAGGCGCACCTCTTGACCGGCCCTGGTCCTGGGCTGTTTCCCGTCTTCGGTCACCTTGTCTTCAAGGGTCACCTCTCCGTTGCTCAGGAAGATCAGCTTCCATTGGCGGATGGAGCGGTTCCCGCCTTCCTTGGTCATCCGGGCCTTGGCGCTCCCGTTGGCCAGCATGTAGGCCACCTGGCCCGCTTCCTTGGAATCCACCTGGGACAGCTCATCCAGGGCCAGGAAGCCATCATTCCGGGCGGCGGCGATGCCTTCCAGCCCGTTCCCGGTTGCCCTCCATGTGGGCAGCGGCAAAGGATTTCCCCAGGCTGAGAGGGCAGCGACAAGGCCGGTGCTCTTCCCCTGGCTGGATCGCCCCTGGAGGTTGAACCCCCCGCCTCCATCGGGGCGAAGCAGGGCCAGCATGGGGCCAGCGAAGGCACCGGGCCACGCCCTGTTGCCAGCCCTCCAGCGTGCCACCCGTGCCCTTGCAGCGAGTCCCCGGCACGTCCCCGGAGAAGCGCACGGCCTCTCCAAGTTCACCGATGGTTTCCCCAGTGGGAAGCACGAAGGCACCATCATTCCAGCCCAGAGAATCCACCAGGCGCACCCGGCGGCGGATGAATGAATGGGCACGGCACAGGTAGCGGATGAGGGACTTCCGGGCGGCGGGTTCCGGCGATGGAACAAGCCCGCCCTGAGCCAAGGTCCGGGCCAGCTCTGCCCCTTCACCGCTCAGCAGCTCGAAGGGCACCGGCTCTTCATGGGGTTGCCCGTCCAGGTCGGACCAGGCGATGAGCAGGCGCCACCCGTCGCTTGTCTCAGTCCGCACCAGTCCCGGCAGGGTGAAGGGCGGGGCGAGCCACACACGCTCTATCGGTTTCACGTTTCCGTCCGAATCCTTCCCGCCGGGTTTCAACTGGAACAAACCACGGGTGCCCCACTCGAACCCCGGCACTCGGGGGCGGTCGGCAGGCGCGGCCTGGACAGCTTCAGCTTGCGGCGCGTCATCGTCATCGGGGGGCGGGGGCATCTCCGGGGGTTCCTGCGAGCCACCGGGGGCAGGCGAGGGCGCGGGGCGGTCCCTCCGCTGAGGTGCGGCCTCAGCCACCCTCAGCAGGCGCCCCCGGTCCTGGCAGAGCGGCGCGGCCCCCTTCACCTTGTGCCGCAGTTCGTCCTCTGTCCAGGGGGGCAGGCATCGCGGGTTGTAGCGGTCCAACAGCAGGGACAGGGCCTCATCCTCGGTCAGGTCGAAGCCATCCATGATCTTCAGGGCGGCGCTGAAGGTCGCCCCGCTCCCGTCCCTCCCCTGGATCGCTTCGGGGAGCGTGTCCAGGTAGTGCCCGGCCCGCTCCAGCACCTCCGGGCGAATCACCGGACAGAGCGGCAGGGCGGAAGCGACGGCGGCCCTTGCGGGAGCCACCAGGGGCAACGGGAATGCCTTGCACACCTCATCCCGCTTATACCGGGGGCCGTCTACCTTCAGCAGCTCCACCGGGCGGGGCGCGGCCTTCTTGTGCAAGTAGCCGGGCACCCGAAGCACCCGCTCCACCGTGCAGGCGTTGAGATCCCCGCTGAAGGGCTTCAAGGCGGCGGCGATGGCCCTCACCTCCGCTTCATGCTCAGCCCGGCGCGGCGCGTCCAGGAAGGGGATGGGCTCCCAGGCGATCCAGTAGAGATGTAGCCCCCCGGGGGTCTTGACCACCATCGAGGGCTCAAGGGGCACCGAATCGAGGATGGTCTGAACATCGAAAGGAAGGGAAGCGTCCTTGGCGTCCAGGTCTGCCCACCAGGCGCGGCCCTGCGTCACGTTACCTTTCTTCCGGCCCTGCCCATCCGTGCCGTTCACCGTGATGAAGATCCCCGCCCCGGCGGCGCTCAGCTTCTCTATCTCGGCGGCGCACCCATCCAGGGTTCCGTGAAACACCTTCGCCAGTGGGTCTTTCCCCGCCTTGGCCTTCACATCGCTGAACGTCTGGAAGGTCACCGGCTGCAACCAGGCGTCATCCTCAGAACACCCGAACAGGCAGGCCAGGAAGGGCACGGCGGTTTTCATGAGCAGGGTTCGTCGGCTGTCATCCATGGGCCACGTCCTGGGAGTGCAGATAAGGGAGCACTAGGAGGACAGCGCGAGCCAGATCAAGCACCTCGGGGTCACAGTCACCCCCGGTCACCGTCACCCGGCCCTGGAGGTTGTAGCGCAGGAGAAGCACACCCCCAGACGGGCAGCGCAAGGGATGGAGACCGGCGGGGCGCAGGCGCTCGCGCACAAGCACGGCCTGGGCCTTGATCAATTCGAGCATGAGGGCCAGAACATCCGCGCACCAGGCCGGAAACATTTTCTCAGCGCACCAGGCACCAAAGGCGTATTCTTGACTTGAGTAGTTCGGTAATACCTGGCCCCGGTTGCCCCCCGGGGCTTTTTCGTTCTCGCCCATGGCTCAAGCTCCTTTCGGGAGCGTCACACCCTGAGCCAGCCGCACCACGTCCTCATGCCGGATGAAACAACGGCGCGGGCCGATTCGCACAGGCTCAACCAGGCCCTGGGCAATCCACATTGCGAAGGTGGACACCGGGACACCGCCAAGCATCTTGCGAGCTTCGGCGTAGTTGTAGAGCAGGGGGGCCTGGGTTCCACAGGCTTGATCGGCCTGGACCACGGGCGGGGCTGTTGCTTGGCTTTTCATATCGTCTCCGGGGGGCCAGTCGGATCTGGCAATGGAGGGTTGAGGGAAGGACTGACTAGCTCTGATGAGCTAGCCCCAATATCTACCTCCGCGTAACCTTCCGCAAAATGGGACGGGGCAGTTTCCTGCCCTCACTCATCAACCCATGAAGTGGTTCTTTTCGTAGTTGCCCCAATCGTCTCCTTTGGGCTTCTTCCCAAACACCACCCAATGGGCCATCCCTGCGAGTTTTACGCCCTCATCCAGGGTCTTCCCACACCTTAAAGCAAGCGTCATCGCTCGATTCAGAAGCCACCTTTGAGGTGTTGTGGCGGGCTTGGGTAATGAGCCTTCGGCAAAAGTTCCTGCAAAGAGTCCCACGGCGAGGACATAGCCCTGGACGGTATCTATCGTGCGCGGATGGCGCCCCTCCCAGTGCGTATCCGGTTTAAACGGCGTGTCGGGTTGATGACGTTCCAGTCCACCAAGCCAGAAGCCAAGATGGTTTTTGACTCGCCATGGTGCATCTTCCAGCAGCTTGGCCAGTGCATCCGCATGGGTTTTGATCTTCGATGCGATGCGCTTTTCTTCCTTCGCGGTTGTTTCGCGGTCGTAAGCAGCAAGGCGATGCGCGAAGTCTTGAGGTAGGATGTTCAAGTCCATGGCCATTACAGAGTTTTCGTTTACATCCACCCCCAACAGAGCAATGGCTTCGTCAAGAAACGCGCTCAGGCGCACCTTGTCGCAAGGGAATTTGATCTCATCCGGTAAGTCCATGGCACCCCCGCCATACCCCAGGAAAAGGGCGCGGCACCTAGTGGGGTGAATAGGCTTCGGGCCGTCGCCCTTGCCGCGCCAAGTGCATCTTAATCCGTGGCATCATCAATTGCACACTTAAAAGATACCTTTTGATGCAAATTTCTTTGGATCAACATTGAATATGGCTTGGGCTCCTTCAATATCAACAATCACCAACTCAAAAGGATGGTCTTTGGGGAAAGCGGATAATGGGAACCAAACCTTATTATTGGTCACGCCAATAGGGCGAACAATCTTATCACCATCCCTAATTACGGTCCTGATAACCGCAGTCCTTTGGAGGCTAGAATTTCGCCCAACAGCTTGATTCAAGAATGTCTCACGGCCTCCACTAACATCAGGAATAACGCATACAAGGTCCATTTTTGAATATCTGGAAATGATTTCATCCTTTGAAATTTCATCGAATGAACTTGTTTTTCTATAAAGCTCATCAACAAGTGCCATTTTTGGGGAATAGAAACGGAGAATTACTTTGGGTTTCTTTATTGACTTTCCAACTAGGAATTCTGTCCAGAATCCTTTTGCCGCCTCTCCCTTAAAATCATGATCATCAAATATTACATCCCCAACAACCTTCTTTAATTGCTTTGCACGTTGAAGGGCATCATCGTATGAAGCTGGGTCGATGGGGGTGAACCAGCCAGAATTATTGTTTTCCAGCGGAGTTGGGGAAATAAATGGGGCAGTCTCAAGAGGATCCTGATATTCCAACAATGGAACTTCCAGGGAAATAGATTGGCCATCTCTAAGAATCTTTAGGTCCCATGTCCCAGAACATCCTTTTATGGCAGCCATGCCACTCATATAGGCATTCAGGGCTAGGCCATTGGGCTGTTGGAATGAATCCACCCCGACGATTACATCCCCAACCTTGACCCCTGCAATTTCGGCTGGTGAAGCTTTCCCCAGGCCGATAATTACGAGCCCTGCCCGTAATGGGGCCATGTAAGTCCCGATTCGGCACGGAACCTTAGGCGGCGGAGTTGGGGTTTGGCCAAGTAGGGACAAAGATAGAAAGAATGGGAGGAATCTCATGGCCTACTCCTATTTTTGATGGGTCTTCAGAATCGCAGGAATCGCAACAATCGCAGTCGCAAAGTTCACGAGGAGGGAAAAGCGGGCATAGGTGATGGCCGGGATCTCAATCCGAATCCTCTTTTTGGTCCACGCTGGACAATATGGCCCGATCTATCGCTTCGGGAGCTGGGTCAAAGGCGGCTCGAATCATCCGGCCCAGTAGTCGCCCAGGTGGCACCCCCAGGCGCTCGCAGGCGGCCCGCAGCAGGGCGGCCTCATCTTCCCGCAGACGGAATGATACCTGCACTGTCTTTATTTCTGCTTTTGGCCTTCCCGCTACCATGGTTCCTCCATGCCAATAAATCTAACCTCGCGTGCGCGTGAAGCAAGCAATTTTTACTTCTGATAATGACCATTATGTAACCTTTAATCTCAACGCAAGTGCAATGGAATCAAACACCTTGCCCATGACAGGGCAAAACCCCATGAATCCCTGTTGAGAATGGCAAAAGCAGGGGTGCTTTCATGAATGGCTCTTTGGTTTTCGGGGCAAGGGAAGGCAAACCAGGGGGGGCACTACAGACAGGGAACACCTTTGGAACACCTTAAGGAACATATATAGGTGTTCCCATCTTCTCTAGTGGTAGCGCGGGTTTCAGAGCAAGGAACACCTGGAACACCCAAGATCAGGCTTGGGCTTGAGCGTCTTGGGAGGTTGTCACCTTGGAACCGGGCCGGGGGTTTTCTCCACGCATCGCGGCGGCGGTCCACTGTGCCGTGTCTTCGCTGGAATGGCTCAGAATGCCATCCATGCTCAAGCGGGTGTATGTGTCGGTGATCTTGCCCAGGGAGTGCCCAAGCAGCGTGTCGCCGATGGCCGGGGGGTAGCCCAGCTCTGTGCAGGTTGTCATAAAGGTTCGGCGCAGATCATGGGGAGTTGCCTCTCCCAGCTCGCACCCTTCCACGGCCAGCACCCGAAGCCACATATTCCGAAGGCCCTGGATGGGCTTGTCCTTAGCCAGGCCCGGGAAGATCAACTTGTCCAGCGTCACCCCCGCCCGGCGCTGAAGGATCGCCTTGAGGGGGCCATTCAATGGAAGGTGCTTCGGCCCCATGGTCGCGCTGGTCTTGTGGTCCCGAATGATCATGATGTTCCGGTCAAGGTCTACGTCTGTCCATCGCAGGTTCCCCGCCTCGCCAGTCCGAAGCCCGGACAGGGCCAGGAACCGGATGAGATCAGCCGCGATTCCATCCAACTTCCCGGCGGTCACCAGGGAAGCAACCGCCGATTCCAGGCGGGCCAGCTCGGCGGCGGACAGCACCCGGTGACAGGGCGTCTCTTTCGTCTTCTGGAACCGAAAGCAGGGGTTGGTTGCCCGGGGCCTCCAGCCTTCCAGCTCGGCAATGTTCATTAGCCGGGACAAGACGGTAATCATCCGATTGGCGCCGATGGGATGCCGCTTGGATTCCTTCCGGTGAAGGGCTTTCACGGTTGGGTAGTCAAGATCCTTCACCAGGCGCGAGCCCAGGGCGGGCAGGATGATGGTCTTGATGATGCTGTTGTAGCTTGAGCGGCTGGAGGGCTTCAGTTCGTGCCGGTAGCCTTCCTCCCACAGTTTCACCAGAGCGGCCACGTCCTGGGCGCCGCGCTCGCCCTGCATGAAGGCCCGGGCGTCCTGGCCTGAATCGTGAATTTCCCGGAGCTTCCGGGCTTGTTCCCGGGCATCATCGGCCTTCCATGTCCCGGTTGAACCGATGGTGACGTGAACCTTGGCACCGCCCGGGCGCTGGAAGGCCACGGCGTAGCTCTTCGCACCCGCAGGGGTCACCCGGACATAGAACCCCTGCACCACCGAATCAAAAACCCGGATCGCGGATGCCCCGGGCTGGATTGCCTTCACCCTCGAATCAGTCAGCCGGACATTCCCCCGGGTTCCAGGTGTTCCAGAGGTGGTCATGGATACCCCCCATCATCAAAACAGCGACCTTTGGTCAGGCTTTCTGAGAGTCTAGGGAGAGTCTAGCAGATCCAAACACCGGGGGTTTTGAGTAGTTTTAAGGAAGTCCAAGGAAGAAATCAAACCATTCTGTATTCAATTCTTTACAGACGTATTTAGACCTAGTCAATTTCTGCTTGTTTTGCCTCCGAAGCCAAAGGTCGCGCGTTCGAGTCGCGCCGGTTCCACCAACAGCAACCCCCGCGGATCACGAGCGGGGGTTGTTTTTTAATTGATCAGTTGGTCCGGACCTGAATATCCACCGGATTCCGGAAGGTGTCCATCAGGGGGGAGGTACGGCTCACTTTGGCGTGAAGCTCCCGCACCTGGTCGGGGGTGCCATTGCATTCGAGGTTCACCTTGATCCGGATCGGAGACAGGCCCGGCCGGACCTTTGGGTCCAGTTCAAGGAACCCCAGCAGGTTCGAGTCGGTCTCCATTTCGAAGTTCAGGGACTTGATATCGATGCCCATGGCCGCCGCGTTGTACGCATAAGTAACACTCATGCAGCAACTCAGAGCGTGAAGCGCCGCTTCGGCGGCGTTGGGAGCCATGTCCGTGCCCAGCAGGGCTGCGGGTTCATCACCTTCCAGGAACAGTGGGGTGGTGCGCTTGTGTTCTTCTCCTGCACCGTACAGGGAATCGAACGTGCTCTGGGTATGTGCCCGGCTGATCCACCTGGAATTGGAGCGGAAGACGAACTTGGCCAGGGAAGGCTTGGCCTTGATGGCATCGATCGTAGCCATGAGTTCGTCCACGTTCACGCCATTGCGGATGGTCGCGACCTTGTTGCTCATAATTCCTCCTTTTATGAGAGTTATGCTTCAATGCAGAACGTGGTGGCAAGGTCCCCAGTTCGCATGGAAGCGTGAGGTGGGAAATTAGATGCAAGCCGACTGGGATCGGTTCCAAAAAAAGTCTTGGTCGCCAAAATTCAGCAAGAACCCCACCGGGCAATCCCGGTTCAAGTAGGGCAGCACGGCAACAGATGATCTGGAGATCGTCATACCTGTCCAGACAACCGAACGTTCCGGGCCAAAGCGCGGGAAGGGTGGCGGCGCAGCAACCACCTGGTCCCAATGCCCCTTTGAATGAGGCTACACTCAGGTCCAGCAGGAGGCTTCCGGCCTGGCCATGGCGGCCAGCCATTCGTGCCCTCCTGGGAGTTGTGTATGACCCTGCAATTGAATCACCGGGCAGATTCCATCACCCAGGCAGAGATCCGGGCCATGTCCATCGAGTGCGAACGGGTCGGCGGCGTCAATCTGGCGCAGGGCGTCTGCGACACGCCTCCTCCGCCGCTGGTGATCGAGGCCGCCGCCAAGGCGATGCGTGACGGCATCAACACCTATACCCGCTTCGATGGCCTGGCGGAACTCCGGGAGGCCATTGCCTACAAGTTCCACCGGGACCAGGGCCTGACGGTGGACCCGGAAACCCAGATAACGGTCAGCGCCGGCTCCACGGGCGCCTTCTACTGCGCCTGCATGGCGCTGCTGGAGCCTGGGGACGAGGTCATCCTCTTCCAGCCCTACTATGGCTACCACGTGAACACCTTGGCTTCGCTGGAGGCGGTGCCGGTCTATGTGCCGATGCAGGCCCCCGGCTGGACCTTCACCCGGGAGGATCTGGAACGGGTGGTCAGCCCTCGCACCCGGGGCATCATGGTCTGCACCCCCGGCAACCCGTCCGGCAAAGTCTTCACCCAGGAAGAACTTGAAGTCATCGCAGCCTTTGCCACCGCACATGACATTTTCGTGTTCACCGATGAAATATATGAATATTTTCTTTTTGCCGGCCACAAGCACATCTCCCCGGCCAACCTTCCCGGCATGGCCGAGCGGACCATCGTCATCGGCGGCTATTCCAAGACCTTCAGCATCACGGGTTGGCGGATCGGTTATTGCGTCTGCTCGCCGAAATGGGCGCAGATGATCGGGTATATGAACGACCTGGTCTACGTGTGCGCCCCGGCTCCTCTGCAGATCGGCGTCGCCCAAGGCATCAAGGACCTGCCGCTTTCCTTCTATTCCGACCTTGCCCAGGAGTACCAAGGCAAGCGGGACCGCATCTGCTCCACCTTGGCCAAGGTGGGCCTGACTCCCTCCATTCCCGACGGAGCCTATTACGTACTGGCTGACATTTCCCGCCTGGGCGCCTCCAGTTCGAAGGAAGGGGCCATGCAGATCCTTGGCCGCACCGGGGTCGCATCGGTGCCCGGCAGTTCCTTTTTCGCCGATGCCTCTGAGCGCCATTTCGTGCGCTTCTGCTTCGGGAAAACCATGAAGGACCTCGACCGCGCCTGCGAGGCCCTGCTGCGCCTGAACGACTGAGAAAAAGCCATAATCGTCATAGGCTTTGCATGGAAAGCTTGGGTCATGTCATGCTTGCTTCCGCCTTGGCAGGAGACCACTTGACCGCTGGACAATTCCGTCTTGCGGGAACGATGAAGGAGAAACCATGAATCTAGGCACTACTTTTCGTTCCGTCGCGATTGCCCTGACGGTCCTCGTCGCGGGCCTGGCTGGTGGACAGACGGTCGCGAACGCCGGCGCCGTCGAGGACATCCAGAAGGCCGGTTCCTTGAAGGTCGGCGTTTTCGGCGACTTCCCGCCTTTCGCATCGGTGAGTTCCGACATGAGCCTCCATGGCTACGATGTCGATGTTGCCGAGATCCTGGCGAAGGACCTGAAGGTCAAGCTCGAACTCGTCACGGTCACCGGCCAGAACCGGATTCCGTATCTTACCGAGCGTCGCGTCGACCTCCTGCTGAGCGTCGGCTACAGCGATGAACGCGCGAAGGTCATCGACTACACGGCCGCCTACGCTCCCTACTACATCGCGGTCATCGGCCCCAAGGCGCTCAAGGTCAAAGGCAACGAGGATCTTGCCGGCAAGAGCATCGCGGTCAACCGCGGCACGCTGGAGGACACCTCCCTCACCAAGGCCGCGCCGCCGACCGCCAATATCAAGCGCTTTGACAACTACAATTCAGTGATCCAGGCCTTCCTGGCTGGCCAGGTGCAGCTCATGGTCGTCGGCAATGACGTCGGCTCAGAGGTGCTGGCCAAGCGCGTCTCCCTGGCGCCGGAACAGAAATATCAGCTCATGACCTCTCCCGACCATATCGCCCTCAACAAGAACCAGCCCGACCTGAAGAACCGCCTCGATGCCGCCATCAAGAAAATGATTGCTGATGGATCGCTGAACAAGATTTCGATGAAGTGGCTGAGCCGTCCGCTGGATACCAAAGATCTCAAGGACTGAGGGGTAGTGGGTTACGCATTAGATTTCAGCTGGCTCAAAGGCGCGCTCGGGTTGCTAGCCCATGGTGCGCTCATGTCGGTCTTCCTGACTGCCGTGGCCGCTGGCATCGGTGTCTTTCTCAGCATCCTCGGCGCATCGGCGCGAAAGAGCAGATTCCTCCCCGTTCGTTTCCTGGTTTCCACCTACGTCGAGTTGATCCGCAACACGCCGTTCCTGGCGCAACTGTTCTTCATCTATTTCGGCCTGCCGAGCATCGGCATCGTGCTGAATTCGATCGTTTCGTCCATCCTCGCGCTGACGATCAATCTCGCCGCCTACGGCATCATGATCGTCGGCGCGGGTCTCGATGCTGTCCCGGCGGGGCAGCGTGAGGCGGCCCGCGCCCTCGGCCTGGGCCCCTATCATATCTTCGTGAAAATCATTCTGCCCCAGGCCATGAAAGTGATTTTCCCCGCACTGACCAGTCAGATCGTCATCACCCTGCTGGACTCCGCGGTGGTTTCGCAGATCGCTGTGCGCGATCTCACCTACGAAGCCGACCTCCTGCAGGCGCGAACCTTCCGCGCCTTCGAAACCTATTTTGTCGTGACCATGATCTACCTGGTCCTGACGGTGGCGCTGAGGCGCACGCTGCTCTTCGCCCAGTCGCGCTGGCGGCTGGCGGGGGCGCGCTGATGGACTTCAC
>Ga0316230_1003757_pt1 | contig 11626 bp, 14 predicted proteins | sample TBH18025metaG_FD_206004 | JGI IMG/M metagenome (GOLD analysis project Ga0316230, IMG submission 206004) | Freshwater microbial communities from Trout Bog Lake, Wisconsin, USA - TBH18025 | ecosystem: Environmental > Aquatic > Freshwater > Lake > Hypolimnion/Profundal zone | place: USA: Wisconsin...
TAGTCCAGGGAGTAGTGAAAGCTACACAAACCGGAATCCTTTGGTCCCAGGTTCAAGTCCTGGTGGGCCCACCAGAAAAGCAAACCCTCATCAGAAATGATGGGGATTTTGTCTTTTGAGTGTTACTTTTAATAACGCTGGCTGCGTTTGGTTTGCTTGAGTTCATCCTTTGCATCAATGTTTTGATATGAATCAAAACCCAAGTTCTTGATCGGGGATAGGATTAAAAAGTGGAATGTTGATGGGTTAATTGCAAAATATTGAAAGAGGGTGTCTATGCAGCGGTTTAAAGTAAAGTCGTTATTTGCCGGCTTTTTGTTGGTTTCATTCGGTGGCGTAGCTATAGTTCATGCAGGTCAAAGTGATCCACAGCCAGCTGCCTCCAATTCTGCCCCTGTTGCACCAGTAACAGAACGGCCCGTTGTAGATCTTCGCACTTGGCCAAAGCCCAATATAGATCTTTCTAAGTTGCCCAATACTGAGCAGAGCCGCTTGATTAAGAAGGGGCAGGCTTTATTTGTTCACACTTCTGAATATCTTGGGCCCGAGGTACTTGATCATTCAAAACGCTATGCTGCCACAAATATGTCATGTTCTAGTTGTCATCGTGATGCTGGAACAGTGCCGTATGCCGCCCCTTTAATTGGAACCTATGGCGCATACCCTCAATTCCAGCCACGCTTTGGTAAGACGGTTACGATCGAGAACCGAATTAATTTATGTTTTACGCACAGCCTTGCGGGTCGTCCGCTACCTGAGGATTCAGAAGAGATGAAGGCAATGGTTGCCTATATAGAGTATCTATCGCGTGGAGTTCCAAAAGGAGCCAAGTTAATAGGTGAAAAAGAAATGGTGGTGGAAGAGCCTAAGAGGGCTGCAAATTTGGAGCGTGGGGAAGTAGTCTACAAAGAACAATGCGCTGTTTGTCATGGCGATAATGGTCAAGGTAAGCGGGTGGGCATGGTGGGTGATCGTATGGGTTATATATTTCCACCGCTTTGGGGGTCTGATGCAACCAGCGAATCAGCATCGATGTTCCGGATCTTGTCAACCTTCCAATATGTGTATGTCAATATGCCTTTTGGGCAGGCAACTTACGCTAAACCAGCCTTATCAAAGGATGATGCTTACGATGTTGCTGGTTATGTCATTTCACACCCTCGTCAGCCCAGGGAGGGTGAGGTTGCTAAGGACTTTTCTAATCCATACGACAAGCCAGAAGATTTCCCATGGGGCCCTTATGTAGATTCATTTAATGAAGTGCAGCATAAGTACGGCCCTTATGATGTCATTCGCTCGGAAGATGCTGCCGCAAGAGAGAAGCTGAAAAAGGAGAAGGAAGCTAAAGGCAGTTAGGTTCGCAAAGCAAGGCCCACCAGCAAAGCAAACCCTTATCAGAAATGGTGAGGGTTTGTCTTTTGGGTGTCACAGTAATAACGACCCGAATAGATAATTTGTATGGCCAAAGAATGCTTTGTAACCGGGTTCTAAATATTATGCTGAATTGGGTTTAAATTTTTATTAACTCAAAAACTGTGGGACCATTTAGTGTGGCCTCAATTTTCTCAGGGTTAATATTTTTATTAATTAAAGGGGAGGTAGTGTGGTATCCAAAATCAGAGACTTCCGTATCGAACTTTGGAGACGCATTGATTAAGGATTGAACCCATTCTGGATATGTTCCCAATGAATCGTTGAAGGTTCCATTCTCTTGAAACCTTTTAAACAATGGCTGAGAATACCCAAAGGTGGTGACTAGGCCCATAATCATTTGGTCTATTTCAGACCAAATTTTATCAGGAATTAAAAATAAATAACCCATAAGAACATTGCTGATAATCCATGCTTCATTCATGGTGAGTGGCAAACGAATTAATTGATGCCCACCGTTTTTTAAAATTTCTAAGAATTTTGAATTATTCGAAAAAAGTTTATCTGTTAGAAATTTAAGGTCATTGAGTGAATTTTTAAGACTTGCGTTCTCTTCAAGATTGTAGAAGTCTAGATGGTTATCATAAATGGCTTGCAGGTCATCCCTAGATAATGTAATTGCTTTATAAAGGATTTCGTATTCGGCAAGAGATAGTGCGAAATGATGTTCTGATTTAATCATAGTTGTAAAAATGAGTGATGCCTTAAATGTAGAAGCGGTCTATTAATTCGGGTGGAAAAATTGAATGCTATCAACACTAGCCACGTTAACTGTTTTATCTGATAAAGAATAGATTGCAGTTCAAATGCAATCGATAATTCCACCCTCAACTCTGAGGGCTGCGCCTGTAGTTGCCGATGAAAGCGGAGATGCAACATAAACAACCATATTTGCTACTTCATCAAGTTGAGCCGCTCTACCAAGAATAGAGGAAGGGCGATGTTTTTTTACAAAAGCAATTCCAGCTTCATCTAGTGTTTGGTTTTCAGGTGCTGAGGCCATTAATATTTTTGCCGCACCTTCCGATAGAGTTGGTCCCGGTAGAATGGAGTTGACTGTTACGCCAGTGCCAGCAGCAACCTTAGCCAATCCTCTGGATAAACCTAGCATTGCTGTTTTGCTCATACCGTAATGGACCATATCCCCTGGAATATTTAAGGCTGATTCTGAGGCTATAAATATTACGCGGCCCCAGTTTTGTTTAAGCATTTTCGGCATAAAGGATCGAGATAGTCGCACGCCTGACATGATGTTAATGTCCCAATAGCGCTGCCACATGGAATCTTCAATTTCAAAGAATGGTACTGTTTCATAAATACCCAAATTATTAATTAAGATATCGCAATGTTTAACTTGTTCAACTAAAGTTTGACATCCTTTCAGTGTTCCTAAGTCTGCTGATACCCCTTGAACTGCGCTGCCCGGAGCATGTGCTTGAATAGCGGATATGGCCATTTGAACCGTTGAAGGTGTTCTTCCATTGATGACTACAGAGGCGCCTGCTTTAGCGAGTGATTTTGCAATTGCAAGACCAATTCCAGTGGTCGATCCAGTTACAACTGCAGTCTTACCACTCAGATCAATAGTTAGCATATTAGGTTCCTCATAAAATTATTAATTAGCTCTGTGAGCTTGCGAAGACATGAAATTTTTCTTCCAGATTTTTGCGCATCTCTTTTCTTAAAATTGCCCCTTTATTACGCCTGATTTCATCTGGCGTAGTGGGTATAAATTTTGGCACTATAGTCGGCTTTCGATCTTCGTCCATTGCCACCATAGTTAAGAAACAACTGTTTACATGCCGCACAACTTTTGTCAGAATATTTTCAGCTATAACTTTGATTCCAACTTCAATAGAGGAGTTGCCTGTGTAGTTAACTGATGCAAGAAAGGTGAGGAGTTCTCCAACATGAATGGGTTGCTTAAATATCACCTGATCCACGCTGAGTGTAACTACATGGTGGCCTGCATAACGGCTTGCGCAAGCATAAGCCACTTGATCAAGTAGCTTTAGAACGTCGCCGCCATGCACGTTGCCAAAAAAGTTGGTTTTATCCGGCGTCATCAAGACGGTCATAGTGAGCTGCTGTGTAGGTAGGTTCATAAGCATCAAGCGTAAGTGAGTGGTGTTATCGGTTTCTATCGTAGAAAAACTAATGCATACTATGTTCGTGATGTGCAACTAGTCGATGGTGACTTAACCACGCACCAACTCCGCACAATGCCATTACTGCTGCCAATGGCCTGCCAGAACCATCATTCAGCATTCCAACCAAGATTCCAGCCATGGTAGCAAAGAAGAACTGAAGGGCGCCTGCTAGTGCCGCAGCTGTACCAGCTTGTTGGCCATGGGTTGCTAGGGCGCATGCCATTGCATTTGGAATAATGAACCCAATACTCGTCACAAAACAAAAGAACCCCACGACAAAAATCGGTAGCGAAATCCAATTATTGAATGCAAGCAAAGCCAGGCTGACGCCAGTAATTGAGGGAATCCATAGTGCAGCTCGTAATATTGCGGTAGCTGTAAATTTTTTAAGCAAACGAGCGTTTATCTGGCTAGAGGCAATCAATCCAAAGGCATTTGCTCCGAAGAAGAACCCATAATTTTCCGCCGGAATGCCATAAAGATCAATTAAGACAAATGGAGAGCCTGCAATATAGGCAAACATGCCAGACATTGCAAGTCCACCCGCTAAAGCAAATCCAAGAAACGTTTTATTTTTAAGGAGTTGATAGTAATTTCCTAGCACGGTCAATAGCGCTAATGGCTGCTCATGTCGAGTATCGTGACTTTCCTCAAGCCCAAATAAAATGGCAAATAAGCAACTAATTCCAAATATCGAGAGTGCATAGAAAATACCGCGCCATCCCCACAGTAGCATTAGTTGCCCGCCGATAAGTGGCGCCAATATTGGAGCTAAACCCATAACAAGCATTAAAAGAGAAAATGCACGAGCAGACTCTCTTGCCGTTGTTCGGTCTCGAACGATGGCGCTCGGAACGATAATTCCTGCGCAACCCCCTAAGCCCTGGAGAAAGCGCCATGCTACTAGAGATGAAATACTTCCGGTCATTGCCGCACCGATTGAAGCGATCGTATAAATTGCAAATCCGACATAAAGAGGTTTTTTGCGCCCAAAATGATCGCTGAGTGGGCCATAAAATAATTGCCCCATTGTTAAGCCTATAAAAAAGGCAGCTAAAGTTAGCTCTACGCTACCTGGGTGGCCACCAAGACTTTGCATTATTTGTGGAAAGCTAGGCAGATACATGTCGATTGAAAGAGGGGCAACTGCCGTGAGGGCCCCTAATAATATTAACCAAATAGGAATGCGCGTATTTGAATGTGGGGTTGAATTCATTATATTTTTATGAAGTTAAAAAGCGATAGTATGGGGCAAACATTAGGTTCATGCATTTTATGGGGTGAGTGGATTAAAAATATTAGTAGCAGTAACATCATCGCTGTATTAAAAATAAATTCATATTTACATTGACACTATGACAATTGCCGCTTGCTTTAGTTGTGGAGAGTTAAATCGACAGCATTCATGTGCTGTTCTCATTGCAATAGAACACCTACCAATGAGGAAGAGATGTTGGTGTCTCTAGCATTAACTGGGCATCATTTGGATATTGATTCTCTCCTTGGGGTTGGTAAGGCAATTAGAGCTGGAAGTTGGTTAAAGTTAAATGAAAAAACTAGGCAGGATCTAATGCAGGAGCTCAGGCTCTTAAAAAATAGAGCAATCAACAACTTCTAGTTGGTTATCAATCGGTGGTGATATTAAATTGCGTTGAAGTCAATTTTCTTTTTTGTAAATCCTCTAGAGCCAATTAATATAAGGCGAGGATGTCAAAAGTACATCTTTATTTGGGTGACAAGAATGTTGCCTATTCACCCCGGCAATATCCACCTATTGCAAGTCGACCTTACATTGCATGTACTTGATGTTCATAGGGTGTTCGCATTTTATTTGCTGCACTGCGATGCTAGGTTCATGGGTCATTTACTGGCGTAAAAAATCCTAATTCAATGTCCCGGGGTATGAATTTTTAATTTGTTACCTACAAAAAATCATCAATTGAGGCGCCTAAGGGTTTGTCATGATGAAAAAATAAAATCCTATTTATTTGCCTCTCTAAGCGCGATTTTTTGAGTTAGAAGCAGAAACTTTTTTGTTAAATTTTTAAAAAAAAGACCTTCTAAACTAAAGTCTAATAGCACCTCTCGCAACATACCAATACATTGACTCCATGTTTTGGAGGCCATTAATTTTCTATCAAATTAATGAAATCCATAACTACTAAAAATTAACTTAAAACTCTCTTGGAGTGGAGATCAAAGACATGAAAATTAAATTAATGAGTAAGAATTTCGGTGCTGCCTTGTTTGTATTGGGCGGTGCGTTGTTGGCCTCCCAAAACGTATTGGCTGAGGACAGCGCTCAAGATCAGTCTGCAGAGCGCAGCCCTTACTGGGTTAATGTGGGCGTAGGGTATGTAAATTTCAATAGCAGTGCAAGCATCCTCTCCAACGGAGATACCCTTCCTGCAAGCGCTACTGCCAGTAGCAACACCACGTTATTAGCTGAATTTGGTTACGACATCACAAAAAATTGGGCAGCACGCCTTACCGTGGGTATTCCACCAACAACCACTTTGACTGGTACTGGTATGCCCGGTATTTCAGGTGCCACACTTGGAAAAGTTGGCTATGCGCCGGCTGTTCTATCCGGTACCTATAGCTGGGATTTGGGGGTGGTTAAACCTTACCTGGGGGCTGGTGTGAATTACACGATTATTACATCAACACAAGACGGATTAATTAAAGGACTTGGTGTTGGCAATGGATATGGCCCAGTATTGCAAGCCGGCTTTAATGTTCCTATCACTAAAACCTGGGATTGGTATACCGATTTCAAACAAATTTTCTTGAAAGTGAATGCTACCGGTTCTGCATTGGGAGCTCCAGCTAGCGCAACTGTTACGTTGAACCCGCAGGTTTGGTCAACTGGTGTTACATACCATTTCTAAACACCAATTCATTTAAGTTTTTTTGATCTCAAATGTATTTTCAAAGGGAAACTTTTAGTTCCCTTTTCATATCAAACAAAGGAGGCCTAAATGGCGCTATTAAATAGGATGGATTGGTACGACCTAGCTCGCACAACCAACTGGACATCGAAGTTTGTGACTGAAGATGAGTTATTCCCACCACTGATGTCTGGCGATTTTGGCTTGCCACAAGATGCTTGGGAATCTTATGATGAGCCGTACAAGCAAACATATCCTGAATATGTAAAAGTGCAGCGCGATAAAGATGCTGGTGCTTATTCTGTGAAGGCGGCCCTAGAGAGAAGTCGAATTTTTGAGAATTCTGATCCAGGTTGGAAGTCAGTGATGAAGGCGCACTATGGTGCTATAGCTCGTGGCGAGTATGCTGCTGCTAGCGCTGAAGCTCGTATGATGCGTTTTTCCAAGGCTCCTGGTATGCGCAATATGTCTACATTGGGTTCATTGGATGAGATTCGTCATGGACAAATGCAGCTCTATTTTCCTCATGAGCACGTCTCTAAAGACCGTCAAATGGATTGGGCATTTAAGGCCTATGACACCAATGATTGGGCTATGATTGCTGCGCGTCATTTCTTTGACGACATCATGATGACTCGTGATGCAATTAGCGTTTCTATTATGCTGACATTCAGCTTCGAGACGGGCTTTACGAATATGCAATTCTTGGGTTTAGCAGCAGATGCTGCTGAGGCTGGCGATCATACTTTTGCGAATTTGATTTCAAGCATTCAAACCGATGAATCACGTCATGCTCAAATTGGTGGACCTGCGTTAAAGATTCTCATTGCCAATGGCAAAAAAGCAGAAGCACAGAAACGTGTAGATATCGCCTTGTGGGGTGCCTGGAAACTATTCTCTGTACTAACTGGCCCAATCATGGACTACTACACGCCGCTTGAGCATAGAAAGCAGTCGTTTAAAGAGTTTATGGAGGAATTCATTGTTGCTCAATTTGAACGCGCTCTAACGGATATGGGTCTTGATTTGCCATGGTATTGGGATACCTTGCTAGAAGACCTGAATGATACGCACCACGGTATGCATATGGGTGTTTATTTCTGGCGACCAACTATCTGGTGGAACCCAGCAGCTGGAGTTACTCCAGAAGAGCGTGAATGGTTAGAGACCAAATATCCAGGTTGGAACGATACATGGGGTCAAGCTTGGGACGTGATTATTGATAACGTGGTTGATGGGAATATGGCTAAAACGTATCCAGAAACGTTGCCATACGTTTGCAATATGTGCCAACTGCCAATCCTTGGTGTTCCAGGTAAAAAATGGAATGTGAAGGATTATCCGCTTGAGTACAACGGTCGCATGTATCACTTTGGATCAAAGGTAGATCGTTGGTGCTTTGAGCAAGAGCCCGAAAGATATGCCGGACATCTGAGTGTTGTTGATCGTTTCTTGGCTGGAATGATTCAGCCAATGAATTTAGAGGGTGCGTTGAAATATATGGATATTGGTCCTGGTGAGTGTGGCGATGATGCCCATAACTATGCTTGGGCAGAAACATATAGAGCAATGCGTAATCAACGCAAAGCAGTTTAATTTTTTAAAAAGCTTGCTTACCAATAGATATTTGCTTAGGTAAGCAAGCGTAGCGAGATATTGGAGAAAAAAATGGCGTTATATCCATTGACATCAAATTTTGAAGGTGACTTTGTTCTTCAGCTGCTTCCTGTAGATACTGAAAATACTATGGATGAAGTTGCTGCCGCTGCTGCATATCACTCCGTTGGCCGTCGCGTTAAAGATCGTCCAGGGCATGTAATGAGGGTTCGTCGTCAAGATGCTGCAGAATTCTTTCCCCGTACGATGAAGGTATCAGAGTCTGGATTGAAGCCTACAGAAACCATTGAGATTATCTGGGAAGAGCCTGAGGTTGGTTTGATTGGCAAATTGATGAAATCGTTTCAATAGGGGTTTGAGATGACTTTTACAAAGGTATGCGCTTTAGATGATTTATGGGAAGGTGAGATGGAAAATTTCACCGTGAATGGCCATGAAGTCCTTCTGGTCTGTGCTGGAGAAGGTGTAGTCAAGGCATTTCAAGGTGTATGCCCTCACCAGGATATCCCCCTCTCCGAAGGAAAGTTTGATGGAGAAAAGATTATTTGTAGAGCGCATCTTTGGCAGTTTGATGCATGTACTGGGAAGGGCATCAATCCTGATGATTGTGCTTTAGCGGAATATCCGGTCAAGATTGAGGGTGATGAAGTTTATGTAAGAACTGATGGTATTCAAGCGCTCTTCGCACACTCTTGAGTCCCATTTATTGGAAGTAGTTTTTTAAATGATTAGTCAATAGACGAATCCAGGTAAGAAATAAACATTAATGGATATTGGGAGATGAAATGAGTACATCAAGTTCAGCGCAGGCGTATAGCAACAATATGGTTGGTCCTGTTATGCGCTCCGGAGATTTGGCGCAAGCAATTATTGAAGCGGCCAAAGTAGACAACCCTGGGAAAGAGGTGTTTGTTGATGATAAGCGCGCGTATATACGTATACATACTGAGCACGAAATGATTTTGAAGCGCGAAACAATTGAAGAAGAGTTAGGTAGGCCATTCAAGATGAATGATTTGGAGGTCGACCTAAGTTCATTCGCTGGTCAGATTGAAAGCGGTGACAACTCAATTCGTTTTTATTTCAATAAAAAAGTATAAGTAGCACTTAAAAGATAGGAGCAAAAAAATGACTGATGTACAAGTGTTGAAGCCTCAAAAAACCTGGAGCCATCTTGTAGCGCGTCGTCGCAAGCCAAGTGAGTATGAAATTGTCAGTGCTAATTTGCACTACAACGATCGCGATGAAAATGCTCCGTATGAGCTTGATCCTGGTATGTTTATGAACGAGTGGTACAAAAAAAATACGTTTGGTACCGCGCTTAAGCATGATGATTGGAATAGTTTCCGCGACCCAGATGAGGTTATTTATCGCACTTATAACTTGATGCAGGATGGTCAGGAAACGTATGTATTTGGATTATTCGATCAATTCAATGAACGAGAGCACGATAAGGCTCTTGACCCAACTTGGGCAGGATCATTGGCGCGTCGCTATTCACCATTGCGCTATCTTTACCACACCTTGCAGATGGCATCGGCCTACGTAGGCCAAGTTTCACCCGCTAGTACTATTACAAATTGCAACTACTTTCAGATGGCCGATAGTCTGCGTTGGGTTAGTCATACAGCTTATCGGACTAAAGAACTTTCATTGACCTATCCAGATCATGGATTTGGGGTAAATGAGCGTCAGATTTGGGAAAATGATGTGATATGGCAAGGCTATCGTGAGCTTGTTGAAAAGGCGTTAACTGTTTGGGATTGGGGTGAGGCGATTGTAGTACTCAATCTGGTTGTCAAGCCAGCGGTTGAAGAAGCTGTTCAGCGTAAATTAGGCGAGTCAGCTCGCCACAATGGAGATACGCTGATGGGTTTGCTTACAGACGCACAATTGTTAGATTCCGCACGTCATCGTCGTTGGATTTCTGCATTTACCAAAATGGCTATAGAAGTTCCTGGAAATAAAGAAATCATCCAGGGATGGATTAAGAAATGGGAGCCATTAGCTGATAAGGCAATTGAAGCTTATTGCAGTTCATTGCCTGATGCGCCAAATGCAGCGCGAGATGCCAAGGAAGCGACCAAAAATTTCAGGTCTTCTTTAGGTCTGTAATCACATCAACAATGGTTGGATGTGGGTTGCTGCCCACATCCAATTTACGCAACTAATTTTTTAATTCGCAGGAGAGATGTTATGGAAATTGACTTAAGAACAGTCAGTATTCAGCCCTTACGCCATACCTTTGATCATATTGCAGCTAGATTTGGAGATAAGCCCGCATCGCGTTATCAGGAGGGAACATACAACCTCCAGGCTGAAGCAAATTTCCATTATCGTCCGCTCTGGGATTCGAAGCATGAAATATATGATGCTACGCGTACAGCAGTGGTAATGGAGGATTGGTATGCATTTAAAGATCCACGCCAATTCTATTATGGTACTTATACATTGGCTCGGGCAAAGATGCAGGACATTGCCGAATCTGATTTTGATTTTGTAGAGAGCCGCGGATTATTGTCAACTATTTCAGATGCTGATTTAGAAAAAATACAAACGGTATTTTTGCCCCTGCGTCATGTTGCCTGGGGTAGCAATATGAATAATAGCTTTATGTCTGCATATGGATATGGAACGGCCATTACCCAACCATGTCTTTATCACGCTATGGATCAATTGGGTATTGCGCAATATATAACCAGAATGGGGCTTTTGATTGGTGATATCACCGATCTAGATATTGCTAAAAAAGCGTGGTTAGATGAGCCTGCATGGCAGCCATTGCGTAAATACGTTGAAGATACTTTTGTCCTGAAAGACTGGTTTCAGTTACTGGTCGCGCAGAATTTCGTCTTAGATGGCCTGCTGTACCCGCTTGTTTATCAATCTTTTGATAATGCTTTCTCGGCTAAATCGGGTCCTGCAATTTCGATGTTGACTCGATTCCAGTCTGAATGGTTTGCTGAAACTGGTAAGTGGGTTGATAGCACTATCAAAATCGCAACTTCTGAGTCTGAAGCAAACCAACAACTAGTTTCAGGGTGGGTGAATAAATATCTTTCACTGGCGGTCGATGCGATCACACCAATCGCTCATCTGGCTTTTGGGGCAAATGCTGGAGAAGTTGTTGGAGAGCTTGTTGAAGGCTTTAATCAGCGTGCCGCTAAGCTTGGCGTAAAAAAATAAGGAATAACTATGTCTAATGTATTCATTGCATTTCAACAAAACGATGAGAGTAGATGCATCGTCGAAGCAATTGTTGAGGACAACCCTTCTGCTGTTGTTAATTATCAGCCAGGAATGGTGAAGATTGATGTTCCCAATTCGATGGTCATTAAAAGTTGCACGATTGAGGAAAAAATAGGAAGAAAGTTTGATCTTCAGGAAATGCAGCTTCATCTAATTACCTTATCTGGTTATGTGGATGAAACTGATGATGAATTTAGATTGAGTTGGCCAAATTAATTGTAGATGCCTTTCTTTGCTGCACTGTGTGCAATCAGATAGGGTTTAGGAGATAACAATGGATGCAAAAGT
>Ga0316230_1003764_pt1 | contig 11606 bp, 15 predicted proteins | sample TBH18025metaG_FD_206004 | JGI IMG/M metagenome (GOLD analysis project Ga0316230, IMG submission 206004) | Freshwater microbial communities from Trout Bog Lake, Wisconsin, USA - TBH18025 | ecosystem: Environmental > Aquatic > Freshwater > Lake > Hypolimnion/Profundal zone | place: USA: Wisconsin...
GCCGAAGCGATTGGATTAACTGCTAAAGCAGCATAGGGCATCTTGCAGTGAAGTAGTTATTCTTGCTAAAACATCCTTGCAGGCAAATACCTGAAAGCATGATTACCAGGAATTACTTTTTCACCTCAACACAATCTCAAAATCAGTTCACCTGAAATATTTTGAGAAGCCTGATAAGAACCAATAACCAATAAAACCCATCAACAACAAATGACGACCTCTTCAGAAATAAACATTGATGGATTTTTTGACAATATCATCAGTTCCTACGAAACCAGGATTCAAAAAATCCAAACCGCCTTCCAGTCATCCGAAAATATTACGGAATCCTCTCACTCACTGTTCGATAATGTCCACAGTTCATTAAGCGATCTTCGCAAAGAACGGGACCTACTAAATTCAAAACTTTGCGAAACTGTCGCCAGAAATGGATCATTGCGCAAAAAAGATTATTACACGATGATGTCGGGCATCATCAATGCCCTTGACCAAAAAGAACGGGAAGCAGAAAGTCAGTTTATGATTTTTATCGAAGCCCAGAAAGAGACCGCTCAATCCCTGAAGAACAGCCTGCTTGAAATTAAAGACGTAACTGCGCAGGATGCCAGTGAAAAAATTACAGCAATCAAGAACCAACTGACCCAGATATCGAAACTGCAGGAAATGAGAAAGGAAACTGCAATGAAGACATTTGTCGATTTTCAGCAACTGCACAATAAGATGATGGAATGTCTTGAAAAACTCCTCAACCGGGGAGATCAGCTTTTAATCCAGGATATAAAACAGGTAAAAAATCAATTGATTAAAGAATTAAACCCCGTCTGACAATCAATCAGATGGACATTTCAGCCTATAAAACCAATTCAACATTAATCAAAAAGGAGATAAAAAAATGGGACTAGCATCAGAAATGAAAAATTTGAGCGAGGAGTTACTCGCTTCTTTCAAACAACGGATCATTGAAAATGAAGAGCTTGTCAGTGAAGTTCAAAAAACTCTTGATGGATTTCATAAGGATCATCAGGAGATGGCCGCTGTTTTAAACGCTAACGCAATGGCTCTGAGAAAAGACCTTGCAGAAGGAGAGAAAGAACGGATAGGTGCTTTTAACGAATTAATGAGCAATATCCATCACACAATCGCCTCTATTCAGACAGAAGTGGTTGGAATTCAGACTTCCACGTTTAACATGATCAATGAATTCGCTGTCGAAAGAACGCAAATGGCAGTTGAGTTAAACCAATTCTTTGCTGCTGGCAGAACCGATCGCGCGGAAGGTGAAAAGAACCGGATGATCGAATTTAATGCCCTGATGAAAAACATCAATGATGATATTCAAACGATCAACAATGAGGTTTTGGCTATCTTTAAGAACACCAATGAATTGCTTGTAAATTTTGACAAACAGCACTTTGAAATGTCCGCTGAATTAAGGGCTGAACTGGGTAAAAACCTGGCCGAAAGGATTGAATATACCAGAACCTTGCTTCACGGCTTTCAAAAAAGATTGTCTGAAATCAGCAAGGAGAATCAGAAAATGGCAGATGAGCTTCGGAAAGATCTTGCCAATGGCGAAGCATCAAGGCTTTCTGAATACAAAACATTACTGGAAAATATTCACACCTCAATTAAAGAAATCCGCAAAGAGGTTAACGATATTCAAAAGGCCAGCAACAATCTGATCGGGGATTATTCCCAGGATAGAGGTCAGGGTGCAGCAGAATGGAATAAAATGCAGGAGACTATTGCTCAGTTAAGAAAAACGGGAGTAGTAAAACCTGAAAAAAATGCAGCCCAGAAAACGGAAAAAAAAAAGGAAGTAAACACTGAGCCTGTTGCTGAACCGGTAAAAGAGGTTATTCTGAAAGTAGAACCAGTCATAACCGATGCTCCGGCTGAAACTCCCGTTGAATTTTCAAAGGAACCGGCTGAAACTCCGGTCAAAACCAAGGTAAAAACGAACAGTCCAATGACACTCGAGGAGAAAGTACTTGACTATATCAGTAAACATCCAATGGGAGTTAAGATTTCCGAAATGGAAGAACCATTAGGAGAAACACGGATGAAACTGGGATTTATTGCCAAGGCTTTGTTGGAAGAGGGTAAAGTGCAGAAAATGGACAATGTATACTTTCCGATGAAATAAGTATAAAAAACGCTGAGTCGGGTCACAATTTCAGATCCGGCTCAGCGTTAAGGCTATCATCAGGGGGTTAAGAGCTTACAATCCGGATTGAGATTCAGTAAAGTGCTTACAATCTGTTGATCACGTTTAACAAAACATAAAACTTATCAACCAAAACTCCATCAAAGTCATGTCAAATATCACCAAATGTGCATTCTGCGGCGGAAATGGTAAAGATCCTTTCGATTTGCTCTCCCCATTATCAGAATGTCTGGTTTGTAATGGCACCGGACATGTTGAAATAGCCGGACCGGCAAAAAAATGTGTTTTTTGCTCCGGGACAGGCAAAAACCCGCTTGGAGCAAGGGTTCCGTGCATTGTCTGCTCCGGGAAAGGGATGAATTATATTAAAAGCAATACCAAATGTACACAATGCAAAGGAACCGGCCGGTCAAATGATGGTCTTCCATGCACCCGTTGCGGAGGAACAGGATTTAAATGAGAAATCCGGGAGAACATATTAAAAAGAGTTTGAAAAAGAGCGAGGAAGCTATGCATAGGTTTCAGGCCCGCAGAGAGGAGTTCCTGATTACCAGGGAACAAATCGTCAGCGACATTGAAGAGGCCCGCAATATCTGGTTAAAAACTCTGGAACAACTACCCGATCTGGAATTTAATACCCAAAAGCAAACAAGCCGCAGCCCACGAGAGGTAAGAAAAAGAAAACTTAACAATCAATAACCCATCAAATATCATGAGTAATAACAATGAAATGAACACCGTTTTAGAGCTCAGGCCAATGTCGAACTTCGTAGAAACGGACTACATTAAAGACATTACAGACCGTGGTCTCACCTATATTAAAGCCGGATTTCCTGTCCATTTCAGAGGTCCGTCAGGTACCGGAAAAACAACAGTCGCCATGCACCTGGCAAGTAAGATCGGGAGGCCGGTAGTGATCATTCATGGTGATGCCGAGTATAAAACATCCGACCTCATTGGCAGCGAACAGGGTTATAAGTACAAAAAACTGGACGACAAGTTCATTCACTCTGTTCATAAGTATGAGGAGGATATGAGCAAACAATGGGTCAATAACCGGTTAACAATTGCGGTAAAAAATGGATTTACACTTATTTACGATGAGTTTACCCGTTCACGGCCCGAAGCAAACAATATCCTGCTTCCTATTTTACAGGAGCGAATGTTGAGTACTTCAGCCGCAAAAGAGGAGGATTATTACATGAAAGTCCACCCCGAATTCAGAGCTATCTTTACCTCAAACCCGGAAGAGTATGCAGGCGTGAACCGGACCCAGGATGCCCTGCGCGACCGTATGGTTACCATGGACCTCGACCATTTCGACTATGAAACCGAATTAAAGATAACCATGGCCAAATCGGAACTCTCATTTAAGGATACCGAAACCATTGTTAAAATTGTCAGAGGGTTGCGCGAATCGGGGAAAACCGAATTTGATCCTACGATACGGGGCTCAATCATGATCGCAAAAACGCTTGCAACGCTTAACACCACTCCGGCAGCGTCACGGGAGATATTCCGGAAAATCTGTCAGGATATCCTCACTTCAGAAACCAGCAGGATTGGTTCAAAAACAAACCAGGAAAAGGTAAAAAACATTGTGGATGAATTAATTGAAACATATATTTAACACCTAAAGTCATGCCAATTTCAAGCGCAATTAAAGGACTGCAGAGCATTAAATCAATGCAAAATGTAAGTAAATCGGGCATCCCCAACAAGGAGGAATCGGATTTTATAAAATTGTATATGTTCGAAAAAGAGAGAACCCGGTTGAAGAGTGAAGAAATCAGGATTTTGCTGAGGCTCGAATTTATACAGGGGAGGCTAAGGGAAATCCAGCAATATAATGATGAAAAAGCATCCGAAATGCACCTTCCCGAAAAACATGCTGAGGCAGAACAAAAGAAACCCGAAGGTGTGAAATCAGATTTTAAAACAATGTCAATCGACTACTAAAAAATACCAAATCATGTCAGAACCTACCCACTCCATCAATGCGACCGGCCTTGCCGATATTCTGGAAAGAGTACTCGATAAAGGGATCGTAATTGCCGGAGATATTAAAATTCAAATTGCAGATATCGACCTGTTAACCATTAAGATCAGATTGCTTGTTGCCTCTGTGGACAAAGCCATGGAGATGGGAATTAACTGGTGGCAGGAAGATACCTATTTATCAACGAAAGCACGCGAGAAAGAGCTGATGCAGCAACAGGAGACTTTGGAAGCCCGCCTGGAAAAACTGGAGGCACTCAATAATTCGTTATAACTTAGGAATTACTAGAAAGGAAATTAATCATGGAAAAAGATAATCAAAAAGAGGGGAAAAAGAGCGAAGTCGACTTTGATCTTTTTGGTCTTGGTGGCTTGTTCAAAGGGATTGAGAAATTGGTTGATCTGGCCGGAAAGCTGGAAGACAAAGGGGGCATCAGCAAAGAGGGGGAAATCAATTTCGACCATCTCAGAAAAGGGATGAAAGGGGTTTATGGCTTCACCATCAACACCGCAGGTGGGGGCTCTCCAAAAGTGGAAACATTTGGGAATATCCGAAAAACTCCTGAGGGACCCAAGGTCGACGAGGAGCGGGAACCGATGACTGACCTTTTTGATGAGGAAAATGAAATTGTGGTTATTGCTGAGATGCCCGGGATAGAGCAGGAGGTGATTAAAATCGATCTGAAGGAAGATATGCTCGAGATTTCGGCAGTCAGCAAAACCAGAACCTACCGTAAGGAGCTGTTACTTCCTATAAAAGCTACCATGCAGGATCTGAGTCAAAAATTCACAAACGGCATCCTTGAAATCAGGATAAAAAAATAAAGACCATGGCACTTAACGGTTTAGAAAACAACGACCTAAAACTCATCATTTTCGGCGGGAAAGGTGGTGTTGGAAAAACCAGTTGTGCCATTGCAACAGCCCTGGCCCTGTCAGAAAACCATAAAACGTTACTGATATCTACCGATCCCGCTCACTCACTGTCCGACTGCCTTGAACAACCAATCGGATTTAAAGTAGTCAGAATCAACGAGGCCCCCGGTTTGTCAGCAATTGAAGTGGTCGCTGACGAAGCCCTTTCAAGATTTAAAAGTGAGCACCAGGAGCAAATGAAAAAACTGCTCGAGACCTCAACAAATCTTGACAATGAGGATATTGACCAAATGCTGACCCTCTCTATTCCCGGTATTGATGAGGTGATGAGTTTTAAAACCATCATCGATTTTATCGAGGAGGGACAATATGACAAATATGTGGTTGACACCGCCCCTACCGGGCACGCCCTAAGACTTATTTCATCCCCCAAATTACTGGATGAGTGGATAAAGGTTGCGGCTAAAATGAGATGGAAATACCGGTTTATGATCACCAGTTTTTCCGGTTCATATCAGCCTGATGAGGTGGATACATTTCTGATCAATCTGAAAAAAACAGTCAAAAGAATCGAAAATCTTTTGCGCGATAGAACCAAATGCGAATTCATCGCTGTCTGCATCCCGGAGGCAATGGCAATAATGGAGACTACAAGGTTGCTTGCAGATCTTGACAAATCAGGAATTATTCCACGACAGATTATCGTGAACAATGTAATGGTTGCGGATGGCAGTGACTTCTGTAACAGAAGGAAGGCCGGACAGTTACCTTATTTACAGGAGATCAGCAGCGTTTTCACCCATCTGAATCAGACAGAAGTGCCAATGTTTGCGGAGGAGATAAAAGGGATTGAACCCCTGGCCCGGATGAAGGATCATCTCTTTAGCAACTTGAAAAAACAATAATCAATCAACGGATTTTCATTGCAATAAATCCATTCCATACTTAAATCAAGATGAAAGACGAAATTACATTGCGTGTAAAAGAAGCCCTGGTAAAGGATGTTGGCAGGGCAATTGCCAGGATCGACCCAAAGGATATGAAGTTACTGGGGCTTGAAAGTGGTGATGTGATCCTGATTGAAGGGAAAAGGGTCACACCCGTCAAAATCATGCCATGCTTTCCTGAAGACAGGGATAAGAGCATTATCCAGGTGGATGGAATTACACGTGAAAATGCGCAGACAGGCATTGATGAGAAGGTTAAGATTGGAGTGGCAACCTGCCGGCAGGCTTTAAAAATAAAACTTAAACCTTACTCAAAATCCGGTTCCTCGTTCAAGGCAGATGACGCCAAATATATCGGCTCACTAATCAATGGTTTGCCGGTTATGAAGGGCGACAAGGTCAGAGCCAACTTATTCGGCTCACGTTCAGTCGAATATACGGTAACCGGCACAAGTCCCGATGGATTAGTCCTGATAAATCCCAACACGGTATGTCAATTGGAGCTTGCAAAACAGGATGGTGAAAGTAAAAGCAAAGTCTCGTATGAAGATATAGGGGGTCTGGGAAATCAGGTTCAGCGGATTCGCGAGATGATTGAACTCCCGTTGAAATACCCTGAGATTTTTGAACGGCTCGGTGTTCAGCCACCAAAAGGAGTATTTCTCTATGGCCCTCCAGGAACAGGCAAGACACTCATAGTCAGGGCCGTAGCTCATGAAACTGAAGCCTACTTCATCAACATATCGGGTCCCGAAATCATGGGGAAATTTTACGGGGAAAGCGAGGGTCGGATCCGGAAACTCTTTGAAGAGGCGCAGGCGCATGCACCCTCCATCATTTTTATTGATGAGATAGATGCCATCGCCCCTAAGCGGGAAGATATGGGCGGTGAGAAACAGGTCGAGAAACGCGTTGTGGCGCAGCTGCTTTCCCTGATGGATGGTCTCGAATCAAGGGGTAAGGTAATCGTTATCGGGGCAACCAATATCCCAAATTCCATTGATCCGGCACTCAGAAGACCCGGACGTTTTGACCGCGAAATATCCATCTCTATTCCCGACAAAAAAGGGAGACTCGAAATTCTCCACATTCATACCCGGGGAATTCCACTATCGATGGATGTGGACATGGAAAAACTCGCCGAGATTACCCATGGCTTTGTAGGTGCCGATCTGGAGGCACTCGCCCGTGAAGCTGCCATGACCGCATTACGAAAAATACTCCCTCAGATTGATTTTGAAATGGCAGAAATTCCTTACGAGCTGCTGATGTCACTTGAAGTAACGATGGACAATTTTCTCGATGCGATGAAAGAGGTCGAGCCTTCAGCCATCCGGGAGGTTTTCGTGGAGGTCCCGGATGTAAAATGGAACGATGTCGGCGGCCTGGATGAAATCAAGGAGGCACTTAAGGAAACCGTAGAATGGCCATTAAAATATGGGGATCTGTTTAAAAAAGCGGATACCAAACCACCCAAGGGAATTATTCTGCATGGAAGGCCCGGAACCGGCAAAACCTATCTGGCAAAGGCACTGGCAAGTGAAAGCGGGGTGAATTTCATCTCTGTCAAGGGACCTCAGATTTTAAGCCGTTATATCGGGGAATCAGAAAAAGGGGTACGGGAATTATTCCGGATGGCCAAACAGGCCTCCCCCTGTATCCTGTTCCTGGATGAAATTGACAGTCTTACACCACGACGTACCAATGACGGTTCAGGTTCAGGGGTAATCGAAAGGGTAATCGGACAGTTTCTAACCGAGATGGATGGCATCGAAGACCTTAAAGGGGTGATCGTGCTGGCAGCCACCAACCGGATAGACTTAATTGACCCCGCTTTATTAAGAAGCGGCCGGTTCGACCTGATTTTCGAATTGCCTTCACCCGATGTGAAAACACGGAAAAGAATATTCGAAATTCACACCCGGAACAAACCTGTCGGAAAAAAAGTAAACCTGGACAAACTGGCACTAAAAACCGACGGGCTCACAGGATCCGACATCGAATTTATTTGCCGTAAAGCTGCGATGTTTGCCATTCGGAACCTGATCGATCAGACCCGCGGATCCGAAGATCAGGTTACCGGAGAAATCATAATCCTTGAAAACCAATTCAATGAGGCAATCGAACTGGTTTTAAAACAAAACTCAACGAAGAAACAATAGAAACCACAGAAATAAATAGAAATAATCAGAAACAGACAGGAACGAATAGAAATAAATAGAAAAAGATTGAAAAAGAAATAGATAGAAACAAATAGGAACCAATTGAAACTCCCAAATCTTCAAACTAATCAAACATGACAACAAAAGGAATCTATATCTACGGAATTATCCCTAATTTCTACAGTGCAGATATGTTCAGGTCACTTGAAAACTCAGCTGTCTATGCTGTCCCGTACCAAAATATATCCGCCATAGTTTCTGACAGGGAGAGTACTTTACTTGACTACACAGACAGGGAGACTCTTGGACATCTGCTGGTCCATCACCAGAGAACCATAGAATCATTAATCGGGAGCGGGTTTAACCTCATCATCCCTATGCGTCTCGGTACCATCGTTAACTCGAAGGAAGATGTCATACGAATCATGGCAAACGGGCATGAACTGATTATGGAGGTGCTGAAAAAGATGCAGTTCCTGACAGAAATTGACCTGGCGGTTACCTGGGCAGATTTTTCTGTAACCCTGAGTGAAATAGCCGATGATCCTGAGATTCTTGAGATGAAGGAAGAGATCCGGAATAACCAGGGCAAAATGCTTCAGGTGGACCAGGTGAAAATAGGGATGCTTGTACAGGCAATACTAAAGGGAAAAAACCAGGCCGTTGAAATGAAAATCCTGGATACCTTGTCACCTTTCAGCGTCGATATTAAAACGCATGAGGTGATGAACGACCAGATGATAACCAACTCGGCATTCCTTGTCAACCGAATTAAAAAAGAGAAATTCGAAAAGGCCATCGACCAGCTTGATGAAACCTTTAACGGATTATTAAATTTCAAGATGGTGGGGCCACTTCCGTGTTACAGCTTTTTTACCCTCGAAATGAAGGTTCTCGATCCAGATCATATCGAATTGGCCAAACGAGAACTTGGACTTGAAGAAGAGACTACAGAATCGGAAATTAAGAAGGTTTATCTCAGCAAAGCAAAGCTATGCCACCCGGATGCCAATTCAGGCAATGGCAACGAGGAGAGCTTCGCCCGGATCAACAAGGCTTATCATACAATCCTTGACTATTCAGTTGCGGTAAAGCAATCCTCAAAGGATGAATCCATATTCCTGACAAAGGATAAAGTGATCAATAATCTTTTTTTGGTGAAAATTAAAGACGAATAGTATGCAACGCGACGGAAAATATATTTATTGCATCGTTGCCACCGACTACGATGTCAATCTGGGACCCATCGGAGTAGGTGGACGTGGTGATCTGGTGTCAACCATCGGATTCGATGGATTAAGTATGGTGGTAAGTGACCACCCGCTGAGCAGGTTTGTAGTCAATCCAGAGAATATGGTGGCTCATCAAAAAGTGATTGAAAAAGTGATGAAGGAATTCAGGAGCGTCCTTCCAATCAGGTTCGGGACGATCGCCGCCACACCCGATGAAATCCGAAATCTGCTCAACCGAAGGTACTCTGAATTCATGGAGCTGCTCAAACAGTTCGAAAATAAAATGGAGCTCAATGTTCGGGGAACGTGGAAAAATATGGGGATGATCTATAAGGAGATCGATAAGGAACATCTTGAACTCCAAAAGATCAGGGCAGAAATTGAACATCTTGATGATCAGGAGCTGAAGAAACTCAAAATTGCTGAAGCCGGAACAATGGTCGAACATGCACTTATTGAAAAGAAAGAGGAAGAGACGGCCATCATCATCGACGCATTCCGAAAATCAGTTTTTGAGTACAAACAGAATAAAACCACCGGTGATGCAATGTTTATGAATACTGCATTCCTGATGAACAGCGGAAGGGAGCTTGAATTCGATCATATCATGACTGCCCTGGGAGCAAAATTCGAGGAACGAAGTGATTTTGTATACACGGCACCGCTACCCATCTTTAACTTTATTGACCTTAAAATCTTCCCTGAAAAATGGGAACTGTAACATCAAATTAAAAACTAATGTCATGAGTAACCCGATGGAAATAGTAAAGGAAGGAAAATACATTTATGGAATTATCAGAAATTCTGAGCCTCTGGACTATGGCCCCATTGGAATGGGTAAACGGGCTGACCGGGTATATGCCATTAACTATAAAGGGATTAGTGCAATAGTCAGCGATTCCCCGGTCATCATCTATGAAGCCAGAAGGGTAAACATGATCACCCATGAAAAGGTCCTCGAAGAGGTGATGAAACAATTCACTGTTCTGCCGGTCCGTTTCTCGACGATTTCCGAACACGATGATGAAGCCGGAATTCTGAGAATCCTTGAAAAAGATTACCAAAAATTCGACGAGATGCTCGATAAAATGGAAGGAAAGAAAGAACTGGGGCTCAAGGTTCTTGCCCATGAGGCTCCGGTTTATGAAAGTATCATCGAAAAATATGACAATATCCGCTCTTTAAGAGATAAACTGATTAACCTGCCAGTCGATAAAACCCATTACCAGCGGATGAAAATAGGTGAAATGGTGGCCGAGGCACTTAAAAAAGAGACTGAGAATTACAAGAACCTGATTCTCGACACCTTGACTCCCATTGCTGATGACGTGAAGATAAATGACAATTACGGCGAAATGATGATCCTCAACTCCGCTTTTCTGATCAAAAATACAGCAGAACCTGCTTTTGACGAAGCTGTAAATATCCTGGATGCAAAACTTGGTAACCTCATGACTTTTAAGTACGTTGGAACATTGCCCCCTTATAATTTTGTGAATCTGGTCATAAATACGAAAGGAATTTAACATGTTTTTAATCGATGATTTGCTTCTGGCTCCTTTGAAAGGGGTAATCTTTATCGCAGAGAAAATAAATGAGGTAATCATGAAAGAAACCTCGGACGAAGGTGCAATTAAGGAGCGGTTGATGGCGCTGCAGCTTAAATTTGAGATGGATGAAATCAGCGAGGAAGAATACGACCAAAAGGAGGATGAATTACTTAAATTACTGGAGAATATCCGCGAAGAGAAACTGAATAAGTAAACAACCTGATTGAATAACGGAAAGTCTGTCAGGATAAATCCATAAACCCCTAACAAAAGGAGGACTAAAAAGATGAGCAATATTATCAGTGTAAAGAAAGAGGTGGTTAAGTTTCTGAAAGAGAACATTAACTGCTACGATGTGACTGTCATAAAAATTGGGAAAGTACAGGATACCTGGAATGCTGTGGCAGAAGTGTATGAGGACGATTCATTTCTAAAATCGATGAATCTGCCTCCAAAACAGGTACGACTCTTCTATTCCATAAAAATGGATGACAATCTTGAAATTACAGCCTTTGAACGATTGAACTCTTTTGAAGGTATTGATTTCACATCAGAGTAATAACTTTAACCCGAAAGCCAATGAACAATGAACTGATTTATGTTTATTGCCTGGTCAATAAATTGCCTGATATTCAAAATATTACAAATATTCAAGGATTAAGGACAGTTCTTGT
>Ga0316230_1003767_pt1 | contig 11600 bp, 20 predicted proteins | sample TBH18025metaG_FD_206004 | JGI IMG/M metagenome (GOLD analysis project Ga0316230, IMG submission 206004) | Freshwater microbial communities from Trout Bog Lake, Wisconsin, USA - TBH18025 | ecosystem: Environmental > Aquatic > Freshwater > Lake > Hypolimnion/Profundal zone | place: USA: Wisconsin...
TATACCCAAGGCATAAAGTTAATCCAGCTATAACAGCAAGTAAGGCAGAAGCCCGTTCTGGACTATCAGCACTAATTACACGCTGTAAAAAGGCAAATGGAGCAGGAAACTTTGCTAAAATCTTATCATATAGGCTTGGAGTATTGTTATCTGCCATTGGTATCAACTTTTATTAAGTGTTATTAATAGCCTTATTTTCATCGGCTACACTTAATTCTAATTATTTTTAATAAAGGTAAAACCAGAAACTTTATATAATTTATCCCAACTTATCTTTCTAACTTTTGTTAACTTAAGAGACTTTTCTACTTTTTCTCCGACTTGTGTAGCATTTTTAACTTTATGCGTTGCTCCAGCACCTATTAATTCTCTCTTCATTTGTTCTTTAGTTAGCTCATAATAAGAAATTGATATTGGGTTTGTTAAAACGTTTACACTCATTAATCTATAATTAACGTCTTGCCAATCTCTAATCTGAAGAAAATTTTCTTTTGTGGTATATTTAAATTCAAAGTATTGCCCGGTTTTTTCGTCTCCAACATAATAATCTCCTTTATCCAAGGATGAACTTACTTTAATTCCATTTACTTGTTTAATATGTCTTTGCTCAATAAAATTAGAATATTTTTGAGCACTACCGGCAAAATAAAGAATTGAGAAATAGTCCGCATCAGATAAATCATCACCAAAGTCTTTAGTAACAAGTTTTTGTAATTCTTTTTTATTTATTTGTATTAAATTCTTAATTTCTAAAGCGCGTAATTCATCTTTAGTCATGATGATTTTTCCTATAAGTATAATATGCTTCTAAAATTTCTTGTTGTCCTATCCAACTAACTCCACCATTTACAGAAGAATTGAAATTATAATAACTTGATAATGCTGTAAAAATTGATCTTGGAAGATCAGTTTTAATATAATGTTCAGCTTTATTATTAGTTACATCTTCGATATTTTTAATAAGGCCATTATTTCCATTAATACAAAAATTAGCAGATTTGTCTCCGCGAGATAAAAATGAAAAATCCGTAGTAGGTTGTTGTTCTTTTTTTCTGAGGTTAGTTTTGGTTTTCTCTTTAGTCCAAATGTAAAATGAACATGGAATATGACATTCGGCACCATTAGCAATAAAACTATTATCCGGTAAAGGGTATATTTTGATTAGAGACCAATCAGGTGTAAATACTTTTTGGTTATTTAATTTATTAAATACATTAGGTAAGATAAAAGCTATTGTAGTGGCTTTTAGATTTATAGCGTGTGTAATAAAATTTTTTGATAATTTGTTTCTAATGCCAAATGGAGGATTACCAATAAAAAGAATTTTTTCACCGATTATGTTTTTTAATTTTAAAAAATCTTGTTCGATTATTCTATCATTTTGTGGATAAAGATCATAGGCAAGACAACCAGATATTTGATTAGAAAATGCTCCACTTCCAGCACTTGGTTCTATAATTAAATCATAATCTGACAAATTTTTAATTAAACTAATACACTTTTTAGCAATATTTGTTTTAGTATAAAATTGATCATTTTCTACTGTTTTAGAATATTTCATGATTAGTGGACCTTAAATTGTATGTTAACAGTGCTTGCTGTATTGAAACATAATTTACATGTAGCACAATCTTTTACTTTACCCGTCTGTTCCAAGCAATCTACCATCTTACTATATGTATTTAATTTCTTATCTCCAGCATATGCTACTCGCCAATGCTTTGGAGGTTTAGTAGTAGATGACTGGTCTACACTGGCAAATAATACTACATTATGTTGTGAACGTAATACACCAATATGCGGTAATAGATTTGGAACAGACCATGAATGTGTATATCCATAGAACATCATAGTAGGATTAGCTTTTGCTATCTTTACCCAATCGTAAATATATCTAACACTATAAAAATCACCGCTTACATGTAAACGCATGACCGATACGCCCTTATCTGTTAATTTGGCTATCTTCGCGTTCATGTTCTTTACAAAATCTGGTTCCTTTGTTAGATTAAAATTACTTTCATATGCTGCTTTAGCTAATTTATATATTCTTTCTAATTTCATAGCATAACAAGATTTACTACACCAAGTAGTAGCACCTGGGCAACTATCAACTGCTGATATTGAAAAACTTGGTATTTTTCCAAGTTTAGTATTAGATGTAGAAATATTTAACTCATTAGTCATTATTTATTTCCTTGAAATTGGATTAGCTCTAACCCAAAAGTTTTATAAGCCAGGTATTGATATGGGGCGTATTCTCCAGTATTCTAATACCGCTGGGCTCAAAAAGAGTTGTTGTTATAAAATTAGAATACGCATATAGTGTATCCTGTCTTGTCTTTTCTATATTTTCATTATAATCTGATAATGCTAATTTAGCTAATAGTATCTTTCTCGCCTTTTCTCTTGTGCCAGAAGTATGTCTCCCAGACAAAGAATAAATATCTTCATTAATTTGTTCTTTGAAATTAAGAGTTAACATATATGTTTTTGGCATATTAGTAATTAGCTTTAATCGTTGTAATTGCTGTGGTTGTGTTTTAGGTATCAGCTCTGCGTTTACAATGAATGTCGCTGCCTCTTGAGTTTCTATAACATCACTGATAATCATCTTAAACTGTCTCATAATAAATACATTAGAAGTCAGTGTTAAATAATCTTCATTGTTTGTTGATATACTTTTAGCAGCCGGCATAAACTGTGTTGTGGTAAATGATACATTATCTGGATAATTCATTACTACACTTTCTTGATTTTAGGCACTTTTGGTATCTTAACCTTTACAGGTTTTGGTGTCTTAATCACAGTTGGTTTAGTAATAGCACTAACATCTTTTGTTAATGCGTGTATGACTTCTGCGTATTTAATAGGGTCTGTTTTTTCTAACTCTATAAGTATATCGTCATACAACTTGTTTTCTAAATCTACTACAGGGTCTGGCATAAAGAAATGTTTTACCATAGAACCTGTAGCTGGTAAGGTAAGGATATTAGCGCCCTTTTTACTCGTCTCTTTGTATCCATATAAATTACCAGAACTTAATCTGGCTGTTCTATTTGTCTGCTTATATTGGGCATTAAATGTCCAAGAGTTTGTTTTCTTTAATACTCTACTTCCTGGTCCTAATATATTAAAATTACCCATAACATAAGAAGAATATACCTTTTGTAGTTTCTTTACTTTACTTAAATAGAAAATAAACGGATGAAACAAAATCAAGTCATCCAATACTTTAGCGCCAGTCGAATCCTTACCTTTGTCTGTTTTTGTTGTTGCTGGTAATTTAAGCTTATTAAACAGCAAATCAGCAATTTGGTCTGGCGATGCTATATTAAACTCTGGAGTAATATGGTTAGATACTAAAGATTTAGCCATATTATATGTCTCAACTATGTTTTCTTCTACCTCAAGTTTGGTAAAATTAAACCTATCTCTTGATATTTGATATCCTTGAATACAAAGTTCAAGACTTGTAAGCAGAACCTGATGCGGTATTTTATAGTAAAATGTCATCTGTTCCTTTCCAAGTTCTTTAACCAAGAAATTGACAAGTCTTACTACAGCAATAGCATCCATAGCGGCGTATGGACCAATAATTTCTAATGGGACACTATCGAACCCATGATGGCCCTTTAAGGTTTTCTTTCCACTTTGAGACAACAAATAGTTTTTAACAACGTTTTTATATACAGGTAATCCAATCAAATCCAAATTATTTTCTAATGAACATGATTTAGAAGCCATATGATAAAGATTTAATAGTAGCATAGTATCTGCGGCAAAGTTTTTTGGTTGTTTACCTCCAAATAGTTCCCACAATACAAGCAAATCATACATAGCATTCTGAATATACATAGGCTGTTCAGTCTGGAAGAAAATATCTTCTGCTGTTGATAAACTTTCTTGTAGGGTATATTCCGCGCCTATCTCATCTATATGCTTTTGATTTGTTGGAATACACCAACCCTCATCTTCATCAGATAACCATGCTATAGAATAACATAATAATTTTGGTTCTGGTTTACGCAAAAATGGATTAAGGAAGTTAGTTTCTGTGTCAAACCCAAAAGGTTCTGACATACAACGTCCTCTAATATACTGTAAGTCAACTCTTGTCTTGGCTATTTTAGCCTTCGGCGGCATTGATAGTTTCTTATCAAGCTCTAACACTCTTTCTTTAATAATATCAAAAAGAGTAGAATATAGATATCCGCCATCAGTATAGAATAACTCATTTATAGAGTGGTCATCTGTAATAGATGGTATACCAAAAAACTCATCCGTTTCCCAAAATAAACCATTACCCCAACCATAATGAACAATAAGGTTTGGTAAATTATCTCCAAAACTTTCTAATTTTTTAGTTATATCTTCTATATTTCTTGTATATAGAGGAATGATATTAAGTTCACAAGAAGTTTTTGGAAAATATGAGTGTAGAGCAGTAGATTTTTCTGATTGGCTTTCCTTATCCATATTAAAGATTAATAATACATCAATCTTCATTTTATTACTCATTTGTTCCTTCTTTTAAAGTGTTTAATACTTTACTCATACATTCATATATTTCTTGTGTTCCAACAAATCCCATTAACTCCCAAACACTATTAACTTTTGCTTTAATAGAAATGACATCTGGTCCGAAATATGTTAAAGCTAATGTTTGTATACGCAAATCAATAATCTTAAACTTCAAATCGTTATCCATATAATTAATAAAGCTTTGAACCATTGTTTTATTTGTTATAGGAATTATAATATCTGAACAAAAACATAAAGCTGGTGTTCCATTATCCAGTTCTGTATAACTAACTGACATAACATCTTTAATCATCGTCTATCTCCAACTCTTTTTTAATCGCTTGCTTTTCTTTATTTCTATCGTATTTCAAAGCTTTAAATCCAGAACATTCGTGCCCAAAATCCACGTTAGTCCTGGCATCAAACCATTCACATAAACCGCCATTGCCAATCAAATGTAGCATTTTAGTGAAGTATTGACAACCGCCACAAGATTTATTACTCATCTGGCACCTCTACAATTTCAAGCTGTTCGCTTATTACAGGAGATGTGTTTACATACCACAAAACCTCATCTAACATAACATTATCTTTTTCATAGTCTACTACAATTTTCCAAGATAAAACTGCTTTAGCAGATTGTAAAGAAAGAAAGTTCCAAATAGTTGGATTATTTATATTATACTTAACAAACGTTCCAGTTGGTAAATGAAGTATTCTATACATTCCAAACACCAACTTCTTCTACTACCTCAAATTGGTGCTTTGGTATTACATTATCTGGCCTTTGTTCCACAGTTTGTGGACTAAATACAGCATATATGTTATCTAATGTGTTATCTTCTTCATTAGTATAGTTAGAATAATACATATGTCTTTTTCTAACAAAGTAAACATATCTATTATCAATGATTTGTTCTTGTGCTTCAGCTTCAGTCCAAAAAGCTATTTCACTATCATTTTCCCCGCTAAAAACATATTCTCCTGTAGCTAAATTGATTATTTTATACATCTAAACCTCTATAATTTCAAACTCATGCTTTGGAATACCATTTGGCATATCATGAAATGAATTAGAAAGAACGCTACCAATTTCAACATTATGATTATTATGCCCTTTTGTTTTTACAAAAATAGCATACCTATTATTAAATACTTGTTTAATAATATCTTCTTTGTTTTTAAAAGAAAAATCTTCGCCGGTTAATCCCATAACATAAGTGCCAGTAGCTAAATGAAGTATTTTATACATTTTTAAATCTCCATAACATCAAATAAATAGGATTTTACTTTCATATCATGTTCATATGATGATGTATACCACATTTTTACGCTTTCTAAATACCCCAATTTTCTTTCTTGTATAATATCCTCTGCTTCATCTTTAGAAGCAAATGTTTTTGGGGTTAAATCATTAGCATCAGTATTTCCATCTGTTATAAACTCGCCTGTAGGTAAATATATTATAGCATACATATTTATACCTTCTTATTATACATTTCGACAGCTTTATTGTAAACTTCACCAACTGTAATAGCTTTCATACATCCCTGATAATCTTCTTTATTCTCACAGAAGTTTTCAATTAGGTCTGCCATAGAATTATTATTGATTAATATATCAATGGCCTTTTTAGACCATACAAAATCATGGTTTTCTACCATGTTCGGATAACATGGGCTGTATTTACATGGAGTAGTAATACCAAAAGCATTCCATCCAAGTTCGCCATGTCTAAAAGGCAATCTAAACTCTGGAGCCATTACAGAAAATAATCCTAAAATACCACATTCAGTAGCTCCCGCTAAATGAATAGGAGACGAATCGGAAGATATTAGTAATTTACATTGATTAAGAAGAGCAATACTTTCTTCTATAGAGGTATTAAACTCTTCTACAACACCAACTAAAGTGTCAACACCAGCAAAACCAGCCCAAGGATATGTATTTTTACCTATAGAAATCACTTCTATACCGGCTAAAACAAACCTATCAACAAGACTTTGCCAATACTCTTTCGGCCATTTCCTTGAGTTTGAAGAACACGCAGTATGAATTATAATTCTATTTTTTCCTGGATACTTTAAAGCCATATTATTAATAACAGTAGGACTTACTAACAAATCTACTGATTTAGATTTATTACTTACAGTAGTTAAATCTAAACCACACATTGATAAATACTCATCAATTTGATGTCTTGGCTGTAAATAATTCCAAGCACATGTCCATATTTCATTTTCTCTATCAGTCTCGCTAACAGAATAAACATATGGGCATAGTTTTATGATTTCATGATATCTCTCTTGTGCTGTAATAGAAACTCTGTATCCAGCATCATGTAAAGCATGAGCAGCGCCAAGACCCATCACAACATCGCCAAGTCCATTACTCATTAGTGCTAATTTAATAGGCTTTCTAACTTTTAAAACAAATCGTGATGCTCTTATGTTGCCACTATTGTCTGGAAATGTAGTATGTTCTTCCATTACAAAGTCTACACCCAAGTATTTAGCAAGAGGTGTTCCAGGAGAATTACTGTTAATTAAATCATCACAATAACCCTGATTAAAAAGCCACAATCCTTCCGCTGTAATGGGCCTACAATGCGTGGGATCGCCTAAATAGTCTGTATGTAGCGGATAAGGAACATCAATCGTTATAAGGGCTCCTGGAGCGCATACACGATACAGTTCTTTAATTATATTCAAATATAACTGTGTTGATTGACCTAAATGCTCTAACACATGTTTTAATATAACTTCCGAAACAGAATTGTCAGCCCAAGTCCAGGGCAGCTCTTCTAAATCATAAACCATATCTGCTATATTAGTAGCATATTTATCTACATTTATATAACCATCCATGTAATTATTGCCGCAACCAAGATTAAGTTTTAGCATTTGATTACCTCTAACAAATGGCGCGGAACCTCTTCTTCTTTTAAAGAATGGTCATATTTAAGGTCATAAACACTCCCCCCTTCACCCCAAGGGTGGTATTTAGATACCCTAAAAGAGTTTGAAATTATGTAATTTTCAGCTGCCTTTTTTGTTTTAAATACAAGAGATTTTATATTTTCTCTGGTAGAATTTCCATCAAGAACAAAAGTAGCTGTGGGTAAATGAAGTATTTTATACATCTGATATTTCTCTTATTTCTTCTCTGTTAAAAGAGATGTTTCTTCGTCTTCATCAATGGCTTCTCTAAATCTAAAAGTAAGAGAATGACCAGGAAGATCACCCATTAATTTAACCTGAACAGAGTCCGGCCCCATGCGGTTTTTCAAGATACCAAGAGTTCTTTTTCCAGCATCTTTTGCCTCATTAGAAGCTCCTAATGAAAATACAGCATCTAAACCAAACAAAGAGGCGAAACTATCACTAACGGAGTCGTAAGCAAAGCTATCTTGAGATACGGCAGACCTATTAGTCTGATGGGCTGTCATTAAAGTGATTTCGTATTCTCTTGAAATGTTAACAAGCTCGTCAGCAGCTTCCGCCATTTGTTCGTGTCGTTTTTCGTATGTTTCTTTAAACTTTAAACAACCAAGCCAGTCAAGAATAACAACATCTGGTTTCCATACTTCGTTTTGAAACCTATCAAGATAAGTTCTTAAAGACGGTAGAGTTAAACTACCTCTACAAAACCCTTTTATGTATGGAGTGGCTTTATAGTTATTTAATGTATTAACAAGATTTGCTTGGACCTCACCTGATTTTGAGATTTCTGATGAAGAGAACCCAGAAATAATACTGTCAAATCTATGACAAATTTGTTTTTCGGACATTTCGAGTGTAATAAATAATACTCGTTTACCCGCTATTAATGCCGCTACACCAAAATTACATAATAGAGCAGTATTATGAGTTGCTTGCCAATCGCCTAATAAGAACTGTCTATCCCCATCAATTTCAAAACCATAATAATCACCATAACCAGCTTTTTCAATTTTAATTCCAGTTAATAGATGATTTTTCTTTTGCTCTCTTGGTTGCGCTTGTTTATAGGTAAGTTTACATGGTATGTAATTACAGTTCCCAGAGATGCTTACTCTCCAATACTTGCCCATAAATCCAGTTGATTTTATGCCCTTTTCGCATTCAGAGATATTAGCCGCAAACCCCAAAGATCTACAAATAAATACTACATCTTCTGCTAACTGTTTATCTTTTTGGATAAATTCATACATACTATTATGTAAATAACCATCTGTATCAAGCAATCCAGCAAGTAATTCAAGTCTATCCTGAATAGACGACAACTTATATGAATTAGGTATATGCTTATTATTAAACAGATTAAGTATTTTTAAGTTTTCTGTAAATCTGTTAGGATTACCTTTACCGGCATCTGTTAATCTATATTCAGAACAATTGTTTCTACTATCTTTGTGTTCTGTAATGCCATAACCGAGGCTTGTAGCGTAATCTCTAAAAGCATCAACAACCTCGTTATTCTCAATTTGTGTAATGGAAGGTTTAGCGGAAGTTCCATCACCTAACCACACGCCTAAAATATATGGTGGAATAATATGATTAGTATGTTCGTTCTCAAAAGATACTGCGTCTGGTCGCCAACCCTTTAAGCAATGTTTAGCAGTTTTATTACTGGTAAACAATGTTTTAGCTTCGACAAAAATAGGTTTATTTGTATCAGACTGTTTAATATGAGTTCCATCAGATAGGTATAGCCCGCCTGAACCCGGAGTTAATTTCAAACTTAATAAATGAACGCTATTAACTGTATATGATAAACCCTTTGTAGGAGTAATCTTATACAAGTCATCTTTACCAGATGTTGTAGAAAGAACGTTTCTACTCTTACCATCTGGGCCCATTAACTTATCGCCAACAACAATGTCTTGAACCATTTTTATAGTTCCATTAGACATAAGTATTGGAGTATCAGCACCTAAACATTTCCCACGTCCTGTAGGACTTAATACTGAATAACATTCACTTTGAGCAAATCCGCCTTCAATATAATTATCAAGCTTTGGAAATCCACTACTCCAAATACCAAGTCTTGGTGCTTCTGAATATCTATCTATTACAGGACTTTGTAAATAATTAATACCAATGCTTTCACCAACACTAAATGATTTTTTATAAGCTTCACTTACAACTGTATAAATGCTATCATAGTCGTTCTTTTCAAGAAAACTTATACTATCGCTAACAGAACGAGCTACTACTTGTTTCTTGAAAAAATCAAAAGCATTTTCTTTAACAAACTCAAACTCCGAATGAGTTAATGTTAATCCTAAATCAATAACAGAGTTGATACCATATACCTCTGGTTCAGTTAACGAAGAGATTTTTTCTAATTGAATTAATATATTACGCATAATATCAACAGTTAAGGGCTTCTTTGTTCTGTTATATTGGGCTTTAATAAGTTTTAATAATTTAAGATAAGCCTCTCCCGCATCAAGATACTTTGTAGATATTTCAGGGTCAATGAGACGAAGAAAATCAAAGTCTTTAATCATTAATACCAATAAACCAGCTTGAAATTTCTTGCTAAAGCCTAATGTAGCTTGATGTTCTGTCATTTTATACCTTTATAATTTCAAACTGCTTTTTATTTAATCTTTCTGTTCTTCTATAATATCGAACCATGTCATGTAAATATCTTCTGGCATGTGTAATATATTTAAAATCTTTTATTGGTTCATCGTAAATATATGTTCCATCTATACTTCCCCAACATGTCATTACATACTCTCCAGTAGATAGGTCTAAGATTTTATACATCTGGGAACTCTATAACTTCAAGAAAATGTTCTGGAACTTCGTATTCTATTTGATAAGTATGACCTGTAGGAACAAACTCTGGTTTTCCAGAAAACTTATTATAAATACAAGCATGTCCTTGTAGATATGCTCTAACAGAATGTTCTTTACCTAAATACCCATACGGTCTATATTCTTCTATTGGAACAATTTCAGCAGTTGGTAAATGAATAACTTTAAACATTAAATAATTCCTAAACTTTTTGATATACTAAAAGATATATAACACTGATTACAATAACACTCTACAGGTCTACAAATGTTTTTCAACTGCGGTTGAACATTATTATTTATAATAAGGTTTTTATAAGAACTAACAGACATTGTTTTGGTATCTATTTTTCCAGTTTCTGGGTCAAATTGTTCGTATCGTATCTCTTTTTCGTAATCACAAAAAGGACACATATAAGATTGATATTTTGGTATTTCACCGCGTTGAGGGACTGGTTGTTGAACTGGAACAGGAATTATAATTGCCATATTATACCTCTACTACTTCATATAAATGTTTATAGTTATTCTTTTCTATAATTGGAAATATCCAATCTAAATAACCCTGTGCCGCTTTTCTATTATTAAATTGTAAAGAATTATCTGGCCAATAAGTTGCGTTAGGTAAATATATTATTTTATATTTAGGTTCATATGGAATACATTCAAACTTTTCATCAGCCATTTAAGTTCTCACTACTTTTATATCAGATTTCAAAATCTTAACTCTACCCATTCTCTCACAAAACTCTTTATTATAAAGTGGATGAGTATCTTGAAATTCCGGTTCTCTTGTAAAATATATTTCTTTATCGTGATATCTAACGAGATACGCTTTATCTGTTCTTAAAAATCTTCTTAACTGTCTGATGGTCATTTCTTTACCACCACGCCTATAATTACAAGGCTTAACAACCTCTTCTCCAGTAGGAACATAGATAATTTTATACATTTGGAACCTCTATTACTTCGAGTAAATGTTTTGGTATAATAGAACTTGTTAAATAAACAATAGACTTAGTCTTACCTGGAAAATATGGATTACCTGAAGCTGGAATTATACAATCATTGGTTTTAATAAACTTAATAGCATGTTCTTTTGTCATAAAGAATGCCTTTCTATTACTTTTTCCATATCCAACTATTTCAGCGGTGGGTAAATAAATAATTCTTACTTTACCCATATTATATCTCAATTACATCAAGTAAATGTTTAGGAACTATTGTAAATCTATTATCATAATCATAATTTTTATTTGTATAATGAATAGAAAATGAAACTATTCC
>Ga0316230_1003773_pt1 | contig 11587 bp, 10 predicted proteins | sample TBH18025metaG_FD_206004 | JGI IMG/M metagenome (GOLD analysis project Ga0316230, IMG submission 206004) | Freshwater microbial communities from Trout Bog Lake, Wisconsin, USA - TBH18025 | ecosystem: Environmental > Aquatic > Freshwater > Lake > Hypolimnion/Profundal zone | place: USA: Wisconsin...
CACTACGGTCGCAGCCCGCAAACAGCCGGGTTAGAACTGCATGGCTCCAGCTCAGCGTGAGTTTTGAAAATAGAGTGTCTCCACTCATGGGTAACAACGGAGCCCGTAATCGGAGCCCCGGCCGACCACGGTGTGCCCATTGCGCGAGCAATCGCCCGCGACGGTGTTTGTGCCATATTGGTTATTGCAGTATGGATTGTACATCATCTCGTAATTGATCGGCATGAGATTATGCTCCCAGCCGAGGTACTGCCAGGTACCATCGGGACGGTTACCGCCATTCGTCGTGCAGAGCGAGCTGGGCACCCAGAGACCAGAACCGTCGGTCGTCACCAGATTACAGCCCGTACAAATTCCCTGAATGACGTGCCCCGTGTCGGCCAGATTCCCCGGATCGATACCGGTCACGTCCATCGAGAAGATGCGCGGTCCATACGGCAGGTTCCCCCACATGCCGGCCGTCAGGGCCGGTGTGAGCGGGTTGGCAGTACAGCCGGGCAGCCAATAATCGATCATCGTATACCAAGCCGCGCCGTTGCCCTGCCACCAATAACGGTTATCCAGCGAACGCTTGTTACTCGGACACCAACCCACCCCCTTCGGGGTGACAAACGAGTTGCCACTGATTTTGAGTCCGAGGTACTTGGAATACCAGACAGTCGGATCGCACCAAGACGTGAGTCCCACAAGAGCCGGCGCCGCACAGCCGCCAGACATCTGGGGGCCGGGCGGCAGGTACTCATTCGAATCGATGGCGTAGCTGGCGGCCGCGAAATATATCTGGCGCTGGTTGCTCAGACAAACTGCGCGCCGCCCCATCTCGCGGGCCATCCGCAACGCCGGCAACAACAGCGCCGCCAACATGGAGATGATCGCGATGACCACCAGAAGCTCAATTAACGTAAAAGCTCTGACCCAATTCTGGTTTCTGTCAGCGGTGGTCATACCAGTGCACAATAATGTGAGCGGTGATTATGGTCAACGTTTCCAGTTCACAATGTCGTCGGTCTCGCGGCCGGCACCAGTTTCGTCAGCGCAAATCCAACCATTGTTTGCCCCGGGAATGGAGGTGATCTTGTCCGGGCCATACGAATACAGGTCGTAGGTCAGTAGATTGTGCTGGCCACCCCACGCATAGCCAAACCCACCACCAGTGACGTTGGAGATGACCAAGCTGGTCGGTTGCGGCAAGGCCGGCCGGTAATAGTTCCACGGCGAGCCCCACGGGTCTTTGAAGAAGGTCAACCCGTTAGCCGCCCCGATGTCCGTTTGGCGGGCGCGGTAGTAACACTTAGGCCGGGTCAAAGCGCGATACAAACACGCCGCATTGCTTTGTTCCGCATAGAAATTACCGGAGCAGCGCACCCACGTACTGACCGGATAATAACCCACGTCCGTTTTGTACGCTTCGAGAGCCATTTGCAAGGCCGCCATCTGCGTCTTGGCGCGAGTGACTCCGAACTGCCGGTTGGCATATTTCGCAACGCCAATCAAGGCCCCAATCAGGATGCAGATGACTACAATAACGGCCATTAACTCGACCAGCGTAAAAGCCGCGAAGCGGCCAAACTTTCGCGTGTGTAAAATCGGCGGGACGCGCGGAGCTTGTACTGAGCCGCGAAGCATTGCGTCCGTTTGTCTCGCAGTTTCGGCCACGACAGAGCGTGGCCCTCCGGCGGCCGCAGCATCGGCTACCGGAGGGCGACGGGAACCCTCCCACTCTTGTTGATTTTTCAAACCAGTTCTCATGGATTGCCGCTGCTATAACGCGCCCGGGCCGCCACGATATTGTCCGGCGTGATTAATTCACAGCAGTTTTGAAAAACTTTCGGCAACGAATTCGGCGCGGCGGCTGTCGCCCAATCAAACGCCGCAGGGAAGACCACCACCGCCTCCAAACCGCCCGGCTTGACCCAATCCAGCCACAGATCTCTGTCTTCCGATCCCATCCCCATGATCGGTGTCCCCATTAAAAACAGCGGCGGAATCTGCGGTTGCGGCTGGCGGTGCAGTCCCCTGCCCACCATCGTGAACGCCACCACCGCCACCGCGCCGCGCCGCGCCACAAACCACTCGTTAATCTTCGCGAACGGAACGCCACGCCCCGGCCAGTCGACTTGGATTTCCCGCGCTTCGTCGGCCGACGCGGGCGCGTAGCCAACCGGGACCGCGCGTAGATTGTCCCGGCCGAATCCGGCTTGCAAACCTTTGACCTGCGCCGCGCCCACCCCGCTCTTCGGAAACTTTGCCGGCAACCCCGGCAACAACACCAACACGTCGCCGCCTTGCGGGAAGGCCTGGGCCACCGCGCGCCCCAGTGTAAACCCGATGGCTTCATGGACGCGCTCCATCTGCGCGATTTGGCGAGCCACTTCCTGCTGGGGACGCCGCCAAACGAGCACGGCCGCTCCCAGACTCGCAACCGCGAGCACGGCCAGCAGCGCAGTGAGTGCCCGCGTCGGGGACTGGCGCCGGCGCCACGCCACAGTGACCAGTGCCGCAAGCAAGAGGACGGTAACAGTGGAATTCATTGTGTGACGGCCGAGACCAAGCCAAAGGGCAGCGTTTGGAATCCCGCCGGTCCTCCGCAGAGGCCCCGCGTGTAGAATTGATAACAGAACCAACCGTATGTTATAGGGGGGCCGAGATCGCAGTGAAACCAGAAATCGGGTCCGACATTCAGCAGATATCCTTTGGGCACGCAGAGGAAGCCATTATTGTCGACGTTGATGTTGCAAGTCTGGTTGCTGTTAATCCATTGGCCGCTGCCATCAATGCGGAGGATATTCATCCCGGGGGCCGCAGCAATGGCGGGGGACGGGGAGTGGGGCTGAAAAGTATTGCCAAAGTTGGCGCAATCAAACGAGAAGATCAGCGAATTATTATTGTACGGCTGCCAATAGCCTTGCATGCTTACAATCGCGTAGTCGAAAGAAAAGAAATTAGGCCCGGGGCAATTCTGATACTCGTTACCCCACCCCATCGGGCCCAAGCCGCTGAAAAAGTAATCGGTGGGCTGATTCAGTCCCGCTAAAAAACTTCGGCCGCAAGGGACGCCCGAATTCAAACAGGGCGGCACTTGGTAACCACTCGGGCAATACAGGAGCGACGGTTTCTTGATGCCGTAGGCGTTCTTTGAGTCTTTGATGTAGGGCAGGTTTAGGTAGCCCAGCCAGAATTCCGAGAACCAGTTGAAGTAGTTTTTCTGCGGCGGAGTCGCGTAATACGGGGAGCTCGGCCCCCAAACCATGGTGTTATCGGCGATGATACCGAAACTGACGACGCGATTTCCGTAAAACTGCCCCTGGCCCGGCGGCAGCATGCCGTCGTGGTCACCGGCGAACGCCACGGCGCCGATATAGATCTGCCGCTGATTATTCAAACAGCTCGCGCGGCGCCCGCGCTCACGCGCCGAAGTCAGCGCCGGCAGAAGCAAGGCCGCCAATACCGCAATGATGGTCAGGACGACCAACAGCTCAACCAGCGTAAACGCTTGTCTCGCTTGCCTACGCCAAGGCTTCGGCTGGCATGCCAGCAACTCAACCAGCGTAACGGAGCGGAAACGATTCTGATTTCGGACAGTGGTGATCCTCGTCGAGCGCATCTGGGTACTGCCTTCGTAGGAGCTCCCTTCCGGGCGCGATCCCGGTGATTTACGTCTTCCGGTCGCGCCCGGAATGGCGCTCCTACCAGCCACGGCAATGCAATGGCGGTAGTGTCCAGACGCGCTGATCATCGTTACCGTTTCCAGTTCACAATGTCGTCGGCGTCGTGACCGGTGCTCGCAACGCTGAAGGCCCACCACCCCAAACTTGTATTGGGAATGCTGGTGGTCTTGTCGGGACCATACGAATACAGGTCGTAGGTCAGCGGATTGTGCTGATTGCCCCAAGCATAGGAATTATAAGTGCCAGAGACGTTGCAGACGATCAAGCTGGTCGGCTGTGGCAGAGCCGGCCGGTAATAGTTCCACGCCGTACCCCACGGATCGATAAAGTAGGTCAATTGTCCGGTCACACCAATGTCGACCTTGCGTGGGCGATAGTAGCACTTGGGCCGGGTCAAGGCGCGATACAAACAGGCCGAGTTGCTGAGTTCCGCCAAACCGAAGCCGGAGTAGTGCACCCACGTGCTGGCCGGATAATAACCCACGTCCGCCTTGTACGCTTCGAGGGCCATTTGCAAGAGCGCCATCTGCGCCTTGACACGGGTGATTCCAATCTGCCGGTTTGCATATTTCGCAACGCCAATCAAGGCCCCAACCATGACGCAGATGACCACAATGACAGCCATTAACTCGACCAGCGTAAAAGCGCGGAAAGACTGGAGACTGGAGACTGAAGACTGAAGACCTTCGGAAGCGGTGGTGTCGGGTACGCTATTGCGCACCATTCCGAGTCGGATCCTCAACTCGTTTGCCAGTCGTAGGTCAGCCCAGACGGCGCGGTCGGGACACCGCGCCCTACCCCGGATTTTCCCGGTAGGGCGGGCTGTCCCTAGCCCGCCGTTCGCATCGCAAATAATTCTTACCCGTGGACTTAGGGCCCGCCACTCCCGTTGATTTTTCAAAACGATTCTCATGGATTACCACCGCCCAGCCGGGACCGGGCCGCCGCGACATTGGCCGGAGTAATCAACTCACAGCATTTTTTAAAAACTTCCGGCAAAGTATTCGGCGCGGCAGCCGTCGCATAATCGAACCCATGACTGACCACCACTGCTTCCAAGCCGCCCGACCTGACCCAATCCAGCCAGAGAGATTGATCGCCCACGCTCAGGATCGGTGTCCCACTTGCAAACAGCGGCGGAATCTGCGTTTGCGGCAGCCAGTTCAGCCCGGTGCCCACCGCAGTAAATGCCACCACTGCCACCGCGCCGCGCCGCGCCACAAACCACTCATTGATCTTCGCAAACGGGATGCCGTGCAGCGGCCAGTCATTCTGAATTTCTTGCGCTTCGTCAGCCGACGCGGGCGTGTAGCCGACCGGGATCGCCTGTAGATTGTCCCGGCCGAAGCCGGCCCGCAACCCTTTGACCTGCGCCGCGCCGACTCCGCTTTTCGGAAACTTTGCCGGCAACCCCGGTAGCAGCACCAACACGTCGCCGCCTTGCGGGAAGGCCTGGGCCACCGCGCGCCCCAGTGCAAATCCGATGGCTTCATGAACGCGCTCAATCCGTGCGATCTGGCGGGCAACCTCCCGTTGGGGATGCTGCCAGACAACCACGGCCGATCCGAAGCTCACCACCGCGAGCACGGCCAGCAACGCAGTGAGTGCCCGCGTCGGAGATTGCTGCCGACGCCACGCCACGATGACCAGTGCCACAAGCAAGAGCACGGTAAGAATTGTCATCGGCGGCACCTCGATTGCGTCCCATTGGTCACGTTCGACAAACGCTGCCCGTCACAGCGAGCGTGTTCGAAAAATAGTGGAACGGGCGGGACGCCCGTTCCACTTTCCACTGCCAGACAAATTTCACGACACCTTCGGAGACGGAACCATGCAGTTGCCCCGGTAGGGCAGGCTGTCCCAGCCTCCCGCCCCGGGGGATTTATGAGCTGACTTCTCATGAGGGTGGAATTCATTGTGAGATACCCACGTAGGTCATGCCAAATGCCGCAGTCCCGATTCTCGGCCAGCCGTTGTTAAAGAAGTAACGTGTCATGAAGCAACGGTAAGAGCCGTTTGTATAGCACTCGTCATACGCACCTGCGGTCTGCATATTGAGCCGATATCCTTGGGGACAAGGGTTGCAAAAACCGTCGGTGCAGATAACGTAGGTCTGGTTGCTGGTGATCCATTGGCCGCTCCCATCAGCGCGGAGGATATTCATCCCGGGCGCCACGGATACGGTGGCGGACGGAGAATGGGGTTGATTCGGGCCGGCGTCGGCACAATCAAAAGAAAAGACGAGCGGCAGCAGTGGGACTCCGTTATCATCCTGGGCAGCCCCCCAATAGCCGGTCATGTTCATGAGCGCGATGTCTCCGCATTGAAAATTATTACCGCCATTGGTGCACGGTCCGAAAGCCCTGTTCCAATCAAAGGAGAAACCGCTGAAAAAGTAATCAGTTGCCGGCTGCAGGTCACTAAGAAAACTTTGACCAGCAGGCACGCCATTATTGAAGAGCGGTACTCGGTAGCCACTCGGGCAAAATAAAAGCGAGGGTTTCTTGATGCAGAAGCTAGTGCCCGCCGCATTTTTGGTGTAGGGCAGGTTTAAGTAGCCGAGCCAGAATTCTGAGGACCAGTTGAAATAGCCACTGCGACCGGTGCTGGGGCCCCATGCCCGACTGTTATACTTATAAAATGAAACCATGCGCGTACCGTCAAGCTGTATCTGGCCCGCCGGCGGCAGCAGTCCGTCGTGGTCACTGGCAAACGCAACGGTCCCGATATAAATCTGCCGCTGATTATTCAAACAGCTCGCGCGGCGGCCACGTTCGCGCGCCGAAGTCAGCGCCGGCAGAAGCAAGGCCGCCAGCACCGCAATGATGGCGATGACGACCAACAGCTCGACAAGTGTAAAGGCGTGGAAAGACCTTCGACCCGAGACTTTAATCTTTAGAGCATGCTTTGAAATTAATTTTGCCCCTGTGCCGTCCGGAGGGCCACGCTTCGTCGTGGCCGCAGTGATGAGTGGCACGGGCGTCTCGCCCGTTTGTTTTTCCTGCCTCTCCGAATAAACGGGCGGAGCCGAGTTCGACGAGACGCCGCTGTCGTGTGCGGCAAACCCCGTTCCACTTTTCGCGCACAAGACATCGGAAGTAGCGGCATTATTCGGCTGGCTTGCCAACAACTCCACTTGCGTAAATTCGATCTGATTACTCATCGGCAAACCTCGACGCCCTGAGCCGACGCCGGTTGACGGGCTTGGATTTTACGTAACTTGACGGCGGCTTGCTCCGCTTCGAGTCGGTTGGTGATTCCGGATACCTCCAAAATCACCCGTGATTTAGGCGGATAGTCACCCGGCCAGGTTTCGAGCGCATCGTCGGTCACGGCCCCATGCATCTGGGCAGTCACGTCGGAAAAGTATTCGTAGGCGGCGACCGCAACGTCGCGGGGTCGACAGATATTCAAGACCCGCAATCCCCGGAGTTCGCGGAGCTGGGGCCATTGGTGGCGAGCGTTCGCGCAGCAATGGAGCCCCAATCCGCCATACCGGGCGGCGAGGGATTCCAGTTCGGGCCGAAAATATTTCGCGAACAAGTCCGCACTGACCCCGCCGATTTCGTCTTCCGACAAAGTGATCCCCTGCGACATGTAGTAATCCGGATAGTGGGCGACGAATCCGGAGCCATACCGGCGAAACCATTCATCCAGAAAGGCGGTCAGGAGTTGCCGGGCTTGATCCGCCAGTTCCAGCACCGCGGCCGGCGCTTCGATCAGCGCCTCAAAGAAAGCCGACTTCTCCAGGACCAGCGCGGCGATGTCCATCGGGCTCTGGATATCAACCATGCGAAAGACTGCGGCCGGCCCGGCTCGGCGCGACAATTCATCCGCCATGTCAAACAAGTAAGCCAAGGTGGATGAACTCAACTCGGGAACACGAACCTTTCCGACTTCGGCAACCGAGTTGATGAACGGCTGTGCAAACGGCATATTGTCGGCGGGTCGATGCACGGTACAGCCCAGGGCTTCCGCGAATATCTCGGTACCGGTGAGCATGTTGAGCGACGGCACCAGATCATCGTCGAGCCAGGTCGCCCGCGCGCGGTGCGTTTCATAATCCTGCCAGATCCACTCGATCCGCTCCCGACGATTTTCCGGCCAAAGATCGGGCCGTGCCGGCGCGTCCGGCATGGCGAGGCGAATCAGAAACATGAATCCGGGCGATGCGTGCGGCCGGAGAAACTCGGCCCAGCGAAGTTGGCGCGCGGCAATGCCGGAGTCGGGCGAAACCGCTGGGGCACTGCTGGAGGGCGAGGCAACCCGGCTTGTCATTGTGGGCCGCCCTTCCCTAACAGCGTGGAATCGTTTTCGGGCGGATAAATTTGAATTTTCCTGGGAGCCGGTTGCGCTGCGCTCCGCTCCTGAATCTCAGCGGCAAATTCGGCGGGAATAATGACCGGCTCCGGAATGACGACGCCGCGCCCACGTTGCTCCAAAACATCAAGACAGGTCCCCAGGACACGGCGAACATCAACTCCCAATCGCACAACTGGCAAGACACTGACGGTTTGCAAAGGAAAATTGGCATGCGCCACAATGGCCAGATCCTGCGGAACGCGCACCCCGGCCTCGGCCAGTCCAGCCGTCGCTTCCGTCACCATATTATCGTCGGTAATCACCATTGCATCCGGCCGGTCGGCAGCCGGCAAGCGCCATAACATCTGCATGGCCGGGCGCAATGCGCCGGGACATTGCAATGCGGCATCGGCACGCCACCAGGGATGCGATATCAATCCGTGAGCCGCCAGCGGGGCTTGCGCCAACTCCCACATCATCGGACCCAGATGGGCAACCGAAACCAGTGCCACACGGCGCCGGCCTTGCGCACGCAAATAGGCGCACGCCCGGTTGAGAAAATCCGTCGGTGGAAAAATGACCCGGGTGATCCCCGGCAATTTGACCACGGCCAACAAGGCCGCAACGGGGACCTGTGCGGTCCGCAGTAACGCGGCCAAACGTGAATTCTCCGCGGTATGCCGGTCCGTGAGAATCAAGCCCGCCAGGCGGCGGGCATTCAGATCCGCTGCCAATTGACGGAGATCCTCGTCCGATTCTCCCCGCACCCCCGGATACACCGATAGCCAGCGCGGTCGCGTGTTGTGCAGTTCACCCGCAGCATGGGCCAGGGTAGTCAAGAAACGTGAAGGAAACTGTCCGGCGGCATCGCCATAATCTGGGAATATCAATCCGAAATGGCAGCGATTCGGCGGGTTTGCCGCCACCCGGATCCCGTGCCAGCCACCCCGTTCGATAAATCCGTATTCATCGAGTCGATCCAGCGCTTTGCGAACGGTCGCCAGCGTCGTATCATACCGGGCGGTGAGCGCGCGCCAGCGCGGGAGTCGGTCGGATGGAAGGTAGTGACCGCGGAGAATATCGTGAGTCAGATCATCCACAATCTCGCTGTAACGATCCAGCGGATGATCAATTTTCCCAAAGCGTCGGCGCGTTCGGTTCAGCATATTGATATATGAGTCAAAACCCTAACTAGCAGAACAATAAACCAACCCCAAAAACTGTCAAGCACGACCTGCGGTGATTTGCGATGAGATGGTGTAATTGTGGGCCGGGCATTATCCAGACACGGCGCGGTCGGGACACCGCGCCCTACCCCTAATTTTTACGGTAGGGCTGGCTGTCCCTAGCCAGCCGTTCGCTCCGTGGCGAAACTCCAGACGGCGCGGTGGGACACCGCGCCCAACCCCACGAATTTCCCCGGTAGCGGGCTGTCCTCCTGCGGCGGATAAATCCCTAACCCGCCGTGTAGGTCAAATGGCGGCAGCGACGCACCGATTCCGCCGAGTCTGTTCCTTGTGACTCATCGGTGTTGAACGGGTGCTGATCTGGAGCCGCGTCAGTGAGCTCCTTGATACCGGATCCCTTGTGCGGGCAATCCATTGGCATCCGCGATTCGGAAGTAGAGCCGCCAAGATTCATGGCCGTGGCTCAGCTTGAGCAGGACCGGGTTCTCGCCTTTTTTCAACTTGACCGGCGTCCAATCCTGATCCCGATAGGCCAAGCGCCAGCCGCGATTAAAGACGAGGCGTTCACCGTTAATCCACACCCCGAGACGTTCATCGCTCCCGGTGAGAAGGTAAACAGTCTGGTCCGTGTCTGAGACGATCGAGGTCGCGAGATAGGCAATCACTCCCCGCTTCGGCTCGAAACGTTCGAGCAGCGAAAGCGGCTGATCCGACAGCGCCGGCTCACCCGCCGCGAGGAGCGGACGCCATTTCACCGGGGTGGCAATGAATCCGTTCGTCCCTTGCGCCACACCTTCGTAGGTGGCTTTCAGATCGAAACCTTTTTCCGGTCCGAAATCTTTCAACTGGAAGTTCGAACCCGCGAACGCCGCATTATCAAACGGTCCCACGGCATACCAGTCTTGGAAGAAGGTTGGCGCCGCTTCGGTATCCATCTTCAGCCAAAGCGCATCGGCGGCGAGCACGCGCGCCGCGACATCGCGATCCCGGACTTTGTCCCGCAACGGAACCGTCCACGCCTTGTGACCATTCAGTTCAACCTGCCCCAACTTCCGGACGGGCTGATTGTTTAGAATCACGATCGGAGTGTCACGGAAACCTTCCAGAACCAATGCCTGCGCCAGATCGGTACGCTGTTCCTGGCCGGGTTTTAACCGGTAATCGATCCAGAGTTTGTTTTCCTGCGGACGCACCCGGACCCGCAGCAATCCAACCCGCCCGTCCGCGCGGATTTTGGCATCGCCCGGCAATGAGAATCGCCAGAAGATTGGATCCGGCAGTGGATTATAGCCCGTGAACGTACCGCTCTTCGTCTCGGCCAGCAGGTACGTGCGATGGTTCTTCTCGGAATCGATCGCCGCACCGGCTTTTTCGATCCGACCGCCCAGGCCCTGCACGCTCCATGGTGAATCGCGCTGGACGCTCATTGGAAAACCGTAATCGTCGTGGCCGTTGACGCGAATGTATTTCGGACCGGCATCGCCTTCGTAAAAAGTCGTGCCCTGATCCCAGGCCCGGTAGCCCATTTCGAGAGTGTCTTTACCGCTCTGATACGCCATGTCATAGTAACGCTTGGTCTCGTTCCATGTGTAATCGAGCTTGGAGTCGGCGATGTGTTTTCGGAAGTTGTCGAATGAGCCATACTCGGTCTCGTCCCCCACCTCGATCACGAAACCCGCCGTCGCCCGGCGATCTTTGCCGGTGTACAAGTCATCGAGGTTCAACCCCTTCGAATTCCGGTAGACAAAGGCGTAGACATAGACGACCGGCCATTCGTAGGCGACTTCAACCTGCTGGTCGCGATCGAGCGGATCCAGCACCACCGGTCGAATCGCGGTGTAGCTGACGCCATCTTTGACGCAGATTGTTTCCTTTTCTTTCGCGAACACCGAATTGGTGCCGGTGACCAGATATTTCTCCCACTTGCAATTCGGGTCCGGATCGGCGGGCGATGAGTTGCCAGACAACTGGTCAACCTTGCGATCGCCAACCCAGATTTCGCGTTTCGAAACATCGCCAAACGACGTGATTGTGATGGCGGCGCCGGCGGCGTTGACCGATTTGGGATTATAGTTCGGATCTTTGGCGCGCCAACCACCAGCGTAATCCGGATTCGGCAAGGAGGTCATATTGCCGCGGGGCGGCTGGCTGGCCATCGCCAGAATCTTGCCGCCGTGCTGAACCGCCGCCACCTGGATCATCGCCTGGGCGAACACGCCGTTGACAGTATAGTTCATCTGGAGCGTGGAAAGCTGTTCCATGTTCGTCACCACGCCGGGGTCACGCCGCCACTGGGCGGTGACCGGTGTGACCACATTATGGCCATGCTGCTCCGTGCGTGACCCGAGCGCGTAGTGGTGGCCCAGCGACTGGACATGCCAGCCGGCGGGCGCGTTATCGGGTGAGAAATGCCACCACCGCGCGTAGGTC
>Ga0316230_1003775_pt1 | contig 11577 bp, 10 predicted proteins | sample TBH18025metaG_FD_206004 | JGI IMG/M metagenome (GOLD analysis project Ga0316230, IMG submission 206004) | Freshwater microbial communities from Trout Bog Lake, Wisconsin, USA - TBH18025 | ecosystem: Environmental > Aquatic > Freshwater > Lake > Hypolimnion/Profundal zone | place: USA: Wisconsin...
GGTGCTGATCTTGTCTGTGGACTGGCGAAACTCCAGCTGCCCGAGATGAAGGTGTGCGTTTTCCAAAAGATGTCTCCTGAGTGGCGCCGCACGGTGCGATTGTTATGCTGCGTGCTCCTCCGCGGCGCCGACGTCGGTTAATGGTGGTTTTTCTCCGAGGACCAGAGTGCGGCCGTCCTCGAACAGCAGGGTCACGTCATTGCTGAAGCGTTCTGTGTGGCGCTTCACGAAGACGTTTTCGCCGGTCTCCTCATTCGTCTCGATTTCCTCGGTGGTGGTGACGTTCTTTGTGGACCGCCAGCGCACGAGGTGGCGATCAGGCCCCTCTCCAAAGACCCCGTTTAGGAGCCCCGCAGTACACAAGAGGCCGACGTGTCCGGCGTGAAGAGGCGTCAACGGGCGTCCCCTGCTCACGGTTGGAGCCGGGAGGAAGAACTGCTGCACGGCTTGCTGATAGGCGTAGGAGCGCGGCAGCATGTCCTCGATTTTGTCCAGCGGCAATCCGGTATAGGTGAGGGTCGCTCCCGACGAGGATGGCACGGCATACGGGCGCTCATCACCAGCCAGCGTGGGCATGTCGAGATAGCCCTTGCAGTAGTTGAGAAGCGCCTGCCTGGAGTCGCGGACCGTTGAACCGGTCACGCGCTTTCGGGCGGCGAAGACCGCGATCTGCCCGAAGCGCTGCGATTCAGGATCAGCGAGCAGATACGGCCGGACATCGGTGAAGTGCGCTGACAGCACATCGACACACGTAATGAGGCGCTCGAACGGAATGACCAGCACGAGCACGCCGCCGATGCGCAACCAGCGGAAGGTGTGGCCGAGAAAGAGTTCTTCCATGCGCCGGTTCGAGAGACTGCCAATCTCTGAGTCGTATGGCGGATTGAGATAGAGCAGCGAGAATCGCTCGACCTTGCTGTGTGTATCGAAGGTGCTGCCATGAATCGTTGTGATGCCCGCGGCTGCAGCCGCCGCGGCGCGCGCGGCATCCAGTTCGATTCCATAGAGACGGCAGTTGCCGCCCCGGATGATCTGTTGCAGTGCGGCACCCGTGCCAACGCAAGGATCAATAACGCTGGCAGGCTCGGTGCCGAACTGGAGAAGGTTGCGGATCTTGTCGCCCTCGGCGGGCGGAAGCGGGTAGTAGCCGAGCTTGAGCCGGCCAGCCAGGCGCATGGATTTCCTCCAACTGTCTTGTAGTTTTGGTGTGATTTAAAGCATATTTTGGCCGGGAATAAAGCATATCTTGGCCGCCTTGCAGACATATATCTTGCATCGCATCTGTATGTGTGCGAATATGCACCTGTACACATGGCGAAAACGGAGACCACAGACGATGTCATGCGTTGGTTCCAAAAGGCAGCAGGAGATCTCTGGCCAGTGGCCATCGGGTCGCTGTCCTTACGAAAGAGCCCCTGCATTCGAAAGCGCTGCCAACTCTGTGAGTCGGGCCAAGGGCACTCGAGTTACGCGTTGTATGGGCGCAATGAAAGGCGCCGCTTTTCGATCTATGTTCCTGATGAATTAGTCGAGCCTTTGGAAAAGGCGGTCCAGAATGGTCGAGATCTTCAAAAGCTCATGGCTGAAGCTGGCCGGAGGTATGCATTAGCGCTAAAAAACGAGCGTAGTTCGCGCATTCGAAAGTAGCAAGGAGCGTCCTTGAGCGCTCCTAGTGCGGAGGTCGCAAGTGCTCAGCGATGCAGACTATATCGACTGGTGTTTGCAACTTGGCTTTGCCGAGACGACACGTGCAACGATTACTGCGGCGCGATCTCTCAATCCTACGCGCCGGGTTGGGGGCGGGCGTCAGAATGTCTCCGGCCGCTATCCCAGTCGCAAAATGGGCGTCGCCATCCAGTTTGAAAGCCATCGCGTTGAATTGCCGCTTGTCTACGAGATGGAGCACGATCCCGCAGTGCTGGAATATTACGATCAGCCTCCATCAATTCCACTTGCCTATCCTACGGCGAGCGGAAGACGGCTGTCGGTCATGCATACCCCGGACTATTTCGTTCTTCGCCACGACTCTGCCGGATGGGTTGAGTGCAAAACCGAAGGCGATCTCGAAAAACTGGCGATCAAGAGTCCACACCGCTACGTTCGAGATGATGCTGGCAACTGGCGCTGTCCGCCGGGTGAAGCTCACGCCTCGGAATTGGGCCTGGACTACAGGGTATGGTCATCGACTAAAGTCGATTGGAACCTCCAGCGGAACCTGCAATTCCTCGACGATTATCTGCGATACGATTCTGGGAGCACAGCGGGGCCCGTCAATGCTGAGGTTAAAACGATAATCGAAGCAGAGCCAGGAATACCTCTGTTGGATCTCCTAGTGAAGGTTCATGGTGTTGTAGAACCAGACGTGATTTACTCGCTGATCGCAAGCGGCGAGGTGTACGTGAACCTGAGTAAGGTCGTACTCGCCGAACCTGAGCACGCCCGCCTCTTTGCTAACGCTAAAGTTGCCGCTGAATATAGGGAAGCATCTCGCGAACTGGAGGAGGATCTAGGCAGCTGCAGATGTATCAGTGGTCTACCTGCAGAAGCGTCGGGCGCACATGGCGAAGCAGTTCGGCTATTGGCAATGGCCAGCGAGCGAGATCTAGCAGTGGCAAACCGACGCTTTGCAATCGTCAAAAATCGTATTGAGCAAGGAACAGAACCATCCCTCACTCCAGAGAGGACTCTGCGTCGCTGGATCGCGCAGTATCGATCAGCTGAAAGCCTCTATGGCAATGGATATGTGGGATTGCTGGCAAAAGCCAGGGAGCAAGGGAACAGAACCAGTCGTCTCTCCGAAGAGTCGCGCAACCTGCTAGTTCAGTTTGTCGAAAACGACTATGAAGATCTCCGCCAAAAGACGAAGGTTGCATCGTGGGCAGCGCTAAAGCGGAAGTGCGATGAACTTGCCATCATCGCGCCAACTTACGCTACGTTCTGCACTGCCGTGCGAGAACGACCGACGTTTCTGCGAACATTGAAGCGGCAGGGACGACGTGCTGCATATGCCCACTCATCGTTCTATTTTGAGTTGGAGCCGACTACTCCCCGTCACGGTGATCGCCCTTTTGAAATTGGTCACATTGATCACACGGAACTGGACGTTGAGGTTGTCTGCTCCCACACTGGCCGCCCACTCGGGCGGCCCTGGATGACCGTTCTGATCGACGCATTCTCCCGCCGTTGTCTTGCCTTCTGCCTGACATTCGATGCGCCTAGTTATAGGTCCTGCATGATGATTTTGCGAGACTGTGTTCGACGCCATTCCCGCATGCCTCAGGTTATCGTTCTCGATGGAGGGCCGGAGTTCCAAAGCACATATTTCGAGACGCTATTGGCCCGCTACGAGTGCACCAAGAAAGTGCGTCCCCCGGCGCAAGCTCGGTTCGGTTCAGTCTGCGAGCGACTCTTCGGCACTACGAACAGCCAATTCATTCACAACCTGCGCGGCAATACACAGATCACGCGCAACGTTCGGCAGGTTACGAAGAGCAACGAGCCAACAGGCCAGGCTCGGTGGCCGCTTGGGCGTCTTTACGACTATTTGTCGTCGTTCCTGTTCGAGATATATGACACCATAGAACACCCCGCCCTCGGTCAGACTCCCCGGGAGGCATGTCTCAAGGCTCTCCAAAGCACAGGCATTCGTCCGAACAGGACGATCTCGTATGATCAGGCCTTCTTATTGGCTACGCTTCCAACAACTCAGCGGGGCACCGCAAATGTGTCACCTGGGCGCGGGGTCATTATCAACCGCGTGTACTATTGGGCCGAAGCATTTCGTGATCCTACGGTGGAGAATCACGACGTCTACGTCCGGTACGATCCTTTTGATATCGGCAGTGCTTACGCCTTTGTTAAGAACCGTTGGACGGAGTGCCACTCCGAGCACTATTCGGTGCTTCAGGGGCGTTCTGAAAAAGAAATCATGCTGGCGTCGAAAGAGCTGCGCCGGCGACGCCTATTACATTCGCGGGAACGGTTCACGCTGACAGCTCGCAAACTTGCTGATTTTCTCGACTCGGCCGAAGCGGAAGAAAAGTGCCTGCTTCAGAGATTGCGAGACCGGGAAAGTGCATCACTCCGACAAACTTGCCTCGTGTCTGTACCTTGCGCGCATGGCGCCGAAGTAGAATTCACAGAGTCAGAATCGAGTAGTACTACGCGGGAGATATCGGCGGTCAATCAGGCTGAGGCTACCGCAGTCTACGGAGACTTCTGATGGCGGTCGACCTGCTTCATAAACAGGATGTCTCTGAATCACCAATCAACCATTTTCGCTCCTTCACAGTGGCGCATCCTCGGCTTGTGGAAGCCAAAGAAACCCTGATGAATGCGATCCATGGTGCTGAGCCGAACTCGCTTATATTTGTGTTCGGCCCGACCGGGGTAGGTAAAACAACATTGCGAATGAAGACGGAGCAGCTGATTGATACGGAACTTTTGGATGAACTTCACGAGGACCCAGCACGGATTCCAGTCGTCAGTGTCGAAGCAATAGCTCCCGAATCGGGAAGCTTTAATTGGCGCGATCACTACAGACGCCTTCTCCATCAGCTTGACGAACCTCTGATCGACCACAAGCTGAATAGAGAGGCTGGTTCGGTCATGCGGTTCATGCCACCATCGAGGGCAGTCGGTACTGAATACCGTTTTGCCGTGGAGCAGGCCATCCGGTATCGCAAGCCTCTGGCGGTGATGATCGATGAGGCCCAGCATCTCGGCAAGATTCCGTCGGGCCGCAGACTCCTCGATCAATTGGACGTAATCAAGTCCATCGCCAACCAAACGAAGACCGTACACGTTTTGTTTGGAACCTATGAACTGCTTGCATTTCGGAACCTTAATGCGCAACTCAGCAGGCGAAGCATTGATATTCATCTCCCCCGCTACAGAGCCGCAGATCCGGGAGACCGGCAGATGTTCATCAATATCGTAAAGACCTTCGAAAAGGCTCTTCCATTCGAGGGCTCATCTGATCTGGTAGCCGATTGGGAATTCCTGTATGAGAGGAGCCTCGGATGCATCGGGATTTTGAAGGAATGGCTTGTGCGAGCTGCGACTGTAGCGTCTCGGATGGGCCTCAACCGGTTGACAAGAGTGAATCTTCAATCTCAGGCTTTGTCCATCGCGCAATGTGAACAGATGCACACGGAAACAGCACATGGCGAACTGAAACTGTACGAAGGGAGCCAGGCATCGGTGCGGCTTCGCAGCAGATTAGGCTTGAGTACAGAGGCGCCAACAAAGACGGATCTGACGCAGGAAGTTCATTCGGGCAAACATCGCCGGCCGGGTCACAGGCTTCCAATACGTGATCTTGTTGGACAGCCGGAGGCAAATGCGACCCCTGCTTGAGTCGTGGTCCCTATCACGCCCACTTTTGCCGCCGAGGAGCCAACTCTATTCTCTGGAACCGATGGGTGTCGGCACTGAAATGGTCGAGAGCCTTACTGGATATGTCGCTCGATTAGCCGACGCGCACTCAGTGAGCGTTGGGGACCTTGTCGGCAGAGTTCTTGCAGATCTTGCACATCCAAAGGATACGATCATTACGCCGACAGCCAAGGCATTCAGAGTAGGCGGGCATGGATTTCGAGCTTGTAACTATGCACCTAACGGCATCACTGAGAGAGCGGTGAAATGGGTTCATGCGCTCGAGGCCGCCACCAATCGACACGATTTGCGATATCTGACCCTTCTTCCGCTTCGCTATGTGGTTCCGGACCGTTTATTTAGGCGGCGACGGGCATGGTGCGCACTTTGTTTTTGGCATTGGCGGTCAGCCGGACAGATAGTTTATGAGCCGCTCATCTGGTCAATCCAGGCGTTAGCTAATTGTCAGCTCCACGCACGACCGCTTGATCATACCTGTAGCCATTGTGCGCGCACACTGAGTCCGCTGGGCGTTTTTTCTCGGCCGGGATACTGTGAGCGTTGTGATAGTTGGCTAGGCATCTCAGGCGGCGACACTAGCCGGTCACGACCAGACCCGCCAGGAGGAGAAGACGATGCGTGGTCCCCCACGCAAGTGGGAGATCTGCTGGCAATGCTCCCCTTGATTGACCCTGTGGGAGCCCGTGAAGCGCTCCGCAGAAGCCTAGCGGTGTATATCGATCTACTTACGGATGGCAATGTCCTTGCTATGGCGGAGTACATTCGCTGTCCACCCAGCGTTCTCAGAAATTGGTTGGATGGTACAACTGTTCCCACGCTTGAGAATCTGCTGCGAACCTGCAAATTCTTGAATGTTTCAATCGTAAGTATGGTTGCTTCATCTGGACCCACATCGGCAAACGTAGACGCCGCCAAAGAGGCCATCGCTCGAACTGGAAGCCGAGGCGTATCTCTATATCAGAGGAAGAGCGAGATTAGGCAAGCACTTGAAGCAGCTCTTAATGACACCGTGCCACGCAGTCTCTCAGACGTTGCGCGGAGAATGGGCTATGCAGACACCGAAAGGCTCTATCAGGCCGACAGAGACCTCTGCCACAAGATCGCTGCTCGATATCGGTGGTCTGGTCAAAGTCATTGGTGGAAGAGGCCAGGAGCTGCGAGGATTTGTGAAACCCTGCGAATAAAAGAACTCCTGGAACAGTCTCTTAAATCGGCTGAACCGCTCTCGGTTTATCGAATCGCCGCGGACCTTGGCTACTCGAACGACGGATATATTCGTCAGAAATTTCCGGCGTTGTGCGCGGCAATCAGCAAAAGAGTATCTCAAATGAAGCGAATTCGTTCTCGCAGGATTCGTCGGACATTGGAAGGCGCGCTCAATGAGTGCCCTACGCCGACCCTGGCCGAATTAGGCCGTCGCCTCGGTTATTCGACCTCAACCGTCTTGCGAGCACATGAGCCAGACTTATGCGATCTACTTGCGAAACGGTACCAATATAACGTGAGGAAGTACAGATCTGATCTGAAAAGAGCGGCAAAGGCCGCACTCAATGAGAATCCCATCCCATCGGCGCGCGATCTCTGCAAGCGCCTGGGTGTGACGGTTTGGTTCATGGGTAAATACTTCCCGTCTGTTCTTCGCATGATCGCCGAGAAACGCCGCCGGGTAGCCTCGGAGAACACAAAGCGCCGCCGTGAAAAGTTGTTTCAGGACACATACACCATCGCCGCAGAGCTTCAGAGGCGAGGCGAGTACCCTTCGGTAAACCGAATCCGCGAGGAGCTTCCAGAGGGTTCCTGTACCGAATGGAAGACTTTTAGTTTGGCAACTCATGCGGCGCGCCAGGCGCTCAGTATCTCAAGAAGGTAGAGCGTCAGATCTCAACAAGCCCACATTCAATTGACTCTTTCACCGGCCAAGATATGCTTTATTCCCGGCCAAAATATGCTTTAAATCACATTGGTGTGTGACTTGAAGCATAAAATGTCACTGAGAGCCGTTGAAGCAGGTGTGCCGATGCCCAGACAGAATCGTGTGAATCCATTTGGCGAGATCATTGCCACGCCTGAGCGGGGAACATTCATGGGCAATCGTGGCGTTCTCCATGACGATGAAGGCCGCATCAGGCGGAAGTGGCAAGGAAAGCGATGGATCGTGTGTGTCCTGGAGTTTCGTGGCCGCAAGCGGAAGGTAATGACGCCAAGCTGTTACACCGAACTCTTCTTCCTAGACGAAGCAACCGCTCTGGCAGCCGGGCACCGTCCCTGCGCCGAATGTCAGCGGGAACGGTTCAAGTCCTTTTGCTGCGCCTGGCAGCGGGCTCATCCTCAGAAAGCTGGCTCGCAGCCCTCGGCCTCTGACATCGACAACGGCCTAAATGCAGAGCGGGTGGCCCCAGGGAATCTCTCCGTGGCAAACCTGGCTGACTTACCGAATGGCGTCTTCGTCAAATTTGCGGAAGAACCTTATCTGGTCTACAACGACTGGTTACTGGCATGGTCGGCGGGAGGCTACACGAAACGCATGGACCGTCCGCACAATGCCGAGGTCATCGTCCTGACGCCGAAATCGACCGTGGCGACGATTCGTGCTGGCTACGTCCCCGAAATCCACACCTCTGCGAACCGATGGGGGGATGGGCCATGAGCCAAACGACCATATGTGGTGGTGACCTTTAGTGAGGGTTTGGGGCGTTGTTGCAGAACGGGATGGTGATTTACTGGACGATGTATAGACAGAGATCAGTATTTCAACTCTTTGACCGTTCTGGTCTTGAGGTCGATCGAAAACACCCGCGCTTTCTCATCCTTCACTAGAAGAGTTGCCCCTTGGAGTGTCAAGTCGGTGATGAACACGTCTTGCACGTCTCGTTCTAAAGACGGGTCAATTTGATTGTGGAAGACCTTTACCCTCCACAGTTCCTTCCCACTCGCAGCATCGACCGCAGCAACGGACTCGTCTTCGCCATTCATGACAGCGCAGTACCGAACTCCGTTGGCAACCACAGGAGCGACGGGCTTGGGGGCTTTCCGTTTCGCGACCGCGCCGAGAGCAAGGACCATCAACGCAAGGATCACCGTAAACATCCGTAGTGGTCTACTCACTGTGTAGGACCTCCCATTACTGATAATGCTTCACGGCTGCGGAATCGGAGATGCGGCAATGGATCTCAAGTACTCCAGCACTTGGAATCCTACGTACTCGCCCCTTCGATGGTCCCGATAATAGCAGTCCCAATAGCTAACTACGCGCTGTCCCGTGATAGCGAGAAATTCCGGATCCTCCGTCAAGAAGTGCCTATACATCGAACTGTCCAGACCTCCTAGATTTTGCTGAATGACCTGAAGTATTTCGATGACGTATTCGCCGACCAACTTAACCACAAAAGGGCAAACCCACGGACGGCGGGAACCGATGATTCGCGCCAGGTATTCTTGGCGAACAAAACCATCTTGGTGCCTCGTCATCAGGCAGTGAATCAACTCCTGTTGGAGAGGCGTGAGCTTATCGGCCACTGCTATCGTCGGGTGATAGATACGCTCGGGCAACATGACCGCCTCGCCGCCAACCCTAACCGAGAATGTGCCAAACACACGGGGATTCTCGGGAAGCACCGCCAGTGCCGCCAGCACATCACCGTGCAGAGCGGCCGGAAATGCATAGACATAACTTTCGTTGCTCTTGTGCATTGCGAGAACTCTACTCTGAAATCTGGGGCGAATTCCAGTCAGTTGGCCTCACCAACATAGCAAACCGCAAGACTTGGGTTCAAAGTGCGGCAGCGTTGTGTGCAGACCGCGCTAAGCGGCCTGCACGTCATACAACGGGATGGGTTCGGTGCTTCCGGTGAACTCCGCGTACGCCGGATCATCGGAGTGCAGTTGATTATCGCCGGGCTGCCAGGAGCTGTTGCGTGCCGCGGGAGCGAGCGGTTCCGCGTGCACCTGGCGTCTGCCATCTGGCCCCGCGCAGGAGACCACGCGGAACATCGTGGTGGTTGCGACGGCCCTCAAGGCCGGGGGCGTTGCGTAGTTAGGGTTCAGGAGCAGCCCCGTGCGCCTCCGGGCGCCCTGCTCAGAGCTCGCGAGGACAGAGGCCGTAATGAGAATGGGCGGCATGTTGAGTCACCGCCCGGCTACACAGCCACGTCCGCCGTTGCAGCAAGGATGCAGGGCACGCTCGCACTCTTCGGCGGCGCCGAGAGAGCGTGGACGGACACTGCACTGGCCACGGAGAGTTCACCCGGCCGGGGAACGCTCAGCGCAGAGGCCGGTGGCTCCGGGCGCGGATCGTCCGGAGAAGGAAATTGCAGCAGTTTGCACATGGAGATGTACCTCAGGATTCGAGTAGTTTCGTGTACTGCAGGGGTGATGATGGAAGCCGGAGCATCGCTGGAACGATGCTCCTTGGCAACCAATCAGGCAGCGGTTGTGCCGTGCTGGCGCTCCTGCTCTGCCTGATAGATGGTGGTGACCTTCCGGCTCACAGCCTTGAGATCGCCGAAGGTCTGGAGATCGGAAAGCGACTTTGCCGAGTGGGAGTGCAGGATGCTGGGCAGGGTGTTGTCGCTCGGCAACATGGGTTCCATATTGTTGATTCCATCGATCAAGTCCACGGCCCTGTCCAGATTGAAGAAGACATCGTTGACTAGATTTCCGGCCATGCGCCCAGTCGCATGCAGTTCTGAAAGTCCCATAACGACAGAAGTGATCAAGGACTTGGAAAGCTGGTCAAGGTACCCAGCGAGGCGCTGCTTCACTTCAGGAGTTCGTAGCATTGCGAGTTGCGCCTCGATGGCATCCGCCTGGGTGGAACTGGCACTCGTCGAGGCACCTGACACATGAGCGCTCGGCGCGGCGGCCTGCGGCGATGACTGCGCCGTTCGAGCCGGCTGAGTACCACTCCCGGCCGAAACGGTCGGTGCGTGTGCGGCGGACTTGCGGGATGATTTCGCAGGCCTGGCGCGCACTTCTTGTGCTTCTGCGAGTTCCGATGGGTGAATCGCGGAATCGGGCAGAACCGAGAAGTGCGGACGCTTGAAGTAGCCCTTTGCATTCACTGGAACCTTGCAACTCCAGCCTTCCAGCTCCCGGAGGTACCGGCCGAGACCGAACTCCGCGCAGGCGCGGCGGAACGCCTGGGCCTGGGCGCGCGTAGTGCCGTTCTCGTCGTCCGCCCATCCCTCGCCGGTGCTCGACCTGGTGCCAAACCCCTCGATTGTGATGGTGCTGGTGACGAGAATCTTGCCGGTGGTGATCATCGCGTACGCCTTGTTGACCTTCTTCGAGCGCTGAATATTGCTCACCGTCGTCATTGAGAACGATTGCGTCCATCCTCCCGGGCCGAACAGGATGTCGAGACGCCTCATGTATGCGGCGCGGTAGGCATACGGGATGATGCGGGCTTCGCCTTCTGCTCTCTCGCCATCTCCGAGGACGCGCCAGGTGATCTCAGCGGCACGGAAAGGGAGTTCCAGAAGAGTCTTTATTTCGTCGGTGGTGTGCTTGTGATTTGGAGCGATTTCAGAAGACATGCAGTTCTTCCTTTTCAGGTTTCAGGTCAGAAGAAGCCCCCAACACAACAGGTGTGGTGGGGCCGGTAAACGCGGTGAGCCAATTCACCCGATGCGCTCAGAACGGAAATGGGTCTTCGCCGGCTCCAGCACTGACAAAATCGGGCTCGTCGCCTGAGAAGCTCTGATCGATGCCGGTCTCACACGAGGAGCCGCTGCTGCCCTCACTGCGATCGCCGCCGAGCAGAACCAGGTCAGTCGCGCTGATATAGGTCTGGTAGCGCTTCTGCCCGCTCTGCTTGTCGTCCCAGCTTTGGGTGCGGAGGCTGCCCTCGACGTACACGGCGCGACCTTTCTTGAGGTACTCGCTGGCGATTTCAGCAAGACGCGCCCAGCAGGTGATGTTGTGCCACTCGGTGCGTTCCTGCCAGTTGCCGTCCTTGTCTTTGTAGCGGTCGTTGGTAGCCAGGGTGAAGTTGGCCACGGCGGTGCCGGCGCCGGTGTGTTTCAGTTGCGGATCCCTGCCGAGGTGACCCATTAATGTCACGCGGTTTACGCTCTTTGCCATGACGCGAAGTGTCCTTGCTGCCGTCCATAGGGCGGCTGGTCTGTTGATGGAGTTGGTAGCTCGCCTTATTGGCGAAAAGAATGGCCGCGCTTTGAAGGC
>Ga0316230_1003776_pt1 | contig 11574 bp, 9 predicted proteins | sample TBH18025metaG_FD_206004 | JGI IMG/M metagenome (GOLD analysis project Ga0316230, IMG submission 206004) | Freshwater microbial communities from Trout Bog Lake, Wisconsin, USA - TBH18025 | ecosystem: Environmental > Aquatic > Freshwater > Lake > Hypolimnion/Profundal zone | place: USA: Wisconsin...
GGTGGGCGGCCAGGGCCTGGCCCTGATCAACCTGGAATACCGGTTCCCGATCCTGGGGCCGTCGGTCTGGGGCGAGGTGTTCGTGGATTCCGGGCAGGTCTACCAGAGCCTGACGCGCCTGCCTGCCGCCGAACTGCAGGCCCAGGTCCAGGACGGCAACCCCTCGGCGGCCTTCCCGCCGTTCCGCACCGCCCTGGGTTTCGGTCTGATCTTCAAGATAGGCGTGCCGCTCAAGGTCGAGTACGCCGCCGACCTCAACCGGATCCTGGGCCGCCCGCGGTCCCAGAGCGACCGCGATACCCAGCTCAAATCCTTGCTGATCTCCGCGGGGTTCCAGTTCTGATCAGATTGAAGGAGCCGATCCCAGACGGGTCCGGCCTTTGATCATAAGTATAATATTTAAATATAGTTAGCTTCTGGCGCGCATGTTGCAGATGGCAAACCATCTGGAAGGTCCTCAGGCCACGCCAGGGGCGTCTTCAATTCCGCGGACGCCCGTTCGGAAGGAGTCTTTGTGAGCAGAATTGTCTTGAAACTGGTATTGCCCCTCGCGCTGGCCGTGCTGGCCGCGAGTCCCGCGGCCGCCCAGGTGCGGATCGGGGTCGGGATCGGGCCCCTGGAAGTGCACATGGCTTCGGACGCCCCCCCGCCCATGCGCCACGAGCGCCGCACGGTTTCACCCGGTGGCGACTATGTCTGGATCGGTGGCAACTGGGACCGTGAAGGCGACCGCTGGGCTTGGCGCGAAGGGCGCTGGGACCGGCCGCCGCAACAGGGCACCCGCTGGATCCAGACCCGCAACTTCAAGGAGGGACGCGACTACCGCCACGAGCCCGGCCATTGGTCCAACGAGCATGTCAACGAGGGTGATGCCTACCACAACTGGAAGAAGGAGCACGGCAAGGGCTAGCCGCCTGCGCCGGACTCGAGCCTCGACCGCGCCAACCCGCGCGGTCGAGGCTCGGCTTCTGGTCTACCGCTGCCTGGCGCTGCCCGGGATCAGGTCGAGCTGGCGCCGCAGTTCCTGCAGGCCAAACGGCTTGGCCAGCAGGGTGACGTGGCGGTAGGCATCGACCAGGTCCAGCGCAGTCTGGTCGCTGCGGCCGGTGGCGAGCAGGATGGGGACCTGAGGATGCAGGGCGCGCAGGCGGGGCAGGGTGCCGCCGCCGCCGAGGCCGGGCATGTTCAGGTCCAGGATCACCACGTCAGGCTCCAAGGTCACGAGCGCCAGGGCCTCTTCGCCGCTGACGGCGACGGTGACGCGGTGGCCGAGCGCCTCCAGCAGGGCCTGGATGGAACCTCGCACCAGCTCGTCATCGTCCACCAGGAGCACGCTGAGCGGCTCCTGGCCGGATCCGGGCAGCGCTTCCGGAAGCGGGTCTGGCGGGGCGGCGGGAACGCAGGACGGGAAGCGCACCCGCACCAGCGTGCCCTGGCCGGGCTCGCTCTGCAGTTCCAGGGTGCCCTGGTGCGCCTTCACGGTGCTGTAGACGATGGGCAGGCCCAGGCCAGTGCCCTTGCCCACGCCCTTGGTGGTGAAGAACGGGTCCAGGGCCTTCTCCATGACCTCCGCGGGCATGCCGCAGCCGGTGTCCTGGACCTGGACTTCGACCTGAGCGGGGTCCACGTTGCGGGTCCGGAGGGTGAGGGTGCCGGAACCGGCCATGGCGTCCACGGCGTTGACGCAGAGGTTCATGAAGGCGTGGGTGAGGGCGGCGGCGTCGCCCCGCATGGGCCGCAGCCCGGGCGCCAGGTCCAGCTCCAGGCGCACCTGGGACAGGGTGGTGTGCTCCAGCAGCCGGACCTCCTCCCGGAGCAGCGCGTTCAGGTCGAGTTCCTGAGCTTCGGCGGGGCTTTGCCGCGCCAGGTTGAGCAGGCTCTTCACCATCGTCCCGCCACGCTCGGCGGCCCTGGTGATGGTCGCCAGTCCCCGCTCCAGGTCCGACCCGGGCGGCGCCTGTGCCCGATGCAGGGAGGCCATGCCGAGAATGGCGCCCAGGACATTGTTCATGTCGTGGGCGACCCCGCCGGCCAGGCTGCCCAGGCTTTCCATCTTCTGGGCCTGATTCAGCTGGGCCTGGAGCAGGCGCCGCTCCTGTTCCAGCCGCCGGCGCTCGGTGATGTCGCGCACCACCAGGACCAGGCTGGTGGGGGCGCCTTCGGCATCCCGGATGAACTCGACGTTCGCCTCCACCTCCAGGATGCTGCCGTCGTTACGCAGGCAGCGGTACTCGCTGGGCCCCGCCATGACCCCCTGGAACATCCCGGCGATGGTGGCCATGGCGCGCGTCCGGTCCTCGGGCGCGACGAACTCCAGCAGCATGCGGCCCACCAGCTGGTCTTCCCGGGTGCAGCCGGCGAACTTGAGCGCCATGGGGGAGGCCATGAGGATGCGCCGCTGCAGGTCGGCGATGGTGATGGCGTCCGGCGAGGCGTTGAGGATCGAGCGGTAGCGCGCCTCGCTGGCCTGGAGGGCCTGCCCGGTGTGCCGGCGCTGGCGGACCTCCACCCGCAGCGCCCGGGTCCGGGCCGCCACGGTGCGGCGCAGCTGGGTGATCCACAGCACGACCAGCAGGCCGATCAGCACCGCCAGCGGCAAGCCCACCGTCACCACCCGGATCCAGGCCTGCCGGGTGGATACCGGGGGAGCGTAGATGAAGGCCTCCGGATCCCGGGTGCTTCGCGTGAAGCCCAGCTGCGCGCCCATCTCGGCGATGCGCCGGAACCGACCGGGATTCATGTGGCCGATGTCCACCAGGCCCGGCAGCACCAGGTCGCGCATCTGCGCCGCCTCGAAGCGCAGCTGATCCCGGGTGACGCCCCTGGCCGCCACGCCGGGCAGGGTGAGAATATGGTCGATCAGCTCCTCGGGGTGCTCCATGGCGTATTCCCAGCCCTGGAAGGAGGCCCGGCGGAAGGCGTCGGTGAGTTCCGCATGGGCCGAAGCGAAGGCCCCGGAGGTGAACAGCAGATCACCGTAGAAGTCCACCCCGTAGTCCGCAGGGCGCAGCTCGGTCAGGTCGGCGCCGCGCAGCTTCAAGGTGTATGGTTCATTGGTGGCGTAGGCCGACATGGCATCGACCCGCCCGCGCAGCAGATCATCCAGGTTCCAGCTGTGCGGCACCAGCTGGACCGAATCCAGGCGCATGCCTTCGGCATTGAGCATCACCTGCAGCTCGGTCAGGCCCTGGCCGCCCTGGAACATGACGGTCCGTCCGGCCAGGTCCGAGACGTGGCGGATGCCGCTCCTGCGCAGGGCCAGGATGATCGTCGGCGAATGCTGGAACACCACGCCGAGGGCGACCACCGGCCGCCCCGCCAGATAGGCCTGGAACACTTCCATGTCGCTCACGCCGAACTCGGCTTCGCCCGATTCGACCATGGGCAGGGGCAGGCGCCGCGGATCAGCCTCGCGCAGGGTCACGTCCAGGCCGGCCGCCCGGTAGAACCCCTTGAACTGGGCGGCATAGTAGCCGGCGAACTGGAACTGGTGATGCCACTTCAACTGCAGGGTCACCTTGGCCGGCGGGGCGCCCCAGGCGGGAACCAGGAACAGCATTGCCGCAGCCAGCCAGACCAGGATCCGGCGCCGCCTGGGTCTGGATACGCGAGATGGTGCTGGTTTGCACGCGTGCATGATCCGGGACCCGATCCAAGAGAAGTGGCGCAAGCCAAGTATGGAAGGTTCAAGTATACCCCAACCTGGTCTTTGCGCGTGATGGGCTCAGGACCGCCAGAAGGCCTGGACATCGGCGAGGATGGCGCTGGAGACCAGTTCCCGGGGCGAAGCCCGGAACCAGCCTTCGGGGAAGCAGGGGGCGTAGTCCTCGCCCAGGAACCGGGGGTCCAGGAAGATCAGCAGCCCCTTGTCGGCCGGGGTGCGGATGACCCGGCCCGCGGCCTGGAACGCCTTGGCCGCGGCCGGGTAGGTATAGGCGTAGGCCTCGCCGCAGCCGTACCGGCGGTCGAAGTACTGGCGGATCTGGTCCCGCTCCAGGTCGTAGGGTGGCAGGGCCGGGCCCACCACCACGCAGCCGACCAGGGTCTCCCCGGGGTAGTCGATGCCCTCGGACAGCGAGCCGCCCTGCACCGCCAGCACCACGATCCCGCTGCCGCCGCGCATCCGCTCCAGGATTTCGCCGAGCTGGGCGGCGGAGGCCCGGCGCGGCTGGGTCAGCACCTGGAAGCCCGGCAGGCGCAGGTGCGGCGCGGTCTTGTCCAGCATCTCGAAACTGGGGAAGAAGACGAAATAGTTGCCCAGGCGCAGCGTCAGCACGCGTTCGAGGAAATGGGCGATGCGCGGCGCCTCCCGGTCCCTGGACCGGTACAGGGTGGATAGCTGGGGCACCACCAGCACCTTGCGGTTGCCGGCCGGGAAGGGCGAGGGCACTTCGGCGGTGGCCGTGCGCGGGTCGTCGAGTCCGCAGAGGCGCTGGTGGTACAGGAACGGCTTGAGCGTCCCGGAGAACAGCACCGCGCCGTGCAGGCCGGCCATGCGTCCCTGCAGGTGGGCGGAGCCGTCAGCGCAGGTGATCTGCAGCCGGCCGGGGGGGATCCAGCTGACCACGTGCTGATCGCCCAGTTCGCGGAGCACCGCGCAGAACCCGGCCCAGGTCTGGTACAGCTCGGTCAGCGGATGGGCCGGGCCCAGCTCGATGCCGTTGCCGGCTGCCCAGGCCAGCAGCTGGCCGATCCGGCGCTCCTCGCCGAAGAACGGCTGCGGGTCGGGCCGCACCACCCGGTGGCCGCCCTCCTGGGTGAGCAGCAAATCGAGGCAGCGCCTGATCTGGGCCGTGAAGCGCCGGCGCAGCCCGGGCTGCGGCGGGGACTGCCGGCGCTTGCGCAGCTGCTCCAGTGCGGCGGCATCCAGGGCCGGGGAGAACCAGTCCGCGGCCCGGGCCGGCAGGTTGTGCGCCTCGTCCACCAGCACGATGCGCCGGCCGCTGTCCTCGGGGGTGCCGAACAGCCGGGACAGGGTGGCGTTGGGCGAGAACACGTAGTTGTAGTCGCCGATCACCACGTCCGCCTGGGGCGCCGCATCCAGGCTCAGTTCGAACGGGCAGAGCAGGTGCCGGTCGGCCTCCTGGACCACCTCGGCCGAGCTGGCGCAGCCCAGGCCGGCCAGATGGGCCAGGGCGCCCGATTCGCGCAGGCGGTCGTAGTAGAGGTTGGCCCTGGGGCAGATTTCGGGCCGGCAGTTGACCTCCGGCTGCGGGCAGACCCGCTCCTTGGCCCGGATGGTCACCGAGCGCACCGGGTGGCCCTGGGCCCGGAGCTGCCGGACGCAGTCCTCGGCCACCTGGTGCTGGCTGTTGCGCGGCGTGCAGTAGACCACCTGGAGGTCCTGGTCCAGGGCCCGGGCCAGGGCGGGGAACAGGATGGCCGCGGTCTTGCCGAGCCCGGTGGGGGCCTGGAGCAGGAGCCGGCGCTGCTCGGCCAGCGCCTGGGCCACCCGGCCGATCAGTTCCGTCTGGCCCGGGCGCGGTTCGGCGAACGGGAAGCTGATGCGGCGCCCCAGTTCCCGGCGCTCGGCGGCGCGCGCCCGGGCCCGGAGGAAGGCCGCGTGATGTTCGCCCAGCCGCTCGGCCACCCAGGCGTCGAACGGGGCCGGGTCGAAGGGCAGGTCGAGCAGGACTTCACTCTCATCCAGCAGGCCGATCACCCGCAGCCGGCAGAGCGGGGCCGAACCGGTCTCGCGCCAGCGCATCCAGGCGTACATCCGGGCCTGCAGGGCGAACGGATGTCCGGGATCCAGCGCCACGTCCTGGAGGATGGCGGCCGGGCGGAAGCCGGTCTTGATCTCCTCGACCCGGTCCGGATCGGCCAGCAGCAGGTCGATCCGGCCCCGCACCAGACACCGGAAGCCCGGCCGGGACAGCTCGGCCCGAACGGCGACCTCGCTCAGGTTCCGGCCGTCCTCCTTGAGCAGGCGCTTCTGGATGCGGGCGTGCATGCGCGCCCCCAGGGACATCGGTTCCTCCTCGGACAGCGAGGCCAGGCGCGCGTCGATGCTGCCGGTGGGCTCCAGGGGAGCCACGAACGCCCGCACCGAAAGGCTCAGGGCCAGCTCGTCCATGGAGCTAGAAGATGGCCGCGCCGCAGTGGGAGCAGTTGCCCGATTCCACCACCCGGTGGCTCAGGGGGCCGGACAGGCTCCGGTTGCAGTGGGGGCAATGCAGGCCGAGCCGCCGGGTCAGGCGCTGGATGGCGGAAATGCAGGCGTACACCACGATCCCGTAGCCGAGCAGGCTGAAGGTCCTGAAGGTGGTCCGGATGGCGTCGTGGGGATGCACCTTGTTCATGTACACCGAGGTGAGCAGGGTGACGAACAGGATGGACAGCGCGACCCGGATCAGCAGGATCTTGCGCTTCTTCACCGTCTCCAGGTTGGTCACGAAAGCCTGCTTATCCATTCATGTCTCCAGACCTTCAGGATATCAGCGCTCGATCCGGGTGGAGAGGACGATGGCCGAGGTGGTGCGTTCCACCCCTTCCAGCAGGCCGATGCGGTCGATCACCGCGTCCAGTTCGCCGATGGAGGCCGCCGCGACGATGGCCAGCAGATCGAAGGGACCGCTCACCGAGTGCAGGGTGCGCACCTCCGGCAACCGGCGCAGGGCCGCCTCGATCACCTTGGTCTGCCGGGGGGCCAGGGTGATCAGCACGAAGGTCCGCACCAGCCCGGCCTCCACCGCGTCCGCCAGCTTGACCGTATAGCCGGCCACCACCCCGCCGCGCTCCAGCCGTTCGATCCGGCTCTGCACCGTGGTCCGGGACAGGCCGAGGTTGCGGGCCAACTCCGCGGTGGAGGTGCGGGCATTCTCCCGCAGCAGGTTGAGCAGCATGTGGTCGGTGGCATCCAGGGTGGTTTTCGTCATTGTGTTCAACCTTCTCCGTGAATACGCCGAATGATGGGCCTGGATTCGTCGGAATACCAGTGTTTTCCGACGGAGGAGAAACCGAAAATGAAGGACAAGAAGTTCCAATACCAGCCGCGTCAACGGGAGGCATGCCATGAGACATGAATCGAAAGTCCAACCTGCCGACGTGTTCGACGTGCTGAAAGCCAACATGCTGGTCGATGGGTTCCACCTGGTGATGGACCTGGAAAAATCCAAGGGCTCCTGGATCGTCGATGCCCGGGACGGGCGCCGCTACCTGGACTTCTACACCTTCTTCGCCACCACGCCGCTGGGCCACAACCATCCCAGGCTGTGCGAGCCGGAGTTCCAGGCGCGACTGGGCGCCATCGCGGTCAACAAGCCCGCCAACAGCGACATCTACACCACGGCCATGGCCGAGTGGGTGCGAAGTTTCGCCAGCTTCGCCGCCCCCTCCTACCTGCCGCACCTGTTCTGGGTCGACGGCGGCTCCCTGGCGGTGGAGAACGCCCTGAAGGCGGCGTTCGACTGGAAGGTGCGCAAGAACCTGGCGGCGCGCAAGGGCGAAAAAGGCTCCAAGGTGATCCACTTCCGCGAAGCCTTCCACGGCCGCAGCGGCTACACGCTGAGCCTGACCAACACCGCCGACCCGCGCAAATACATGTATTTCCCCAAGTTCGACTGGCCGCGGATCATCAATCCCAAGGTCAGCTTCCCCCTGGAGGGCGAGACCCTGGCCCGGGTGGTGGCGGCCGAGCAGGAGGCGGTGAACCAGATCCTGGCGGCCGTCCAGCAGAACCCCGACGACATCGCCTGCCTCATCATCGAGCCGATCCAGGGCGAGGGCGGCGACAACCATTTCCGTCCCGAGTTCTTCCGCATGCTGCGCAGCCTGGCGGATGAGCACGAGTTCCTGCTGATCTTCGACGAGGTGCAGACCGGCTTCGGCGCCACCGGCAAGCTGTGGGGCCACGAGCATTCCGGGGTGCGCCCCGACATCATCGCCTTCGGCAAGAAGACCCAGTGCTGCGGCATCGCCGCCGGCTACCGGCTGGACGAGGTCGACAGCGTGTTCAAGGTGCCCAGCCGGATCAACAGCACCTGGGGCGGCAACCTGGTGGACATGGTGCGCGGCACCCGGATCATCGAGGTGATGCGGGAGGAGGATCTGGTCGGGCACTGCGCGCGTCAGGGCGAGCGCCTGCTGAAGGGCCTCCAGGAGATCCACCGGGACTACCCGGCCCACACCAGCAACCCCCGCGGCAAGGGCCTGTTCTGCGCCCTCGACCTGGCCTCGCCGGAACTGCGCAGCGCAGCCGTGGCGACGGCCCAGGAGCTGGGCATGATCATCCTGTCCACCGGCCGGCAGGGCCTGCGCTTCCGGCCCGCGCTGAACCTCACCACCGAGGATCTGGACCTGGGCGTGGAACTGCTGCGCCAGAGCATCAAGACCGCCATCGAGGCGGGGCGGCCGGTCGGGGTCTGAAACGTTTCCGGGGCCGCCGGCGAGTTGCCTGCGCGCCTCGCGTCTGGTCAGGCCTGCATCACGGGCTCCTGGAGGAAGGTCGCCACGCGCTGGGCCACCCATGCCTCGCGCTCGCGGTGGGGCACGTGCCGGACCCCCGGCAGGATCTCCAGCTGAGCAACCCCCGCCACCCGGTCCGCGATCTGCCGCGGGTGGCGAAGGGAGCCATACTCATCCTCGCTCCCGTGGATCACCAAAGTCGGGCACGTCACCTGGGCGAGGGTTGCCTCCAGGGTCCAATCCGCGAACCCCGGCGACAGCCAGGTCTCGGTCCAGGCGTCCAGGACCCACTGGGCCTTTTCGCCATGCAGTCCGCGGAGGCGTTCGAACGCCGCCGCGTCCTTGAACTGTGCTTTCGCCTGGAGAATGCCCGAACGGGTCCGGTCCTCGACGAAGAACTGGGCGGATTCCGTGACCAGGGCCTCGCAGGCGGTGCGGTGCAGCGCCGCGCAATGGGCGGCCATGCCGCCTCCGACGCTGTGGCCGAAGGCCGCGAACCGGTCGAACCCGAGGCCTGCGCGCAGGGCCGGGAAGTAGCGCTCGGCCTCATCCCGGATGAAGTTCGGGCCGGGCAGATCCGTCCGGGGATCGGAGCCGCCGAACCCCAGCCGGTCGTAGGCGATCACCAGGCGGCCCGCGCAATCGGCCAGCAGGGCGGGGAAGCCGCGCCAAAGTTTCACGCAGCCGAGTGAATCATGGAACAGGATGATGGGCGGCTTCCGGCCCGGATCTTCCCTGGGGGCCTGGGGTCGCCAGGAGCGGGCGAAGAGCCGTCCTCCCGGGGCATCGATCCAATGGGGTGTGGAGTTCTGGGTTGCCATGCCCACCCATACTGCCAGGACGGGATCCGATCCTGCTCGCTTTCTCGAGGCTGTAAGATGGCCAGGGAGAGAATCATGAAGATCCTGGTGGTGGGCGCGGGGGCGATCGGCGGGTATTTCGGCGGGCGGCTGCTGGAGGCGGGGCGGGACGTCACCTTCCTGGTGCGTCCGGAGCGCGCGGCGCGGCTGGCCGAGACCGGCCTGGTGATCCGCAGCGGCTGCGGCGACGCCACGCTGCCGGCGCCGCCGACCGTGCAGGCAGGCGCCGTGGGCGGCCCGTTCGATCTGGTGCTGGTCAGCTGCAAGGCCTACGACCTGGAGGGCGCCATCGCGGCGTTCGCCCCGGCGGTCGGGCCGGACACGGTCATCCTGCCGGTGCTCAACGGCATGCGCCACCTGGACCGGCTTGGCCAGCAGTTCCGGCACGTGCTCGGCGGCCTGGTGCTGATCTCCTCCGGGCTTGATCCGGATGGCCGCATTCTGCACTTCAACACCATGCAGGGCCTGGTCTATGGCGAGCGGGACGGCTCGCGCTCCGGCCGGGTCGAGGCGATCGCCGGCGAGTTCGCGGCGGCCCGGTTCGATGCCCGGCTCAGCGTCCAGATCCTTCAGGACATGTGGGATAAATGGATCTTCATCGCCAGCATGGCCGGGATCAATTGTCTCATGCGCGGCGCCGCGGCCGACCTGGTGGCCGCGGATGGCGCCGGCTTCGCCCTGGCCCTGCTGGACGAATGCGCGGCCATCGCGGCGCACAACGGCTTCCCGCCCTCGGCGGCCTCGCTCGACCGGACCCGGTCCATCATCACCGACCCCGGGTCGACCATCACCGCTTCGATGCTGAAGGACATGGAACGCAACGCCCCGATCGAGGCGGACCAGGTGATCGGCGACCTGCTGCGGCGAGGCGATCCCCAGCCCGGCGCCCAGCCCATGCTGCGCCTGGCCTTGGCGCACCTGAAGACCTACGAGGCCCGCCGGGCCCGGAGTTAGTTCGCCTTCCTGGCAGGAGCATTCCTTCCGATGTCCGTCTTCGCTGGAGGAGGATTCCGCCCAGGTCAGTCTGGCCGGGTGGTGCACAACAATCAGACGGTCAGCGCGGTCCCGCCTGGGACCCGCACTGCTCGATCAGCCAGTCCCGGAATACGCACACCTTGTACAGGTCGGCCTTGCCCTCGGGATGCACCAGGTAGTAGGCCTGGTCGCTGGTCACCGGCCGGTCGCAGGCCACCGCCAGCCGGCCGTTGGCCAGTTCCTCCTGGATCAGGAACCGGGGCAGCACCGCCATGCCCAGACCGGCGATGGCGGCCTGGATGACCATGTGGAACTCCTCGAAGCGGGGACCGTGGGGGCCGTCGAAGCTGTCCACCCCCACCGCCCGCAGCCAGTCGGTCCAGGCCTGCGGCCGGGTGGTCAGCTGCAGCAGCGGGAACCGCGCCACGTCCCCGGGGTGTTCCAGTCCCGGCCGCCCGGCGAGCAGGGACGGCGCGCACACCGGCACGATGACTTCGCCCATGAGCCGGTGGCACACGGCGTCCGGCCACACGTCGCTGCCGAAATGGATGGCGGCGTCGATGCCGCTGCCGCCGAAGTCGAACGGCTTGACCTGGGCCACCAGGTTGAGCTGGATGTCCGGGTGCCGGGCGATGAAGTCGCCCAGCCTGGGCACCAGCCAGCGGGAGCCGAAGGTCGGCAGCAGGGCCACGGTCAGCACCCCGCCCTTGCCGTTGTAGGCCATCACCTGCAGGGTGGCCGCCTCGGCCTGGTTGAGCAGGTCCCGCACTGATCCGGCATAGGCTTCCCCGGCCTCGGTCAGCACCAGCCGCTGCTTGATCCGGTGGAACAGGGGCTGGCCCAGGAAGGCCTCCAGTTCCCGGATCTGCCGGCTCACGGCGCTCTGGGTGACGTTGAGGTCGGCCGCCGCGCGGGTGAAGCTCATGTGCCGCACGGCCGCGTCGAAGAACTGCAGGGCGGTGAGGGATGGCATGACCCGTCTCAAGTAGTTCATCGCGCCCCGAGTTCATGAGTTTTTGGAATGACGTGCCAAAAATATATCGTTTGTAGCCGGAACCAGGATACGGAACACTAGATTCGATAGCAACCATTGACACCGCTGACATCGCTGGGTTGTCTCGAGCCGTTGGCATGGTTGGATACGGGCATTGAGCGCTTCGAATATCCTTACCTTCATGATGGAGATGATATGAACCAATACAAGATCGCGTGGCTGCCGGGTGACGGCGTCGGCGTCGAGGTGATGGAGGCCACCCGGCTCTGTCTGGACGCGCTCAAGTTCAATGCCGAGTACGTGCACGGCGACATCGGCTGGGAGTTCTGGTGCAAGGAG
>Ga0316230_1003779_pt1 | contig 11559 bp, 6 predicted proteins | sample TBH18025metaG_FD_206004 | JGI IMG/M metagenome (GOLD analysis project Ga0316230, IMG submission 206004) | Freshwater microbial communities from Trout Bog Lake, Wisconsin, USA - TBH18025 | ecosystem: Environmental > Aquatic > Freshwater > Lake > Hypolimnion/Profundal zone | place: USA: Wisconsin...
GACCAGGAGGTCTGGGACCGTGTCGCTCGGTTCCTCAAGCGCGTAGTCAGCCTTTAGCGCCAGTTCGATACCGGGCCACCGTTTGGTCCACGTCCCGGTCGGCCGGTAACTCGATGCTGCCGGCTCGGCCCGAAAGCCCGTCCAGATGCAGCACTATCCGTGAGGGGGCGTTGCGAGGCAGATGGGCCAGCTTGACCCGGGCGCTTTGGCCATTAGCCGACACGTGGACCTCCAGATGGAGGGGGCCGAACGGGGTGAGGACGCCGTTCAGGCGGGTCACCATCCCGGCACGCGCCCAATCGGATGGAAACCCCTCAAGCAGGTGCAATTCATCGCCCCGATCCAATTCAATCAGGTGGGCGGTCAGGCGGATGAACTCGGCGCTGGCCCAGTTGTGGGGCATGTCGCCGACCTCGGCGCTGCCCTGGCCCAGCGGTTTCTGCTCCTCGCGCCAAACGCGGGTCGGGCTGGCATGATCGGCGAAAGCGTAAAGGACTTCAGCGGCTTTGTGGCCCCGGCCCTGCCAGAGCCAGGCGTGGGCATAAAAAGAGGCGAAATAGGTCCAGATTCCATCGACCATCCACCCGGTTCCAAAGACCATGCCTTCCTGTTCCGTGGCCTGGAGCATGGCCAGATTCCCGGTCACCAAGGCATCGCCCTCGGCGAAGATCCGACCAGGATAGACCGCATGGCAGAACGCCCATTGAGCCCGTTGGGGCAATTCTTGACTGGCGTGGCCCATGAGGACGGGCAGATAGGTGTGCCCCTGGCCATCCTGGCGCAGATCCTTGTCGGCCGCCTTCCGAAAAGTGGCGTACAGATCGTCGTATTCCTTCTGCCATTGGTCGGCCTCTTCCGCCTTCCCGAGCCATCGGGCAGCCTCGATGAAGGCCTTCAAGCCGGTCAAGTTCCAGTACACGTTCGAGTACTCGGGGCGTTGGAATCCGGCGCCGGAAAGTCCGCCATCGATTTCACCCGGCGGGTTGAGACCATGATCGGCCGGAAACTCATCCGTGAGGCTGCGGCGTCGAAGTTCGTGGATAAAGGCGGCGGTTCGTTCCAGTTTCGGCCAGGTGGACGCAAGCCAGGCCCGGTCCTGCATGAGCCGGGCATGGCGCGTTGCCGCCCACAAGACAATGCCATTTTCCTTCCAATAGCGGTGCATCAACTCGAAGCTCCCATCCGGCTTCTGGAAGCTCAAGAGGTACTCAATGCCGGCCCGCGCGTCCTGAGCACGCCCGAGAATCGCAGCGGACTCCAGCAGAAAGGAGCCATCCACGACCCAAAGCCCGCGGTAGACGGTAGGCCCAACATGGAAGGCAGGTTGGCCCTGCTTGATCTCACGTGCCTGCCAGATATTGCGGACCGCCGACTCGATCACCGCCTGCACTCCCGGGTCGGGTACCTGGATGGTGGCGAACGGCAGATCTGCCTTCTCCCACCACTGGTGGGCGTCGTCGCGGCGACTGGCCACCTGGGCTGCGGTCAGGGCAGGACCGGCCCTCAAACCGTGCCGTTCCACCGTGAAGGCCACCTGGCGCAGAGCGCCCGGAGGCAGGGTCATGGCCGGCAACTGGGCCACGTAGCCGGTCTGGCTACTGCCGGAAAAGGACTCGATCCGTTCCGACGCCAGAAGGCAAGTGCTGCCATCCACGGTGATGCTCCCCTGCCCTTTTGAAAACACGACTGGCTTCACACTCTGCAAACGCAGCCTTGGTCTGGCCGTGGCGGAGACGGCAGTGCGGTTCTTCAGCGTCATCAACACCGCCGCCTGGCGCTCAGGCAACTGTACCCCGGAATAGGTGGCGAGCGCTCTCGAGTCGGATTGGCCGCTCAAGATGCGGTCATCCGGCGGCAACGCACCCTCGAATACCCAGATCGCGTTCACGATAGCATTTCGATCTTCGGCTCCCTGGGCGGCCGAGACGCTGAACTCAATAAAGCGGTCGCCGTTGGTAACGGGCGCCCTAAGTTTGTAGAGACCCGGCTGGTTTGCTCCAAAGTCCGCCACTGGGTCAACCCGGCGGGACTCTCCCCCCTTTACTGCGAGGATCAAGGGCCGTTTGGCGGCGGTCTTATGCCAGCCTTCGCACAATCCAAACACGATGGTCACGGGAACCTTCGGCACTGCAGTCAATCGGAACTGGATCGGCTGCCCATCCCAGCCTACGTCCACGCCCTTGAAGGCAGAGGCACACGTTCGCGCCGGTTGGGCCCAATCCTTCAGCCGGTTTGCTCCGTCGGTCCGAACGAGTGGGGGTCCGGGTTTCGAGCCTTTCGCTGGGACGATCACGAACGCCTCTTCCGTCAATTCGACCCCGTCCGCGTCCTTAAAAGTCCGCACGATGGGGGCTCTGGCCGAGAGGGTCTCCTGCCGGAGCCATCGGGTTCCGCCCTCCAGGTCCCCTTGGAGGCAGATCCCAAAATTGCGCGGACCGCCACCCCCAAAATCCAGCAAGAGTTGCCCTTCTCGGCCCGCCAGGATCTTGTCAGGGTCATCGGGCAGGCAGATGGCGGTCTGCCACCAGGGGGGCGAGCAGCGAAACTCGATGGGACCCAGGGTGCCATTGGTCGCGCTGAAAACGGTCAATGAGCAGGCCAGAACGGCGAAGGAAACTATGACCGAAGGTGAGCGGTTTAATCCAACAGTGGTTTTCATACCTTAGAGAAATGGGATTCGAGGATCATAACCAGATCGTGTCCGAGCTTAGCGTTTCACTGAAGCATTAGGCTATCAAAGCACCTCTTTCAAACACGCCAGCCGCCGGGTGTCAAGCACTCTCCGGTAGAGCAAACCAATCGGCCCCGGGCTCTTCTGTTTTTTTGCGTGACCGCCAGTAGGGGCAGTGCAAAGATGAGGTGGCACGACGAAATATGAACCTGGTTAACCACCGTCCTCTCGTTCTCACCCAACCGCCACTCCAGGCGAACTGGAACCTCATCCACCGGTTCTGCCTGCTCCCCTTGGCAGCCGGATTGCTCTGCCTGGGCCACCCCGCCCAGGCGCAAGACCGGCTCAAGAACATGCCGGGTTATAAACGGTTCGAGCAGATGAGCAAGGAAATCCCCAACTCGGTGAAAACCGGGGCGCTCTCGGTCACCTGGGTAGATGAAGGCCGGGCGTTCGAGTATCGACAGGAGGGTAAAACCTACCGGTACGAGATCGCCCTGCGGTGCGCCTCCGAGGTGACTAACAGCACGGCGACGCGGCCAGCGGCGAGTGGAAACCAGACACGCCGGGGCCGGTTTCGGGGCGGGGAGCGGCCGGAACGCGGGCTCCAATTTACGAACGCAGTTTCGCCGGACGGAAAATGGAAGGCGTTCTACCACGATCAGAATCTCTGGCTCTCGGGAACCAATGCCGGATCGACCAACGCCATCGCCATCACCACGGACGGGAGCGAGAAGACGCGCATCAAGAACGGCAGCGCCAACTGGGTTTATGGGGAGGAACTGGAGCAAACCACCGCCATGTGGTGGTCGAGCAATAGCCAAAAGGTCGCTTTCTACCGGTTCGATGAGAGCCAGGTGCGCGACTACTACGGGACGCTGGATGAGGTCCGCTTTCAGAATCGGCTCGAGGTGGAGCCCTACATGAAAGTGGGGACAACCAATCCGATCGTGGACCTGCTGGTCTATGACCAAAAGAGCCGCAAGACGGTCAAACTGGAGGTGCGCGATGGCCAGCCCTTTGATAATTCCTCGATCGGACACTATGTTTATGGTGTGGAATGGTCGCCGGACGGCAAGGAACTGCTCTTCCATCGGACGAACCGACGGCAGAACGTGATGGAACTCTGCGCGGGCAACCCGGAGACCGGCAAGTGTCGTGTGGTGGTGCGTGAGGAATGGATGCCGAGTTGGACCGAGAACCTCCCCTCGATTCGCTGGCTCAAAGACGGGCACCGCTTCCTTTGGGCCTCGGAACGCTCCGGTTGGCGCAATTTCTACGTCTATGACCTGAATCATGGCCTCCTGGCAACCGTCACCGCCCACCCCTTCGAAGTGGGCGAGATTGTCCGAGTGGATGAATCGGCCGGCCTGCTGTTTTACCTGGCGCGTAGCGGCGATAACCCGATGAAACTCCAACTGCACCGGATCAGCCTGGACGGCCACGGGGAACGCCGGCTGACCGATCCGGCGTTTTCGCACCGTGTCGACTTCGCGCCCGATGGCCAGCATTTCATCGATGTGGCTGAGAGCCATGACAGTCCCCCCAGCACCTCGCTCAAGGATGCCGAGGGCAAACTCATTGCCGAACTCGCGGCCAGCGACCTGACGAAGTTCAAGAAACTCGGCCTGCACCCGGTGGAACTCTTACAATTCAAGGCGGCTGATGGCGAGACCGACCTCTACGGCTTGCTGCACTTCCCCTCAGACTTCCATCCACGACGAAAATACCCGTTATTGGTGAGCGTTTACGCGGGGCCGGCGACGACGGGCGCGAGTGAGGCCTTCACCTTGCCGAATGCGCTGACGGAATTTGGCTTTCTGGTGGCGACTTTTGACTCACGAAGCGCCAGCGGCCGCGGCAAACAGTTCCTTGATTCGATCTATATGAAATTGGGAACGGTGGAAATCGACGACCAGGCGGCGGGAGTGAAATCACTCTGGGACCGGCGCTATGTGGACAAGCGCCGCGTCGGGATCTTTGGCACCTCCTACGGGGGAACGGCGTCAGCCCTTTGCCTGTTGCGTTATCCGGAAGTCTTTCAGGCAGCCAACGTCAATTCCGCGGTGACCGATTTTCGCAATTACGACACGGTCTATGCCGAACGATACATGTGGATTCCGGAGGAGAACCGTGCCGGATTCGAGGCGGCCAGCGCCATGACTTACGCCACCAACCTCCAAGGACGGCTGCTTTTGTACTATGGAACGGCCGACAACAATGTCCACCCCTCGAACGCCCTTCAGTTTATCCGCGCCCTTCAGCGGGCGGGCAAGAGTTTCGAGGTCCAGGTCGGGCCGGACCAGGGCCACACCGCGGTCAACCGTGACTGCATGATGGAGTTTTTCATTCAATCCCTGGTGTTGGATAAACCCGCCGAGGCGAAGAAACCAGCCGGCACCCCGAGGCGCTCGAGGTCCCGGTGAACGAAAGGCCGGAAGGCGATTAATCCACCGAGGCGCTCGGGGACCGAGCTTTTCAGCATGCCGGTTCTGACGTGCCGATCCCCGCCCACTCGTTCCGGGTCTTCCAGGCCGAGTAGCCGGCGCCAACAGGTCGCGATTGGGCAGGCCGGAAGTTCCGCAGTTTCGAGGATTTGAGTTGTCCGCCCTCGCAGGAAGCCTATTATCGCCCCCAAATGACAACCCTCACTCGCGTTGCCTATTTGCGGCACGTTCTAGTCGGCCTTTCGTTGCTGGCCAGCTTGGTTGCGCACGGTTCAACGGCCCCAGGAGACAGTTGGAAACCCATCGGCCTCTCGGGTGGCGGTGGGATGTTCGCGCCGGCGATTTCTCCGGCGGACCCCAACTTGATGATGTTGAACTGCGACATGAGCGCGGCCTACATTTCGGAAGACGGCGGACGGAATTGGCGCATGATCCACCAGGCCCAACTCCGCAGTGACACGGCCTGCCAACCGGCTTTTCACCCGACCGATTCGAACCTCATCTACGCCTCCTCGGGTGGCCGGCTTAAACTCAGCCGTGACCGGGGAAAGACCTTCACCCCGATCGGAAATCTGAGAGATTCACTGGGCGGCGAGGTCGCGATCAACCCGGCTGAACCAGAACTCCTCCTGGCGGGCTCGCGCAACGGACGGTGCTGGGTATCGCGGGACGCGGGAGAAACCTGGACTGCCTGCCCCGGACCGGAGGGCCAAGTACTCGGCTTCCGATTTGATCGGACGAGCGAAGGGCATTCGATGTTTGCGGCCACCGACCGCGGCATCTGGCGCTCTGACGACCGTGGCCAGACCTGGCAGGAGAAGACGCACGGCCTGCCCTGGAAGCGCCTTCAAGGTTTCGCCGGCGGCTCTGACGCCACGAAGAAGCTCGTTATCCTTTACTGTGCCATCGAGAGCCAGGAGCAGAATGGCGCGTTTGCGGGCGGCCTCTATCGTTCCCGCGACCGTGGCGAGACTTGGGAATCCATGATGGGCCGCGGCTTGAACACGGAGACCAAGAAGGCCGACGAGTGGGCCTACGGCTCCATTTCTCAGTATCATCAACTGCTGGCGGCCGACGCGAAACCGCTTACCGTCTATGCGTTTAGCACCAGCACAGGCTTCCACCCGCCGCATAGCGACACGGTCTATCGGAGCGACGACGGTGGTGAGACGTGGCGCGCGACTTATTTCCAGGATCCGCGCTTTAGCGACTATAACGTGGCCCCAGACTGGGAAACTGCTGCCTGTGGTCAATGCTTCAAAGGGGGTGAGACTCCGTTCGGCGCCGCCATCTGCAATGCCGATCCTAACCGTGTGATCCTCGTGCGCAACGAACCACATATCACTCATGACGGCGGCGTTTCGTGGTTTGGCGGTCACACCTACCCCGCGCCCGGCGAGAAGCCAGGCCCGCGTTCCGCCTGGGTCTGCAACGGGTTGGTGGTCACCACCACCTGGCATTTCTACATCGACCCGCTCGAAACGAACCGCCAATACATCTGCTACACCGACATAGGGATGGCCCGATCGACGGATGCCGGGCAAACGTGGAGATGGTGGGACCCGAAGTCGTGGTCGCCCTGGCGGAACACCTGCTATGAGATGGCCTTCGACCCGGATACGCCGGGGAAACTCTGGGGGGCGTTCTCGAACGTGCACGACATCCCGAACGACAACATCATCAGTGAACGCCACGGGCATCGAGGGCCGGGCGGGGTCGGCCTCTCGCGCAACTTCGGCGAGTCGTGGACCAGTGGAACCGAAGGGATGCCACGCCAACCAGTCACCTCCCTGGTGGTCGATCCGAGGAGCCCCAAAAACGCCCGTACTTTGTATGCCGGGGTGTTTGACGCGGGCGTGTTCAAATCCACGAACGACGGCAAATCGTGGACGCCAAAAACAACCGGTCTGGGTCATCCGGAGAATATGCGGGTGTATCGGGTCATGCTCCACCGCGACGGCACGCTTTTCGCCTCAATCTGCGCCAAGCGATCCTCGTCCGGCAAGCCCCTCATGGCAGAAGGTGTCGGCCTTTATCGGTCGAAGGATGCCGCGGAAACGTGGGAGAAGGCCAATCGGTCTCGGCCCCTGCTCTACCTCAAAGATTTCTCGGTGGATCCGGGCGACAGCCGAAGGATCCTGGTTGGCGCGGCCGACGCCGGAGGTGGGGATCGATCCGGCGGACTTTACCTAACGGAAGACGGTGGGCTGACCTGGGAGCGTATTGGGCGGGAGGGGCCGCAGACGTTCGGCGGCTATTTCCACCCCCAACACGAGGGTTGGATCTATATGACGCTCACCGAGGATGCCCCCGGAGCGGGCCTCTGGCTCTCACGCGATAAGGGGAAGACCTGGAGTGCCTTTGAGGCCCTGCCCTTCTCGAACATTCAGCGGGTCGAGTTCGATGCCAGCGATGGGAACCTCATCCATCTGACCACCTTCGGTGGCAGCGTGTGGCGAGGGCCATCGGAACCGTGAGCAACCAACGTGAGCAACAAACCTTGCCGGGGCATTACAAAACCGCTAAAAGAACTCTCGATGAAACACTTAATCGCCTCCATCCGCCGGTTGGGGTTGAGCGCCGCGTGCTGCCTCGCGTTCACCAGTCAGTCGCCCGCCGCCAACGCTCACTCCACTTTCACCGTCGGCGAGTCGGATTTCCTGCTCGACGGCAAACCCTTTTCCATCAAGGCGGGCGAAATGCATCCGGCCCGGATTCCTCACGAGTATTGGGCTGACCGGCTGAGGATGGCCCACGCCATGGGTATCAACACCGTTTCCATTTACGTGTTCTGGAACCAGCACGAGCTGCATCCGGGCGAATTCAACTTCACCGGCGACGCCGATATCGCCCAGTTCGTGCGACTGGCGCAGAAGGAGGGGTTGTGGGTTATGCTGCGACCTGGTCCCTATTGTTGCGGGGAATGGGAGTTCGGGGGTTTTCCCTGGTGGCTGCTCAAGGAGCACGACTTGAAGGTGCGTGGCCAAGACCCCCGCTTTCTGGCTGCGGCGGGAAGTTATTTGAAGAAACTGGGCGAGCAACTGGCCCCACTGCAAATCACGCATGGCGGGCCGATTATTTTGGTGCAGGTGGAGAACGAATACGGCAGCTTCGGCAGTGACCACGTCTACATGGGCAAGATCCTCGAGTTGGAGAAGGCCGCGGGTTTCGAGGTACCCTTTTTCACCGCCGACGGCGGGGGGAATATGATGGCGAACGGCAGCGTGCCGGAGGCATTACCGGGCCTGAATGGCGGCAGTGGGGCGGATATCATGAAGCAGATCGGCAAGTATCGGCCCAAGGGCCCGTGGTTCGTTCCGGAATTCTATCCGGGTTGGCTGGACCATTGGGGCGAGGCCCACGCGCGGGTCGGCATCCCCGGTCTGGTGCGGCAGACCGAGTGGCAACTGACGAACCATGTCTCGTTTTGCTATTACATGATTTACGGCGGCACTTCGTTCGGGTTCATGAATGGCGCGAACTACGGCGGCCATTTCCAACCGCAGCCCACGAGTTACGATTACGATTCCCCGATGGATGAAATGGGCCGCCCAACAGAGAAGTTCCGCGCCCTTCGCCAAGTGCTGGCCAGGCACATCCAACCGGATGAGACCCTGCCGGACGTCCCGCCTACCACGCCGGTGATCGAGATCCCGAAGATAGAACTCACCGAATCGGCGAGCATTTTCGACAACCTCGGCGCCCCCGTGCGGTCGGAGAGGCCCCTGAGCTTCGAGGATCTCGACCAAGGCTACGGCTATGTGTTGTATCGCACCAAAGTCACGGGCCCCGCGGAGGCGTCGCTTAAACTCAATCAACTCCGCGACTACGCCGTCGTTTGCGTGGACGGCAAACGCGTGGCGCAACTCGATCGCCGGCACAACCAGGAGGCGACCGATCTCAAGATCACCGGCGCCTCCGCCACGCTCGACATTCTGGTGGAGAACGGCGGCCGCATCAATTACGGCGGCCGGCTCATGGACAACCGCAAGGGCATCACTGAGTCCGTCCTGCTGGGAGATCAGGAACTGAAGGGTTGGGAGATGTATCAGCTGCCGTTTGACCAGGTCCGTTCGCTGAACTTCAAACCCACCGCCACGTCCCCAGCCCCGGCGGTGCACCGCGGGACGTTTGAATTATCCGATCTCGGCGATACCTTCCTCGACCTGCGCGGCTGGGGCAAAGGGATCGTATTCGTCAACGGGCACAATCTCGGCCGGTACTGGCACATCGGCCCACAGCAGACACTTTATCTGCCGGGCGTGTGGCTCAAGCAGGGCCGCAATGAAATCGTCGTGTTCGAGCAATTGAAGGACGAGGTCCATAGCTTGGCGGGAATCAAAGCTCCCGTGCTCGGGGAGTTGGGCAAGGACGAGAGTGCGCCGGCGCGGGGGCCGATGCGGGAACCCAAACTGAATCCCGCCGCCCTCGTCAAGGACGGGAGCCTGGCCGACAGCAGCGCCGCGCAGAAGATCACCTTCCCGCCACAGAAAGCCCGCTACCTTTGTCTTCAGGCCCTGTCCTCGCATAATGGGGATGAGTTCACCACTCTGGCGGAACTCGATGCACTCGGGGCGGAGGGCAAGGCCATCCCGCGCAAGGGATGGAAAATCGTTTACGTGGACAGCGAGGAAAACCTGGCCGAGGGTGACCAAGCGGAGAAGGCGATCGACGGCGATCCGGACTCCTTTTGGCACTCGCTCTGGAGTGCGCCCCATCCCAAGCACCCCCACACGCTGGTCATCGACCTGGGCAAGGAACAGGAACTGGCGGGACTGCGCCTCCTGCCACGTCAGGATTCGGTGAATGGGCGCATCAAGGACTACAAGCTCTATCTAAGCGTCACGCCGTTTTGAGCGAGCAACTCGCTCACATTTCAGGGCGTTCGCCGTCATGCAGGGGTTTGGCCGATCGAGGAGGGCTGGGATTAGGTCTGAACGCTGCGGACTCCCTCCCGTGACTGCGGTCGGCACTAAGGCGCCTGGATCGCCGTTTTGGGAACCTCCGGCGCTTTGGGGTGGCTTTGCTCGCTATAGCTGATGAACGCGGCCCCGATCATAATGAGCACGACGCCAACCCACCGGATGGCCGAGACCTGCTCGTGCAGAAACCACATCGCGGCAAAGGTCGCGAAAACGAAACTCAGAGCGGTCATTGGCCAGAGGAAGCTGATGTCGCTCTTGGACATCAAGATCAGCAGGGCGCCGAAAAACAACGCCTCGAAGAAGACCCCGAGCAGAATCCGGGGTGAGGTGGCACCGGCTTTGATCACCCGCGCTATCTGGCTGGGATTGAAGGTCGAGATCTCACCGATATCCGCCATTCCCTTCTTAAGCAGGATGACGCCGGTACTCTCGAAGACGAGTCCGATAAGGAGGATAAGAAGCAATTTAGTCATGGTTTTTCCAAATCCTGGTAACGGATGAGTTGAATGGCAAGTTGCTCGAGCTGGGCGCGTACGCGGGGGCTGACCAAGGCTTCGAATTCGTGCTGGGAATCGTCCAGCGAGGGGTGAGAGTAGAGTTCTGAATCCCCCGGCGGAAGGCGGGGCAGGAGCCGGCTGATAAAGTCCTCGTCGACACGCGCGTTCTGCAGCAGGCCGAACACGGTGCTGGTGTGGGCCAACCCCCGTTGCCGGAGAATCGGACGGGCGCGCGCAGCCAGGCGGTTGAAGATCAGGGCATGAACCGCTCGATACGCTAAGGCGCCGGAGGCGAGTTGCAGATTCAGCAGGAAGGGATCGAAAGAAAGCCGAAACCGTTCGATGCCCAGCAGTTGTGCATCCTCCATCAACATCCTGAAGATGGTAGGATGCAGGTGGAGGTGGAGATGGCCGTTCACATGGTCCAGCGGCAGACCGGTGGCATGAAATCGTTGAAATTGGGCGTGGATTTCGGCGCGAAGCTGCGGACGCAGGCTCCGGTGGAAGAAAAACCGAAACCCGGCGGCGGGGGGATGGGTGCCGAAAGCCCCCGCAGAATCCACCAGGCCTGGGATTTGAGCAGGCGGAAGGGCGGAATGGCCAAAGAGGAAAGTCAAGTGTAGTCCTACCCCAAGCCGCGGGTTTTCGCGCGCCAAAGCCACCGCTTCTTCGGTGCCCGCCTCGTTCACCATCAGGCTGGCCGTGGTGAGTATCCCTTGACGATGGGCGCGGATCACCGCGTGGTTGATGGCCGTCGTGCGCCCGAAATCATCGGCGTTCACGATGAGGCGTCGCGAGGAGTTCATGCTCACGCTCATGCCTGCCGCAAACCGATCGGGGTTGCACCGGACGAGTCAGCCGCCAGGGATATTCCAAACCATTCGACCGCGAGCATCCTGACTGGCCCACGGCCAAAACACGGACTGCCAGGATTCCCAGGCCAACGGGGATCACGCTTACACGCCATAATTAGGCGAGCGGGCGCCGGAGACAAGGCGGCACCAGGTGCGCGCGATGAG
>Ga0316230_1003783_pt1 | contig 11551 bp, 9 predicted proteins | sample TBH18025metaG_FD_206004 | JGI IMG/M metagenome (GOLD analysis project Ga0316230, IMG submission 206004) | Freshwater microbial communities from Trout Bog Lake, Wisconsin, USA - TBH18025 | ecosystem: Environmental > Aquatic > Freshwater > Lake > Hypolimnion/Profundal zone | place: USA: Wisconsin...
CGAGGCCGAGAATGATCTCCGGCGCCAGAGCCTTGTGGCTGTTGCCCACCACCGCAGCTACGCCCGGCATGGCTGCCAGCTCTTCAGGCGCGCGCTGCGCATAGCAGCCGGTTACCACGATCCGCGCCTCTGGATTGAGGCGGTGCGTGCGCCGGATGAAAGCGCGCGCAGCGCGGTCCGCCTCCGCGGTTACGCTGCAGGTGTTCACAACCACCACATCTGCTGCCGTCTGGCTTCCTTCGTCGAGTCCCGCCGCGCGGAGCCGTCCGCTCACCGCCTCGCCGTCCGCGCGCGCCGCTCTGCATCCGAAGTGCTCTACGTGAAATCCCGGCATCCATCCAGTTTAAAGCGGTTCCACTTGGGCCGTTCGCAGCGTCCTGCGCACGATGAGGCAGCCTGAGTTTCCAGAAGTCGCAGTTGGGATTTCTGCGGTCAAGAATCTACACAAAGCGCCTGATTTCGACCAGAAAGCGGGCCAAAAAGGGCTGATTCATGACGAATATGCAGGGTGAGGTGTTACCAGTTAGTTAGTAGATGGGTTCTTTAGGTAATTGAAATATAGGTAGTTAGTAGATTAAGAGAGCGTGGAAAACCGGGTTTTTAATGCCAAGGGGGGGAGTACGTGATTTCTGGCCGCCCGACACCGCTTGCGGCCGGAATTCCCCTGGAAGCATGCCATGGAATTATTGTGCGCCGTTGCGAAGCAATAATCTGCAATGGCAAAAGCAGGGGGCAGGGAACGGACGATGGGCTGACTGTGCTCGATTATCAGGAGCTTCACCCCACAGACGATGGGCTGTCTGTGGGGACTGCAAGCCTGGGGTGCCTGGCAAATAAATCAACGGATGAAATTATTTGCCGGACACAATTGAAGTCTTGATACAGACATGCCGGTGGTGAGCGGTTATGCCTGGCGTCCAGGCAGATACTGCTCAAGAAAACGGCGCGCCAGGATGAATCCGTCTTTGCGCTGCTGGGGGAAATCGGGAAGGTTGCCGGTGTTCGGCGCATCCCAGAATGGGTCTTCGTGCTCCACGGCGATGCCGCCCTTGAAGCCGATTTGCAGCAGGACGGTGAGGAACGCCGTCCAGTTGACAATGCCCTGTCCGGGGATACGATAACGCCACCACCCCTGCCCGGCAATGCCCACCTGTTGCAGCACAGGCTGAATGATCTCAGTATCTTTGGCATGCACGGCGAGGATACGGTCTTTGAGCTGCCATGCCGCGCTGATGGGGTCAATGTATTGCCGCATGAAATGCGAGGGGTCGAATTCCAGACCCAGGCGCTTGCTTGGGACACGGTCAAAGACGGCCTGCATTGCTGCCGGAGTGCTGGCGAAGTTGCTGCCGGTGGGGTAATTTTCCCATCCCATTCCGATGTCGAGCTTTTCGCAGACAGGCAGGTATTTCTCATTGAAGACATCGGCGAAGGCCTTGGCCTGGTCCTCCATCTTGTGGCCCGGCTGCCCGCCGCTGAAGGTGCCGACAAACTTGCAGCCCAGGCGATGACAGAATTCCAGTGCGCGAATAAAGTCAGCGTTCGCGGCGGCGCGCTTGCCCGGGTCAGGATGCGTATGGTTGGGCTCGAAGTACTCGATGCTGAGAATGCGAATGCCTGCGTTGCGGGCGGTGGCCAGAATCTGATCGATGGCGCTGTCACTCAGGTTTGGATTGAAGTCTGGCCCCGGCGTGACCACGACGCCCTCGTAGCCGGCCTGCGCGGCAAAGGCGAGTTTCTGCGGCGAGTAAGGCGTGATGATGGAGAGCTTGGGATAAGGCGTATCCGGCGGCGTGCCTGTTTGCGGAGCAGACGCCTGCGCTGCCTGTAGCGGGGCTGTTGCTGCTCCCGCCACGGCCAGGGCCGCCGCGGATGTACCGCCTGCCTTCAAGAAACTTCGACGGTTCCAAAACGAGTTTTCGCTTTCCATGTGGTTCGTCCAATCTGCCGCAGCAAATTCACAATCTGTTCAGGCGTGTGCTTGATGCCCGTCGCCCTGTTTAGCTCCTTCATTTCAAGACTCTCTCAAGAGGGCTGAAACAAAAGGAACCGGTCAGTTCAAAATGCGCATTGAACAAAGCATATAGCTATGGCCTCCGCCTTGCGCTGTTGATGTTTGCGCTTGAGAGGAATGGCCGGCCAAGTGTGACTGTCTTCGACTGAACTCGGCAACATTTGCCGGGCATCGGATGGCGCAACCGAGATTTCAAGGGGCAAAGGCGAATCGACAAATGAGGGACGAAGACCTGTTCGCGGGGCGAACGCAATCCCGGATGAGAGGCGGGCCGCCCGGCGCACTTTGTTTACCAGGCCAGCCTGTGCCGAGTTTATGATCGCTGCGTAGGAAAACAGGAGAGATCATGTCTGTTTCAGTGAAGTGGATATACGCTGTTGTGCGCTCAAAGATGCCTGGGCGAACTCTGGGGCTTTTGCTTGCGGCGCTGGCTGCCCTGATGCCGCTTACGGCAGCCGCGCAGACGCGAGTGCTTGTTTACACGCGCAACTACACCGCCGACGGCAAGGGATACGTGCACGACAACATTGCCGCCAGCGTTGAGGCCATCAAAAAGATGGGCACGGAGAAGGGATTTGCGGTGGATGCCTCGGACGATCCGGGCATTTTTACCGAAGCCAACCTGAGGCAGTACGCAGCGATTGTGTTTTCAAACAGCAACAACGAGGCATTCTCAAGCGATGCGCAGCGGGAGGCGTTCAAGCATTACATCGAATCCGGGGGAGCCTTTGTGGGCATTCACTCGGCCTCCGGGTCAGAGCGGGATTGGCCCTGGTTCTGGTCAATGCTGGGTGGCAAATTTGTGGCTCACCCCAAGATGCAGCCGTTCACGGTGCAGGTGACGGAGCCGCATTTTGCCGCGGCCAAAGGCCTGCCCGCGCAGTTTGAGTGGACGGACGAATGCTACTTCAACGAGCACCTGAATCCGGATATCCACCCGGTGCTGGTGACGGATCGAACCAAACTGAAGTTTCTTGAGCAGACCAAGCTGGATGCCGGCAGCTTTCCCAATCCACTGCCGCTGGCCTGGTATCACCAGTTTGATGGTGGCCGGGAGTTCTACCTGGCCCTGGGGCATAACAAGCAGGACTATGCGAATCCGGTTCTCTACGGGATTATTGAGAACGGGATTCTGTGGGCTCTGAAGATGACGCCTTAGTTGCGCTGGCTGGTGTTTTGCCTCCTCATCCTTTCTGCAAAAGGCGCGGAGAGGGTGAGGACCGGGCGCTGGATGAAGGCGCGCCGCTTTTGTGGGTGAAGTGCTCCGTGTTAATTTTCCGCTTAAATCTAGTTCAGATCCAGTGATTTACGGGCAAAGCGAGGCTTGCGCTGCCTGACGGCGCAAGTTGTCTCCGGTATACTGTGGACTGACCACTTATCCCAATAGTTCCGCACGAACGTAATCATGCAATCTTCTGCCGCTGCCACCATACCCGTCCCCTCTTCCGCCGCCGCCAGGGGTGGGACCCGGCATATTCTCGGTTTTGTATATTTCACATTCATCTGTTATCTCTCGATCGGCTTGCCGCTTGCCGTTCTGCCACCGTACGTCCACTTGCGCATGGGTTACAGCGCGATGCTGGCGGGGCTGGTGATCAGTACGCAGTACATCGCCACTCTTGTGAGCCGCCCGTGGGCTGGCCGCATCTCTGACAAGGTGGGCGCAAAGGTCTCTGTTCTATGGGGCATGGGCGCCTGCTCGGCCAGCGGCGCGCTGCTGGTGGCGGCGGCGGTTCTGCACAGCATCCACTGGCTCAGCTTCGCCGTTCTAATTCTCAGCCGCCTGGTGCTGGGCATTGGCGAGAGCCTCGGGTCGACGGGTTCCACGCTTTGGGGCATTACCAGCGCCGGGCAGGAGAGCACGGCCAAGGTGATCTCATTCAACGGCATCAGCACCTACGGCGCAATGGCGCTGGGCGCGCCTTTGGGTGTAATCCTGGACCAGATGTGGGGTCTGACCTCCATTGGGCTGCTCACGATGCTGGTGGGCGGAGTGAGCCTGGTTATCGCCTACCGGAAGCCGCCGGTCGCGGTTGTGCATGGTGAGCATCTTCCTTTTGCCCATGTACTTGGGCGCGTGGCTCCGCACGGCATGGGCCTGGCCCTGGGGGGAGTTTGCTACAGCGTGCTGGCCACGTTTATTACTCTCTTTTATGCCAGCCGCCACTGGAACGGGGCAGCGCTCTGCCTCACTTCTTTTGGCGTGGCGTTTATTGTGGCGCGCCTTTTGTTTATCCAGGCCATTAACAACTTTGGCGGATTCCCGGTGGCCATGGTTTGCCTCTCGGTTGAGTCCATGGGCATGTTTCTGCTTTGGCAGGCCACCTCGCCGTGGATGGCGATGGCGGGCGCGGCCCTAGGCGGTTTTGGCTTTTCGCTGGTGTTTCCCGCCATCGGAGTCGAAGCGGTCAAACGGGTCACAGCGCATAATCGGGGTACGGCCCTGGGCGTATACACGGCCTTTTCCGACGTATCCTTCTTCCTGACCGGCCCCCTGGCGGGCGCGGTGATCGGCGCCTACGGCTACGCGAGCGTGTTTCTCTTCGGGCTGATCAGCGTGCTGGGAGCGCTGGGAATCGTCATCGTACTGCGCCAGATTCAAAGGGACTGATTGCCCTGCCGGGTTTGAATCAGAGGACGATTCAGGCGTGGGGAATCGCTATACCAATCAAGCTGCGGGCAGAAAACAACGGCCACCCCGAAGGGTGGCCGTTGGCATTTGATTCAGGCAGGAGCGGTTTAGCGCTCGCCCTTGCGCCAGTTGATAAGGTCGCCAAGAGTCGTCGTCGAGCTTGAGACCGGGTGCTTGTGGGCATCGGCCTTGTAGTTCTCAACCTGTGCACGGCTGGCTTCCTGGCCCACTGCGCGCAGGCTCAAGCCTACCTTTTTCTCTTCGACGTTGATCTTGATGATCTTGAACTCGTGCTCAAGACCAGTTTCCAGCTTCGATCCGCCGCCCTCATCGCCAGCTTCGGAGATGTGGCAAAGACCTTCCACGCCTTCCGCGATCTCGACAAACGCGCCGAACTGCGCTGTACGCAGCACCTTGCCGTGGACCACGTCGCCAACGCGATGTGCGGCAAAGAAGCTCTCCCAAACGTCGGGCTGAAGCTGCTTGATGCCCAGGCTCAAGCGGCGATTCTGCGGCTCAACGCCGAGAACAACTGCCTTGACCTTTTCACCCTTCTTCACAACTTCAGAAGGATGCTTGACGCGCTTGGTCCAGCTGAGGTTCGATACGTGAACCAGTCCGTCAATGCCGTCTTCGATTTCGATGAAGGCGCCAAAGTCGGTGAGGTTGCGCACGCGGCCTTCAACCACAGCACCGGCCGGATAACGCTCGGTCAGGTTTTCCCAGGGATTATCCAGGAGCTGCTTCATACCGAGCGAAATACGGCGATCCGCCGGATTGACGCTGAGCACAACGGTCTCGACTTCGTCGCCGGGCTTAACCAGCTTGGACGGGTGCTTGAGGCGCTTTGACCAGGTCATCTCAGAGAGGTGAACGAGGCCTTCAATGCCTTGCTCCAGCTCGACAAACGCGCCGTAGTCAGTGACCGAAAGAACGCGGCCCTTGACGTGCGCTCCCACGGGGTAGCGCTCGGTTGCGTCCAGCCACGGATCCGGCGTCAACTGCTTGAAGCCGAGAGATACGCGCTGCTTGTCTTTGTCGAACTTGAGTACCTTAACCTGGATCTCGTCGCTTACATTCACGAGGTCGCGGGGGTGAGTGAGCCGTCCCCAGCTCATATCGGTAATGTGCAGCAGGCCATCAATGCCGCCGAGGTCAACAAACGCGCCGTAGTCGGTAAGGTTCTTGACAGTGCCGGTGAGCACCGCGCCCTCGCCCAGGTGTTCCAGGGTGGTTGAGCGCTTTGCGTTCTGCTCTTCCTCGAGGAGTTCCTTGCGGCTCACGACCACGTTGCCGCGCTTCTTGTTCAGCTTGATAACCCGGACTTCAATCTGCTGGCCCAGGTACCCGTCGAGGTTGCGGACGGGGCGAATCTCAAGCTGCGAGCCGGGCAAAAATGCCTTGAGCCCGATATCCACGGTGAGTCCGCCCTTGACGCGGCTTACGACAGTGCCGATGACAGGCGTCTTGTCGTTGGCGGCCTTTTCGATCACGTCCCAAACGCGCAGGCGCTGTGCCTTCTCGAAGCTCACCAGGTAGCCGCCTTCCGGCTCCTCGCGCTCGATGACCACTTCAATTACGTCGCCAGCCTGGAACTTTACCGCTCCGGTGTGATCCAGAACCTGCTCCAGGGGCACCAGCCCCTCGGACTTCAGGCCTACATCGACCACGAGGAATTTTTCAGTCTGCTTGAGCACTGTGCCGGAGACAACCTTGTCTCCGTATGCTTCCACGGCTGCAGCCTCGGCGGCCTGCTCCCGCTCAAATGCAGCCAGAGCGGCAGAGAAGTCGTCCATGGTTTCAAGTCCATGTTCGGGGCTCTTCTCGTGGACATGTGCTTCGGCGACGGGTGCGGCTACCGCTTCCGGCGTATCTGCAATCTCAGGAGATGTTTCAGCCTGCACAGCAACTTCCGGTGCAGCTTCCACGGGGGGCGCGGCCTCTACTGCGGCTGTTACCTCGGCGGCAGCTTCAACGGGTGCGGCCTCGGCTACAGGCTCGGTTGGGGCATCGGCGTCCAGCGCGGGTACTTCAACTACTTCGGCGATCTCAGGGTTGGACGTGGATTCGAACGACGGCTGCTCAAGCTCCGTCGCAGGCTCTAGGGTTGGGGTTTCGATTTCGGTGTTCAGGGTTATACTCTCGGTTTCGGGATTGAGGACGTTTGCCATTGCTGCCAGCTCCGGAATTCCTTACTCCTGCGACTGATAGTGCTTGCCGCTGGGATGGCTCCCACGCAGCGGTTGCCGCTGGCCGGGTGCCTTGAGACCGTAAACCTTCCTTTTAACCGTGTGACCTGACCAAGAGTGCATTCCAGAGAGACGCCTCTCCAGCGAATGGCTGGAGTTTGAAAAACGACGAGTCTCCTTGGAAATCACCCGGCAGGTAACGGCTCGTTGGGAGGTCGGCCGCAACTCACTGCTGGAATCCGCGCAGGAAGCTACGCTCACGAGTGTATCAACCCTAGCTTTCGAGCGTCAATGCAACAGTTTGTGCATGGCGGTCTCAATCCCGCATAGCGAGCAAAAATTCACACAGCCAGCCCGGATACGCGCGCCGCTATACTGAATCGAACGGGACGAGACGCATGGATCATCTATGGACCCCCTGGCGCTTTGCTTACGTCACCACGGCGGATAGCGCTGTTCGCCCCGGAGTTCCTGCGAGTCTGGACGGTTGGCCGGGCGATCTGGGCTGCGTATTCTGCAACCTGATTGCCTCGATTGACTACGCTATTGCCAACGGAATGAGTGCGGAAGAGGCCGAAGCTGCGGGTGGGTTGATCCATCGCGGGCAGCATTGCTTTATCTGCCTGAACGCCTTTCCTTACACCAGCGGACACGTGATGGTGATGCCTTACGCCCATCTTGACCGCATCGCACTGCTGCCGACCGCCGCGGCGCATGAACTGATTGATCTGGCCCAGCGCACCGAGCGCGTGCTGCAGTGCATCTACACGCCGCACGGCTTCAACTTTGGAATGAACGTGGGCCAGGCTGCAGGCGCAGGCGTTGCCGGGCATATCCACCTGCATGCAATGCCGCGCTGGAGCGGCGACACCAACTTCATGACGACGATCGGCGAGACCCGCGTGCTGCCTGAAGATCTGCAAATCACATGGAAGCGCATGCGGGCGGAATTTGGGAAGTTGGGACGGTAGCAGGTCAGCGAGAGACTCGGGGTGAGATTCATGCTATCCCAGGTCTCAGAATCGAGACCAGGGGCACGCGTGCTCCGTGGTTGGAATGTATTGTGCGCGTTGAACTAGTTGCAGGTTCGGGGAGTCTTGCCCTACTGTGCTTCGCTGCTGGTTTCCGCTTCGGCAGCCAGGGCCAGCCCCTGGTCTTCGACGCCTGCATTGTCCAACAGGCCCTGTGGCATCTGCTTGCTGGTTCGAATTCCCAACTGCTTCAGCATCTCCACCTGGCGGATGAGATTTCCGCGGCCTTCTCCGAGCTTCTTCATGGCATTGGCATAACTCTGATCAGCCCCGCGCAGACTTTTGCCCACCGCCTCAAGATCGCTGACGAAGCCCACAAATTTGTCATATAACTCCGCGCCGCGATTCATGACATCCTGCACGCTGCGCGCTTGTAACTCCTGCTGCCACAAGTTATCCACGATGCGGATGACAAAGAGCAGGGTGGTGGGGCCCACCAGCAGGACTTCTTTCTCATAGGCGTAGCGCCACAGTGCCTCGTCTTCATGCAGAGCCTCAAGAAAGGCCGGCTCAATGGGAATGAACATGACCACAAAGTCTGGCGTCTCTAGCGAATTCAACTTGTGGTAGCGTTTAGCGGCGAGTTCGTCCACATGCCCGCGCACGCTGGCCAGGTGGCGCTTGACGGCAGCCTTGCGGTCCAACTCCGAGGTGGCGTTTACAGAGTCGGTATAGGCGTTGAGCGAGACCTTGGAGTCAATGACGAGATGGCGCGCGCCGGGCAGATTCACTATCACATCGGGGCGCTGTTTTTTTGCACGCTCGTCACCGTCTGTCGCCGCGTCAAAGCTCTCCTGCATGCGGAACTGCTCGCCTTCACGCAAGCCCGCCTTCTCCAGCAGGTTGCGCACAATCAGTTCGCCCCAATCGCCCTGCGCTTTGGACGAGCCGCGCAGCGCGGTGGTCAGGTTTCTGGCTTCTTCGCTCAACTGCTGGTTGAGGCCGCCGAGGGTTCCGATGAGCGTCTCCAACTTGGTAACGCCGGTATTGGAGTCGGCCTGCGCCTTTTCAACCTTGTCGCGAAACTCTTTGATCTGGTCGCGGAGCGGAGTGAGCAGGGTTCCCAACTCCTTTTGGCTGCCTTCAGAGAAGCTCTTTGATTTTTTCTCAAGAATGTCTGCGGCGAGAGCCTCAAATTGATTGGCGAGCGCCTGTTTGGCGCTTTCAAGCAGGGCAAGTTTTTCCGCGAGGTTTTGCCGCTCGTTGTTGAGTTCAGCTTCCAACTGGCTGACGCGCGCGGCCTGATTACGTTCCGTGACGGCTTTTGCCTGCAACTCCGCGCGCAGCCCGTCCCGCTCAGTCTCCAGTCGCCCGATGGCTTTATCGCGCTCCGTCGCCAGCGACTCGAACCCCGCCCTGGCCGCCGATTCGCCCTGGCTCTGGGCAAGCTCGGCGCGCACTGCCGTCAACTCCCCGGCCAACTCCTGGGTGCGTCGTTCCAACTGCGCCTTCTCGGCCTTGCCTGAAGCTACTTTTAGCCAAAAGCCCAGCAAAATACCAATGAATGCGGCGGCAACCCCAAGAACCAAGTTTTGCATTGCTTTCCCCTTCCGCTTGGGCGAATATACGCCATCCGCCTGTGCATTATCCGGCAAAAGCAGCGGCTTTTTCATCTTCTGATCCAGATTCCCTATTCCCTTTCTTCTCTACGGCTTTACACACCACCACCGGCCCGGTAGACTTGAAGCTTCGGGACCATGCGCATCTTTTTTCGCGCGGTGGTTGTGCTTCCCTGCCGCGGACCGGTATTGTAAGCAAGCGGAATGGGAGCAGATTGCAGGCCCCGGATAGATCCCTGAGTTCCGAATAAAACGAGGAGACCCACGCATGGCCGTTGAAGAGAAAGTTAAGCAGATTATCGTCGAGCAGTTGCAGGTGGATGAAGCCGAAGTCACCCCCGGCGCCAGCTTCCAGGAAGACCTGGGCGCGGACTCGCTGGACGTGGTCGAGCTTGTAATGCAGTTCGAAGAAGCCTTTGATCTGGAGATTCCCGACGAAGACGCCGAGAAGATCAAGACCGTGAAGGATGCCGTGGAGTACATCGAGAAAAACGCGAAAGGCGGCAAGTAGCCTTTGGCACGCCGAGTCGTCATCACCGGCCTGGGGCTGGTGTGCGGTGTAGGTAACACCGCTCCCGAAGTCTGGCAGAATCTGCTGGGCGGCGTCAGTGGCATGGGCCCTATCAAGGGCTTTGATACCACCGATTTCCCAGTTACCTTTGCTGCGGAGGTCAAGAACTTTGACCCTCTCAACTTTGTGGACAAAAAAGAGTCGCGGAAGATGGGGCGGTTTATCCACTTCGCCTTCGCGGCCACCCAGGAAGCCATGGCGCAGTCGGGTCTCCAGATCACACCGGAGATTGCCGACCGAGTTGGTGTCTTTATCGGGTCCGGCATCGGCGGTTTTGAGATTATCGAGCGCGAGCACTCCAACCTGCTGGCCGGCGGGCCGCGCAAGATTTCGCCTTTCTTCATCCCCGCAGTAATCGTGAACATGGCCGCAGGCCAGATCAGCATCCGTTACGGAGCGCAGGGGCCCATCTCTGCGACCGCGACGGCTTGCGCCACCAGCGCCAACTCCATCGGCGACTCAGCGCGCATGATTATGCATGGCGATGCGGATGTGATGATTGCGGGCGGTGCTGAAGCCTCTGTGACAGCCCTCTCGGTGGGTGGGTTTGCCGCAATGCGCGCCCTGTCTGCACGAAACGACGACCCCACCCACGCCAGCAGGCCTTTTGACAGGGACCGCGACGGATTCGTGATTGGCGAGGGCGCGGGCATCCTCATCCTTGAGGAACTGGAGTTCGCCAAGGCACGGGGAGCAAAGATTCTGGCCGAGATCACCGGCTACGGCATGAGCGCGGACGCGTATCACATGACCGGCATCGCTCCGGAAGGAGCAGGGGCACAGCGGGCCATGCGCGCCGCCCTGAAAGACGCTGGCCTGCAGCCGGAAGACATTGGCTATGTGAACGCACATGCCACTTCAACCCCGGCAGGCGACGGCAACGAGTCCAAGGCGATTGAGTTGGTATTTGGCGAGCACGCCTTGAGCCACAAGCTCAAGATCAGCGGGACCAAGTCCATGACCGGGCATCTGCTCGGCGGCGCTGGGGGCCTCGAGGCCGGCATTACCGTGCTGGCGCTGCAGAACCAGATGCTGCCGCCCACCATCAATCTGGACAATATCGACCCCGCGTGCAAGCTGGACTACGTGCCCAACAAGGCCATAGCGCACAGCTTCGACACTGCCCTGTCAAATTCCTTTGGCTTTGGCGGCATCAACGCCACGCTGATTATGCGGCGCTGGACGGAATAGCCCGGCAGGCCCTTCAGCTTCAATGCAAAGAGCGCGCATCCAACCGGATGCGCGCTCTTTGCATTGGGAGCTGGAAAAACAGACCCTTCAACTCCACGGCCTCGATCGGGCGACGGAGATTCCGCGCAATTCTTTCCTGTTGACCCGCGATACGGCGCAGTAGAAGTGGTAGAGGTCTCCCTTCCAGGCGATCATGGAGGGTTTGTGGGCATACGTGGAGTCGACTGAGCCTGCGGGTCCTACGTCCACCAGCGCTGCGGCGCACTTGGTCGCATGCTTCAGGTCCGGGCCGGTTGCCACCAGGTCGCGCGCTACGCCCTTTGTGTCCAGACCGAAGTAGAAAAAGGCCCATCGGTTGCCATCC
>Ga0316230_1003788_pt1 | contig 11526 bp, 25 predicted proteins | sample TBH18025metaG_FD_206004 | JGI IMG/M metagenome (GOLD analysis project Ga0316230, IMG submission 206004) | Freshwater microbial communities from Trout Bog Lake, Wisconsin, USA - TBH18025 | ecosystem: Environmental > Aquatic > Freshwater > Lake > Hypolimnion/Profundal zone | place: USA: Wisconsin...
AGAATTGAGTTCCGTAGTCCCGGCGGAGATTGGTTGGGAGAGTATCGTAAAGATCCCGGTAAGTTAGTTAACACAATGTTGCGTTTTGTTGTGGCATTAGATGCTGCAATGGATCCACAAAAATACCGCAAAGAGTATTTGACCAAGTTGTACAAGTTGTTAAATCCCAAGGGACAAAAAGACGAGTACGGTGAAATGGTGGAACAGTTTGCTAAGTATGTTAGTGGTGTAGGTGGTGCGCCTGAACAGGTGGTCAAAAACTTTAGACGACTAGCAACAAACACACTACAACAAAGCAAAAAGTCCAATGCCAATCAATACTATGAATGGCATGTATATGGCAATCCCAACAGCAGTTATCAAAGCCAAGGCATAACTGTAGTTGCTCGAGATCAAGCCGAAGCCTATGACAAAGCCAGTAAAGAATGGAAAGTAAGCACCGGTGCATTATACAATCCTGATTACTACACAGATAATAAATGGCATGCAGTGAAAGTACGACCAGTAGCGGCACCAGTTGAACCCGAGCAACCGCAGGTCGCAGAACCGCAGTCTACACCATCTGCGCCAACCATAAGAGATACACCGGCATTCGATCAAAGACAACTTCATTATGAAGTGTTTGACCGTGAAGATCCTGAGCAGAACACCATAGAAGTTGTACATGGCACAATAGATCAAATTGCTGCTATGTTGGAAAATATGGCGGCACGTAGAAACGTACCACGTACTAGACTGGGTATAAGAAATATAGGACATACTGCCACAGGACCAGAGGCCGGTCAGCAACAACAACCGCAACCGCCAAGACAAGCGACTGCCCCCAATGGTGTTCCATTATGGGAAATATATGAACGTGATTCAGGACACGTGGTGCATACATTTCCAGACCATAGTCAGGCTAGTGCGTGGTCAACTGCACAACAATGGTTAAGAACACATGCAGAAGAAGCCGCGGCCGCTGGCTTCAGTTGCAGACCCAAGATGGAAACAAATTAATCAAACTTTAAAAGGAGTAAATCAATGAAGAAGATTATAACCCTAGCACTAGCCATAATGGCATTTGGTGCACAAGCCTGGACACAACGTCCACCAGCACCACCAGAAGCCTGTGCAGTACATGTGCCATATGGTATGCCACAAGTGCAAAAGCCTGATGCAACATTAATTTGCCGTCAAGGTTATTTTACCTTGCACGATAACCAAGCAAAGATTCCAGTATGGACTGCTTGGCAAATCCTTCCACAAAATATCAACGGATGTGTTCCACGCAGTAATGCATTTGCCGCTGATCAAAGTTTACCACCAAACAAGCGTAGTACTCCACAGGACTATGCTGGTAACGGATATGACCAAGGACACATTGCCAACGATGCACACCAGTCATGGGATCCACAAGTGGAGTATGAATCATTCCTAATGTCAAACATGAGTCCACAACTACCAGGATTGAATCGTGGTATTTGGAAATTGCTAGAGTCAGCGACAGGTGCTTGGGGATTCAGTAGCCAACATACACTAATTGTATATGCTGGTAATATCTATAATGTACAAAAAGACAAAAAGATTGGACAGGACCAAGTTGATGTTCCTTACGGATTCTTTAAGATTGTCATTGACAAGAACACAGGTAGTACATTGGCATTCCTATTCCCACACAAAGAAAAGCAGGGCAATGATTTAACCGTTGTTCAAACCACAGTAGCTGATATTGAAGATAACACAGGTATTGTATTTGCAGTTCCTCCAGGGCACAATAAACAAGTTAAAGAACCAATGTGGCCTATAGACTTTAAGTCAGTTGCCGCAAATAAGAAACAAGTATGCAAGGGTGCAAGTTCAGACTAATAATACTTTAGTATTACTTTTCTAGCCCGCCTTGTGCGGGCTTTTTGTTGCACATTTACAACAGTCAATTTGTCCAGAATTGAAGGTTTTGCTATAATAGAAACATGAAGACAAGAAAACGTAGACAAGATACAAAGCATGCCGTATATATGTTAGTGAATACTAACACAAACGAGCATTACATTGGCATCACTGTCTGTGGTAACGCAGTACAGAAAGCCCTGAAAATCAGGTTCCAAAAACACGTTCGTAGAGCGTTGACTGAGAACAAGACTTGGGCATTGTGCAAGAGCATACGAGAACACGGTGCAGAAGCGTTTAATGTGCTTCTCGTAGACGTTGTTAGGGGACGAAAGCCTGCACATGCCCTAGAAAGATCGCTTATTAACGGTGATCGCCCAGAGCTCAATGTTGCGTAAAAACAACAAGTCAATTTGCTCAGAAATGAAGAATCAGTTACAATAAGATATAGTGAAAAACAAGGAGTTGAAAATGGCTACAGAAACTTACAATCGTTTAACAGAAAAAGAAAAACAAGAAGTTCGTATGTATGGCGTCACAGAAGCTGGCATGCGTGAAGCAGTTGAATCTAGCATTACTTTTAAGTTTAATGGCCCTGCAATGATAGTGGCGAGTTACCTAAGTGATGCACAGGAAATGATGGCATACGAGCAACCTGACTTTAATACTATTGAAGATCAGCGTCAGTTATTGAATCGTGCCAAGTGGGTATTGTTTGAGTATATAATGAAAGATTAGGAGTAAGAAATGTTAGTACGTGATTTGATAGAGATATTGTCTCGAGTGGATCCAGATTTGCCCGTAGAAATGACCATGAACATGGAGTACGGATGCGTGGTTGATCCAGATATGGTATATGTGCGAGACTATGGACGTGGCGAGGGGCCAATCTTGTTCATAGATGATATGTGTGGTGCTTAAAAGGAGATAGTTATGACTATGGTTGTTGCAAAATTTAAGAATAAGTGGGTTCATGTTGTTAAGTTTGCCACAACCGTTAGTTTCAGCAATGAAAAGAACTGGTTCATGATTAACTTTGACTTTGAAAAGCCCTTTCGCAAGAGAGAACAATTCAAGTGGGTTCCTGCAAGTACTCGCTTTGACACAGTTAGGGAGTTTGTATCATGAAACTGATAAAATTGAATCGTAGATACAAAGCATTCAAGGCTTATGGTCATACCTATGCCTTTAGGTTTGATGTTTGGAGTCGCGAATCTACTCATGTGGAAAATATAATGAGTACGATGTTGGGTAGCCAATACACCGGGAATTTTCACAACTGGCGAGCAACATTTAGCGAAAGGCCCCAAAGCAATATGCCAAGGCCTTACTTTATCTCTTTTCGAGATGAAAGTATAATAAGTTTAGTATTGTTGAAAATGGAAATGAATAAAGATGTTTAAAGTGTATTGGAGTTACGCCAAGGAAGCATACAGTAAGGATTTTGTTAGCATGACTGATGCTCTTGCTGAGTGTGAGAGTTTACGTAAGCATGGGCGTAGATTCGTAACTATGGTTAGTGAACATGCCGACCAAGTTGGCTACCCTGGAGTAGATGCAGTGGTCAATGGTGTATGCCCTGATGGTGTAGAATATAGTTGGACTAAACGGAGATAAAAATGAATTTGACCGAACACAGTCGAAATAAAATACAGATAACATTTGACCAGTGGCAAATAGATGGAGAATACGCTCAAGTCATGTATAACTACATGGTCCATGGTTTGCATCCAGGCGGCTTTTTTACTAGTGTACTGGCCAATGACTTCGTGGGTGCTATGGCTCGCAGTCATCCCGGTAATACTTTGACAACATTGAAACGACTAGTGGGCTGGATACAGGACTGTATGCCAACTGGTGCATGGGGCAATTATGATGCAGTAAAGTCGTGGACCGCTTTAGATGAAAGTTTTCGTAGACAGATTTTAGAAGAACACAATTTAATTTATACTGAGAAAGAAGAAACTTGGAGAGTGCTTAATGATGCATGAAGTAAATGAATTTGAACGCATGATCGTTGATGAAGACCTGCGTAAACTTGGATATAGCAGATATGAAATGCGTCCGGGCAATGACTGTGTTTGGGTAAGTGTGCCCCGTGGTGGATTCAGTTTGGAAATGTATTACATCTTTAGGGATGGTAAGTTAGTGGATGTACAAATTGACTGAAGATCAACAACTGATGTGGGATATACTAACCAATGATCCCGCTAGAATAGCACAAGTGTCAACACAAGAACTGTTAGGCCTAGCAAAACGTCGTGGACTAGTTAAATTTTATAAACGTGTTGATTATTGGTTATCGTATGTCATGGACAATATTCATGACGATATAGATGTTGTTAGAATTGTAAAAACTTGGTTTAACTATGATTTACCATTGCATCCCGGTAGATGTAAATCTTTTGATAGATTTCATAAAGTCTATGGAAAGGTGGTATTTGGCTTGAGCGGAAGACAAGATTGGGAAAAAGGAAAAGGATTTGGGTATGCGAGTAATTAAAAGCGACGGCAGACGTAATTATTTTAAACAGGGTTTTACCACTATCCTGGAGTTTGATGGTAGTCTCAAAGACAAGCGGATGCGTAGCCGTGTCACAGACTATTTTAGGGCTAGATTTGGTCCAACTCATGACACATATATCCGCCCTCAAAGCAATGAGCATTGGCGTGCACAGTTTTACAGTGGCAATACACGTAAGAGCAAGATTTATTTGCGTGACGAAGCAGAAGTCACGCTGATGTTATTAACTTTGGAGCAATGATGTTATATTTTGGATATGGACTTAATACCAACAGAGAGGGCATGGCCTACAGATGTCCTAATGCAATCTCACTGGGTTATGCACGACTATTAGATCATGCATTTAGATTCAGCGGTCCTGCAGATGTTGTCGTTGAGCCAGGCAGCTATGTGGATGGTGTATTATGGGACATCACCCCCAAGTGCTTGATGGCTCTGGATATACTAGAAGGCTATCCCTATTATTACAATCGTGCACCGCTTCAAGTTGAGCATGATGGTGAGATTGTAAATGCCATAACTTATTTTATGACTCCGGGTAACGAAGATAGCCTGCCCAGCCAAAGTTACTTTGACATGGTGTTTGAGGGTTATACCCAACACGGAGTTCCCACAGATCAACTGTATAATGCTTTAGTATTACCCGCGGATGTTGCACAATAACAACAGTCAATTTGCTCAGAAACGGCAAAGACACTATAATAGAGTTATAGTAAGTAATAAGGAATAAAGATGTCAAAAGAAACTAATCAGGCTTTAATGCAATCTGCAGTAAACACCTTTTCAAAAGTCACTAAAGAGTTATATGACAGCCATGCTTATAGCTCAGGTTACTTTGAAAGCAGTCTTTTGATGTTGTTCGCAGAACTTCCTGCTAAGAAGCAACAGATGTATCTTGAAATGATGCAGAGAAGTCTAAAGCAAAAGACACTTGAACTTTCTGAAGAAAACTTTAGAAAACAAGTTGCATTAACACTAGTCAAGAAAGTTGCGTAAAAACAACAGTCAATTTGCCCAGAAATGGGCAAAATGCTATAATATGATTTTAAACAAAGGAAATATATGAAATTATCGATTCAAGTTCGAGCATTTATGAGTTTACTCTCAAAGTTACTGATTGCCGCGGCAATAATTTTTGCAGTTACGGCAGTGGCAATGGTGGTACCGTTTGATCTTTTAATAGGTTCTGTAAGTGTTTTGTTTTTGCTTTTCTGCATATACAATCTATACCAAATTGAACTTATGCGACTTCAACGAGAACAAGACACTAAAATTGACAGTAAATGATTTTGGTATTACAATACTGATATTGTAACAACAAGGAGTAAAAATATGCCTCGCATTTTATTTGAAGGATCAAAATATTTAACCCATGGTATGGGATGGCGTCAAGACGAAAGAGTAAAAACTGGTAAATTGTGGAGAATCAAACACGGTTCACCTTTTCAAATTCTAGTAGACAAATTTGGTTATAAGGTTTTAAGCGATGGTGATTGGCAAGCCACAATACTCCATAATCCCAAAGATGGTACATTCGTAGTATTAAAGGCTTTCTTATTATCCAATAAGTCAAGTTACACAGAAGATTTTTTATGCGATAAAGTGTGTGCTAGAGCTTATGGACTAGACAAATTTGTTGCGTAAACACAACACCAAGTTTGCCCAGAAATGGGCAAACTGCTATAATAAGATATAGTGAAAAACAAGGAGTTGCAGATGGGTTATAGAGTTCTTAACACAGTGGATAATATGCGTGACAACTATGGTCCACGTAAGGGTTTAGAAGGTCCTTTTAACTTTAGCGGACGTGTTCTGTACTATGATGTACGTGAAGGACAATACTATGATCCACGTACTGACTTCTATGTCAGCAACGAGGAAATGACTGCAATCAATGAGGAATTTTATGAGCGTTTTAAGAAGGAGTGTGTATGATTAAGTTTTTAAGGCCTGTAACACAGGAGCGTTTAGATGCTCTTTGGGAGAGTGACGGCTACAGTCAGTACATCATGCAAAATTGTGCTGGCGAACGAGTAATTTGTAATGGGGCTACATTGTTAGAAGCAATGGAAGACTATTACTTATTCAATGACTATGTCAAATCATTGGGCATTGATCCTGTTGCACAGGAAGACGAAGTCTATAGTCCTTACTACGGAGCATAATATGTCAAACGTAATTTTAGGTTTGTTAGTTGTAGTTGCCTTAGTCATTTTAGGCCCTGTTGCAACTATCTGGAGTTTGAATACCCTATTCCCCGCATTGAATATTCCCATTGACTTTGATCATTGGTGTGCAGTTGTGGTGTTAGGTGGTGTGTTTAAGGCCAATGTTGTTTACAAGAAATAAGAGAGGTTAATTATGCGTTTATTTATAGTGGGGTTTATTTTAGGTTTGGTTGTTGCTACCGTGGGTTTCTCTGGTGTAGCAAAGATTCTAGATCACGGAATTGACACAGTTAAAACACAATCAGTGGAGTTAGCAAAATGAAATATTATCTTTTAATTCTAGCGATAGTAGGCCTATCCGCTTGTAGCACAGTAGCAGGTGTTGGTAAGGATATTCAGGGTGCCGCAGATTGGACACATGATAAGATCACCAAACCATCAGTCGATCTTAAGAAATAATTTCGGCTAAATCAAATTCAAATTGTAGTTGACACTAAATGGAAACGATGCTACAATTCGAATATGCCAGTAATGAAATTGGCATTATTTTTCAACTTAACTCAATGAGGTTTTCAAATGGATAAAAAGTTTACAGTGACTGGTGTTAGTGATAGCGATAGTGGTTTCAAAGTTCGTTTTGCAAATGACTTAGTAAGTCGTATTAAGATTTTAAGCAAGACTGGTTTTGACACTCAATTGATTGAGCTTCCAACACCAATGACTAAAGCAGAGTGTGTGGCACATCTTAAGACCACAGACATCTATGCAGATGCCAAGTACAAAGAAGCAATTGACGAAGCTGATGCCAAGTACAACAAGGTTGCTACAGTTAAGGCTAAAGTTGCCAAAGTTAAAGCAGAGCCAAGTTTAGAAGCAATCAAGGCACGTGCTACAAAAGAAACTGTAGCTGAATAATAAATATATTATGGCTGAATATGGTTGGGTTTTTGGCGTATTATGGTTTGCAACAAGTGTGCTATCTTTAATATTACACGACCCAACCACAGTTGATCCCGAATTAGAAAAGTTGTGGAATGACAACTTTTAAAGAATAGTTGTAATCCCTTCAAAGCGAAGGAGTCTTGGACAAAAACAGGAGTCGAAGTGTCGTCTGTCATAAATAATGCATGGACGACACTTTTTATATTATCTACAAAATCACAAATAACATAAATGGTAAAATTTATATCGGTGCTCATATTACCAAAGATATAAACGATTCATATATGGGATCTGGTATTGCATTGAATAGATCTAAAAAGAAATATGGTACAGAAAATTTTACTAAAGAAATCTTACATATATTTAATAATGAAAAAGATATGTGGTGCAAGGAATTTGAAATAGTAAACGAAGATTTCTGTAAACGTAAAGATACATACAATATACGCACTGGCGGAATTGGTGGCTGGAATCATTGGAATGGCAGCAATGCACATAAACAATCGTCAAGTAAAGGTGGCAAAACTTCGTCTAAGAAACTAAATGAACGAATTGCTTTAGAAAAAGCCAATAACACCGAATGGTGGCAGAATTGGCATATGAAAGTAATAAAAACAAATAAAACTAAAAATAACAATAGTTGGTTAAATATTTCCGAGGAAGAAGCACAACGAAGAAGAAAACAAAAAAGTTTAGATTCTGCTGGAATTAAAAATAGTCAATTTGGAAAATATTGGATATCAAATATATTGACTAAAGAAATTAAACGTATTACAATGGATGATATTATTCCTGATGGGTGGGTTAGAGGCAAAAAAGGTCATGCACCTACTAAACTTTGGGTCAATAATGGTGTTAAAGAAAAATATGTATTAATTGAAAAACATGAAGAATTTATAAGTAAAGGATATATACGTGGCAGACTTCCTAAAAGCATGCCACAATATAATTCGGTGAAGGTAGAGGTATAACGATCAAGACTCGGGTTCGATTCCCGAATGGTCCACCATAAACATATTAGAATCTGTAAAAAGATAGGGTTTGGTATCCCAGTCCTCTACATGTAAGACTTAATACACCTTAGTATGTTTTTGATGGGCCATACCAGGTTATCGATTGGCGTTAAAGATCTACTGGAGAATCGGGAATGTAGAACCCGTTAGGATTGGGGTAACCCGGTCGCAGAAGCAAAAAACGTAAACGCAAACGACGAACTGTTCGCATTAGCGGCCTAAACACCGCTTAGGGTTTTGGGGGTTTCCTCGTAACAGAATAACTCCCTCTTCAATTAATAAATTATCAAAAGGAATATAATGCAAGTAATGAAAAAACTTAAATTAGGATTAGTCGGCCTTGCCGCAAGTGTGTCTGTTATGGCTGCAGAGCCTGTTATTGAAATTGTTGTGGGGTTTCCTGCAGGTGGTAGCAACGATCTAATAGGCAGATCATTACAACAAGTTTTAATAGAAAAAGCCAATTTCAAAGTAGTAGTGACTAATAAAATAGGTGGTGATGGGGTAGTTGCTTATAATTATTACAGTATTAACCCTTCAAACAAAATTTTAATTCTATCACCTTCTAATACAGAATATATTGCAGAATATAAAAAAGCAAGTGGTGGAACATATGATCCGATCAATAATTTGGATTATATAGTACCAATTGCTGTTCAGGCATTTACACTTATGGTGCCATATGATTCCAAATATCAAACATTGGCAGATTTAGAAGAAGATGCAAGACATCACAATATAAATTGTGGAGTCCAGGCTACTACCGGAACGTTCATGCTACAGTACCTGCAGGCTAGAGATAAATTCCCATTAAACATTATACCTTATAAAGGTGGGGCGGCTGTGGATGCTGCACTATTGGCCAATCAAGTTGATTGTGGTATTGACACTATGTCTGGGTTTATACCTTACGAAGCAAGTAAAAAGCTACGAATATTGACAACGTTTAGTACTGATCATTCACACCACACAAATATCAAACCCGTAGATAATCATGATCTTTTTGAATTCTTTAATGCTATTGGTTTATCAAACAAGATGGATCCGGAAATACGCAATCGTATAATAGAATTGACAGTTAATTTAAAAAATGATCCGGAATTCGTTGAAAAACATAAATCTCTAGGAATGGGATTCCCGGCAAAAATGCCTACTGATTACAAAAAGGTCCTACAAAAGAATGTACAGGCTTTAAGCGAGGTTAAAGAAAAATACAAATTAGGCGCAGAGTAATTCAATTATTGAATCCGGAATTATTGTTAACTCCGTTAGATAAAGTTGGATATTGCTCAATAAGTGAAAAAATGTTTCACAACAAAGTAATGGCTTACCTGGAAAATAAAATTTCCGGTAAGCCTATTATTTTTCGTACAAATATGTTTGGAGTATTTGTACGTAATAAATATTAGTAGTAAACTAGCACAATTATTCTTCCCTCAATGTCTAAACTAAACATAAAAAACATAAACAGTTATGCCTTCGGCTATTATCGAGCAGGTGATCAAGCATTCTTTACCAAAGAAGAAGCCTTGGTTTATGCAAGTGTGTCAAAGAAAAATCCAGAATGGATTTTTCATGATGATGTATACGCAAGTCTTGATTGGACAAAATGCCCCGATATCTCACTAAGACAGATATACAAAGAACGTGCACAACAAATTAGAGATGAATATGACTATGTTATATTAAATTTCAGTGGCGGTTGCGACAGTTGGACTGTATTACACAGTTTTTTATCAAATAATATACACGTAGATGAAATCTATACCAGATGGGCTCTCAAGGCCGATCCAAATATGAGCAAGCCAAACAATCTAGATTTTTCTGCGACTAATGTAGTCAGCGAATATACATACGCAGTCAAACCGGTACTAGAGGACATTCAAAAGAAATTTCCCAGGATAAAAATCACAGTCGACGATTACTCGGACGAGTTCTCTAAAGACTTAACCGAAAAGAAATTTATCGGAGTCGAGCATGGCATGGCAGCAAGTTTAAAATGGATTAGAAAAACTGCCGGAGAATTGGAAGCCGTACGAAATAATAAGTCAGTTGCAATTGTACATGGTATGGACAAAATCAATTGTAAAATTGTCGATGGCAATTTTGTTACTTTTTTTCAAGACACACTTTTAACAGGCGCTTATGATTCTGATCCAGAACGCAATATAGAGATGTTTTATTGGAGTCGTAAAATGCCACTGATCCCGGTATTACAAGCCCATAAATTAAAGTCGTTTTACGAAAATTCTTTTTGGGACGTCGTTCCGATACGAATGAGATATTCACATATATGCTACCCTGATTATGACATCAATACATTTCAAGTTGAAAAATTTAATCTTAAAATAGAAGGAACTTTGTTTCATACTGACGAGCTATGGCTTAGGAAGTATAATCCTAGATATGTCGAATCTTGGACTTGGTGCGCAAATCAATATGTAAAATTCATTGATGATAAATTTTTATCAAGATTTATGGGCAAAGCGAAGCTTGGACTCAATATGATGACAACTCGATCTTACTTTGTGGGGCCGTTTAATCAATCCAAGACGGTGGCGGCATACAATAGTAAATTTAATGGAAAGATTGGGATCTAATTAGATTTTTAATAAATACTCTATACAGGGAGTATTATCTATGTCGATTGTGAGTCACGAGGTTGGTGTACCAACCATGAATATAAACGGAAACGTTACCGCAGTATGGTTGCCCGAATGGGCTAATGTGGTATTATCGGGAAGTGAATTGTCTGATTTTATTACTGCACACCGCAATCAGGAAGCATTGATGGCTAATGCAATATCTGCTGGAACAATGAGTATTACTCAGACATATATGTGGGTCGCTAATAGTGAGATAGTAACCGGAAACGTTAGCCTAATAGGCCAACATTTAAATCTCAATAATTACTATTGGACGGCCAACAACGAAATAAAAACTGGACCTGCATTTGGTGAAGAGTTTCAATCACTAGTCAGTAACAGAGAAATAGCGCAAACTACTATAG
>Ga0316230_1003798_pt1 | contig 11511 bp, 10 predicted proteins | sample TBH18025metaG_FD_206004 | JGI IMG/M metagenome (GOLD analysis project Ga0316230, IMG submission 206004) | Freshwater microbial communities from Trout Bog Lake, Wisconsin, USA - TBH18025 | ecosystem: Environmental > Aquatic > Freshwater > Lake > Hypolimnion/Profundal zone | place: USA: Wisconsin...
TGCGTCCTCGTGCAGTTGGAGACCCGATCAGCGCTCATGGAGATTGAGGCTATCGCTGCCATCGAAGGCGTGGACGGTATCTTCATCGGCCCCAGCGACCTTGCCGCGGACTTCGGCCACCTCGGCAATCCCAAGCACCCTGACGTGCAGGCCGCGCTCAAAGATGCGGCAGAGCGCATCCGCGCCACTGGCAAGTCAGCCGGCATGTTGACCGGTAGCCTCGACGATGTCGAGCACTGGTTCTCTCTCGGCTTCAACTTCACCGCCACCGGCAGCGACCTGGGCCTGCTGGCGCGTAATGCGGAGCAGGTGGCAGCGCGATTCCGCAAGAGCTGACCGCGCAAACACAACCCATCGTCTACGGCGTCGGCGGAGCTACCTGCATCGGGGGCAGCTTCTGCTGAACGCGCGCGGGGTCAAGTAGCGCATGTGCTGCGCGGGCAAAGGCTGTAAACGAGCAAGGCTTGCCGGCAACACAGCCGGGAGGTGTCAACGGCACTTCTACCGGCCGGTTGGTCGCGGAGAGTGACTCGGCGCTGCGCAACTGATCCATCGTCTGCCCGCGATACAGCAACCGCACGCTCCACTGCTTCGACTGCGAATTCTGCCACAGCTCAAACACAATCTGCGAGTCCGGCGGCGTGTCGTCGGCTACACCATCCACCTTCCAGTGCAGGTTGAGCAGGCCGCCCACATTGCACAGGTTCGAGTCGTGGCCGCTGATGTAAACCAGGTGCGTGCCTGCGGGGCCCAGCGCTCCAGGAACCGTCGCGCCCTGCCGCGATTCCGTAGCCTGCTCCATCGTGTCCAGGATGTGAGCCACCATGTTCGAGCCGCTGGTGCGCGCCGAGAGCGGCGAGCGCGTTGTCAAAATAAATTGCTTGGCATGAAGCGGTCTCAAGCGCAGCAGTGTCGCCTCGTCGAGCCGCCCCCAGCCAACTTCTGCCATAGGCTTGGCGTCAATGAATTCAAGAAATACATCTTCAATCATTGCCGACGCCGCAGTGAGCGGTCTGGGATCGTCAAGGATCGGCTTCGCCGCCGGATGTGCTGCGTCCGGCGCAAGAATATGCGCGAATTCCTTAAGCTCGGGATTCCCGGCAAGCGAGAAAAACTCGGCAGCGTCGTCGCCCAGAACAGCCTTCATCCCGGCCTCGGCTACCTCCGCCGGTGGTGCCGGAAATGTTCCGGGGATAGGCGAGAACAGCGGATCCCTGACGCCTTGTACCGGAGCGATTGTGTGGATAGGCCGCGGATCGCAACCCGGTTCCAGGCCTGCAAATGTACTGCGCGTACTCGTCACATTGCGTTCATCGGTGTCGGAGTAGATATAGATGTCGTTCGAGCCGGGGCACCCGGTGGCGGGCAGCAGCCCATGCCGCGCAAAATCCTGCCGCATATATGCGCCCATCTGTTGTATCGCCACCGCTCCGTGCGGCGTCAAATAGCCAAGCGGAACCTCCCAACCCGGCCACGGATCGGCAGAGTGGAGGTTAAGTACTGAATCAGCCGTAAGCGGCGGACGAATGCCGTGCCGAGACAGAATCAGCGTGAAGCGAAGCTCGTCTCTACCTTGGACTTTGGATCGATCTGTTTGTGCGGCAACCAGAGTGGCAGCCAGCAGCATAACGGCAACAAGCAGAGTTCGCATGGCGCATAGTATTTCACAATCAGTCTGCGGAAGTGCATGCCCCAGGTCCGCAGTGCAGGACCGCAACCTTCCACCTGTCAGAAACATCAACTCACGCGCGCCATGCGGAAATCCCGCCTAACTCAAAAACTCCGCAATCGCAGACACCACCGTCTCCTGCTCGTCTTCGCGAATCTCCGGGTAGATGGGTAGCGCAAGCACCTCGCGAGCCGCGCGTTCTGACTCCGGAAAGCTGCCCTCCGCATAGCCCAGGCACTTCAGCGCATCCTGCATGTGCAACGGCACAGGATAGTAAATCTCCGAACCAATCTTGCGCTCGCTTAGAAATTCGCGCAGTTGGTCCCGGCGCGGCGTTCGAATCACGTATTGGTGCCACACATGGTGGCTCCCCGGAACTTCATGCGGCAGCACAACGCCACGCGCGGGATAAGGCCCAACCTCCACCAGCCCTGCTGCATGAAACAGCGCTGCGTACCGCTTCGCCACCGTCCGGCGTGCGTTGTTCCAGCCGTCAATGTACTTCAGCTTCACTCCCAGAATCGCGCCCTGAAAGCCGTCCATCCGCGTGTTCCAGCCAACTTCGTCGTGGTAGTAGCGGCGGCGCATCCCATGCTGCCGCAGCATCCGAGCCCGCTCGGCCAGTTCATCTGAGTTGGTCGTCACCATGCCGGCATCGCCGGCCGCGCTCAGATTCTTCGTCGGATAAAAGCTGAAAGCGGCAATGTCGCCCAGCGCCCCGGCTTTCACTCCCTGCCACCCCGCTCCCCAGGCCTGTGCCGCGTCTTCAACCAGCTTCACCCCTCGCTCTTGTCCCAGACGTGAAAAAGCCGTCCAGTCAGCGCACTGTCCGTAAAGGTGAACGGGCAAAACCGCATGCACCGCCTTGCCCTCCGGCCCATCCAGAACCGCCTCTACAGCGCTAGGCGAAAGGTTAAACGTGGCGGGATCAATATCGGCCAGCACAGCCTTGGCCCCGGCGCGAAGAATGCAGCTCACTGAGGCGAAAAAGCTGAAAGGAGTCGTAACAACCGTCTCTCCCGACCCAATCCCCGCCGCAGCCAGAGCCAGCCACAGGGCATCAGTGCCTGAGGAGCACCCAATCCCATGCGCAACGCCCAATTGTCCCGCCGCCTCCCGTTCAAAGGCCGCTACCGGCTCTCCCAGGATGAACTGCTGCTTCTGAAGCACTTGCCCTACCGCTTCCAGCAGTTCCTGCTGCAAGGGCTGATACTGCCGTTTTAGGTCCAGCATGGGCACGGGCTGGCCAGTTGCACCAGCGGTTCGGGGCGGGTTAACGGAGTCTTGCACGCATCCATGTTACCAGCGGCAAAGGCTCCCCTGTCCCATAACTTCCATGGGTACTAAAGTGTAAATATGGGGTACTTTACTACCCCAAGGGTTGAAAAGCTTAGCAATCCGCTATATCGTTGTCACATTGCGGGAGTGAGCGGTTCCGGGGTTGCTGGGCCGCGCCCGTCTTTTTTGTTTTCAAAAAAATTGAGATTACATCCAACCCCCTATGAAGAAAGCAGGAGATCGGCACATGGAGAACAAGCCGGCACAAAATATTCAGGACACTTTCCTGAATACCGTTCGCAAAGACAAGACCCCCATTACGATTTATCTGGTCAGCGGCGTCAAACTCACCGGAAAAATCAGGTCTTTCGACAAGTATTCAGTGCTGCTGGAAAACAACAGCCAGGAGCAGTTGATCTTTAAACACGCCATATCGACCGTGGTGAGCAACCGCAGCGTTATGCATAGTGAACACCGGCCGTCCGCTGTGCCCTCGAGCATCAGTTCGGCGCCGGTAGCCATGCCTTCTCCTGTTTCTGCAATTTCGGAGCAGCGATAACCCGCGGGGAGCGATCTCGATTGGCAGGTGAGGAGCGCGGGACTGGCGCCCCAGGCGAAAAGCCTGAGCGCGCTGTCCTGGTAGGAGTCGACTTGGGTGGTCGCTCACGAACCAGCCGCGCAGGCATTGCCAGTGCGCGGACGCTGGTGGTGCGTCCGGACTCTGATGCGCTCTATGAATCCCAGCCCAACGAGATACTGCCCGACGAAGATGAGCCGGTCCTCGCTGCCTCTTCCCAACCAATAGCGCTGGCCAATCCCTCCGCGCAGGCCCATGCACTCCCCGGCCTCGACGCCGATGAGTCGCTTGCCGAGTTTCGCGAGCTGGTATCCAGCGCCGGCGGCGTTGTGGCTGCCGAACTCATGCAGCGGCGCTCCCGGCCAGACCCCGCCACCCTCATCGGCTCCGGCAAGGTTGAAGAGATCGCTGGCGTTGTCGCCTCCGTCGAGGCTGACCTGGTGCTGTTTGACCACGACCTTACGCCCACCCAGCTGCGCAATCTTGAGGCCGCACTGCCCTGCCGCGTCCTTGACCGCACGCAGTTGATCCTTGACATCTTTGCTCGCCACGCCCGCACCAGCGAGGGCCAGTTGCAAGTCGAGCTGGCACAGCTTGAATACATGCTGCCCCGTCTCACCGGCAAGGGCAAGGCAATGTCACAGTTGGGCGGTGGCATCGGCACCCGCGGCCCCGGCGAAACCAAGCTGGAAACAGACCGCCGGCGCATTCAGAGCCGCATCGACCACCTCAAGGGCGAGTTGGAGGCGGTTCGCCGCGTCCGCAAGCAGCAGCGCCAGCGCCGCGAGGCCGTGCCCGTCCCCACCGTTGCCCTCGTCGGTTACACCAACGCCGGCAAAAGCACCCTCTTCAACTGTCTCACCGGCGCACAGGTGCTCCAGTCCTCCCGCATGTTCGCCACGCTCGACCCCAAGCTCCGCGCCATCGAGTTGCCAAGCCGCCGCAAGATCCTCCTGTCAGACACCGTAGGCTTCATCCGCAACCTGCACCATACGCTCGTAACAAGCTTCCGCGCCACGCTTGAAGAGGTGTCCCAGGCAGAGGTGCTGCTCCACGTCCGCGACGCCTCATCCACCTACGGCGAGGAGCAAAAAACCCAAGTTGAAAAAGTCCTCGGCGAACTCGACACCCTCGGCAAGCCGCGCATCGAGGTCCTCAACAAGATTGACCTGCTCAACGAACACGAGCGGCAGGGACTTCTAAGCCGCCCCCAGGGCCAGGGAACAACCGGCGGCGAGGTGGCAGTCTCCGCGCGTACCGGCGAGGGCATGCAGGCCCTGCTGGCTGCCATTGATCGCGCCCTGCACACCGATCCCATCCTGCAAGCCGAACTGCGCGTTCCCCAACAGGAAGGTGGCGTCCTGGCAGCCATCGATGCCGGCATGGTCGTACACAGCCGCGAATACGAAGGCAACCTCGTTCACCTCAACGTAAGCGGCCCCGCCTCGCTCATCGGCCGCCTCCGCAAATACCGCCTCCGCGACGAGCAGGCAGACCCGTCCGCACTTTGAAGAGCCTTGCCAATCCAGCCCGCGCAATGGCTCTTATTGGGCCGCTGCTTTGAACGCGAACCACTTCAGTTGTGCTGCTTATCATTGAAAATGAATGATGACTTAAGCCCCTGCTAAGCTGTCCTTGCTGAAATTGCAGGCTCAGCAGGCCTCAACTCATGACCAAGCCGCCCGGCAAGAACATCTCAACATCCAAGGAGTCCCCATGAACCCCACCATCACCACCCTATCCAGTCGCGAAATCTATCGCAACCACTGGATGCGCCTGCGCGAGGACCAAATCCTCCGCTCCAACGGCGAAAAGGGCATCTACGGCGTGGTGGAGAAAGACGACGGAGCCATCATCCTGCCCATCGACGGCAACCGCGTCTGGCTGGTCGAGCAGTTCCGCTATACCATCCAGGAGCGCACCCTTGAGCTGCCCCAAGGCGGCTGGGAAATGGAGATCGACAATCCTGAAGAGCTGGCGCGCGGCGAATTGAAAGAAGAAATGGGCCTCGAAGCCGCCCAAATGACCTACTTGGGATTCTTGTGGATCGCCTATGGCTTCACGCGCCAGAAGCATCACGTGTTTGTCGCCACCGGCCTCACCCCGACAGACAAAGACCCCGACGCCGAAGAGCACGACCTCATCATCCGCTCTGCAACCGTCGACGAGTTTGAAGAGATGATCGTGAGCGGCGTCATCCGAGACAACTGCACAGTCTCCGCCTGGGGACTCTACCTGCTATGGAAAGCACGGCGGGGATGACGGGGAGTCAATCCCGCCGCCGTGCCAGTTCTTAATTCCGCTTACGGCCGATCCGTCATCGGCACATAAGGCGCGGGATAAGCCGGCCCAATGTACTCGGCGCGTGGCCGTATGAGCCGGTTGTCATCCAACTGCTCAATCACGTGCGCCGCCCACCCGGAGATGCGGCTGATAGCAAAGATCGGCGTATACAGGTCGATGTCGATGCCCAGTGTCGCGTACGTCGAGGCGGAGTAGAAATCCACGTTCGCGTTCAGCTTCTTGTCCGCGTTGATATGGAGTTCAATGGCGCGCGACATCTCATACCACTTGGGCTCGCCTGCATCCTTGCCCAACTGCTCGCTCATCTTGCGCAGGTGCGTGGCGCGGGGATCTTCCGTCTTGTAAACGCGATGCCCAAAGCCGGAGATCTTCTGCCGCGCCGCCAGCATGTTCTTCACATACTCCACCGGGTCCGCGCCAGCCTTGTCGATCAGGTAGAGCAGGCGCATCACGGCTTCGTTGGCGCCGCCGTGCAGCGGGCCCTTCAACGCGCCAATTGCTCCCGTAATGGCAGAGTGCATGTCTGAGAGCGTTGCTGCAATCACGCGCGCCGCAAACGTCGAGGCGTTCAACTCGTGGTCGGCATGGAGCACCAAAGCGATATCCAGCGTCCGTGTCGCCGTCTCTGAAGGCTTCACGCCGTTCAGCATCCACAAAAAATTGCCCGCATGTGACAACGAGCGATCCGGCGGAATAATCTCAAGACCTTTGCGCAGCCGGTCGTAGATGGCCACGATCATGGCAATCTGAGCCGTCAGGTTATAAGCCTTGCGCACATTGGCGTCGTGGGAGCAGTCCTTCTCGTCGGCATCGTAAAAGCTCAGCGCGGAGACTGCCGTACGAAGCACTTCCATCGGCGTGGCCGTGGTAGGAAATGTACGCAGCATGTCGACAATCCGCTGATCCAGGCTCCTCGCCAGCGACAGTTGCGATTGAAACTCGCGCAGCGCCAGTTCGTTCGGCAAATAGCCGTTCCACAGCAGAAATGTGGTCTCCTCAAAGGTCGAGTGCTCGGCCAGTTCGTGGATATCGATTCCCCGGTAGGACAGTACGCCGGCGTCTCCGTCGATCCAGCAGATGCCGGAGTTTGCAGCAACAATTCCTTCCAGACCCTTCCCAGCAACAGCAGTCGACATATCCTTCCGATTCTCCCTTGCAATGATTTCTTTAAGAGTTGCCGTGGTTTTCGCCGGTCTTTCAACCATCTGGATATACCAGTCAATCACCCCAGTAAACAGAACCTGTGGCTGGGGAATCCGGTACGGAACACGAACCCGGCGGTAAAAATGCGGTAAAGATGTTTATATCGGAACGATTAGACAGTTGTCACGGAGTGCGGGACGGCAAACAGGCTCAGGGTCGATTTTGGCCCCTTTTCGCCACCCGAAAACGGCGAACAGAAGGCGCTAATCCTGCACGCTGCGCCAATCTCCGATATTCTGTATCTTCCCCCGGAACTGCGCGGAGTAGTGTATTCAGAGTCCGTTCGATCGACTCAAACCCGCGAAACCAGGGGAATCTCCAGTTTTTAGGAGAATAATTCCCCCCGAACTGCGTCTAACAAAAATTGGATGGCGCCATTACTCCGGGAGCGATTCAAAAAAAGAATCGCCAGGGAGAAGAAAGGCAAACAATGAGCAATATCGACGAAACCCCAAGGACTTACTCGGGCGCGCTGCTGGCTGTCATAGCGGTCGCCCTTGTGGCTGCGCTCGGCGGCCTCATCTGGAGCTACACTCTCAGCGGCAAGTTGGGTACCCAGCAAACCGAGTTAGCAGACGCACAGCAGCAAAATGTGAAGATGGCCGCTGAACTACGTGAAACCAACGCCCGGCTCCGCGTAGCCACGGACGAACTCGCCAAGTCCCTCGGATTGACCCAGAAGCAGTTGGACACCCGCGCCGAGGAGATCATCCGCCGCGAACAGGCCAACGAGGCCAATGCCAAGCTGCTTGAGTCTGCCCAGAAGCAGACCGCCCAGCAGGTCAGTGCTGTCTCCAACGAGGTTTCCAATGTCAAAACTGACGTGGGCGGCGTAAAGAACGAAGTAGCCAAGACTCAGACCGATCTGGCCACCACCATCAGCCAGTTGCAGTCCATGAAGGGCGACCTCAGCGACCACAGCAGCCTCATTGCCCGCAATCACGACGAGCTCGAACTGCTCAAGCACAAGGGCGACCGCAACTACTACGAGTTCACCCTCACCAAGGGACAGAAGAAGCCCGTGGGTACCGTGAGCCTTGAGCTGCGCAAGACTGACAGCAAAAAGAGCAAGTTCACCCTGAATATCTATGCCGACGACAAGAAGTATGAAAAGGCCAACAGGAATGTGAACGAGCCTTTGCAGTTCTACAGCGGCAAGGAGCCGATGCTCTTTGAGATCGTGGTCAACACCATCAGCTCAAAGAATCAGATCACCGGCTATCTCTCCACGCCCAAGAACGCGCCCGTTCCGCCTACTTCTCAATAACCGCGTCGTGGGGCGCAAGCACGAGCCTTGGCTGATAGCGGAAGCCAAAGCTGAAGTCCAGGTTCTTGCGTGCGTCCCACTCCTGCTTTGTCAGTCTGAAAGACGACACCACGGTTCCCTCCACGGTCTGCCCAGGGTTCAAGGTCACATCCAGGGGCAGAGCCTTGTTATGCGGAACCGGGATCGTCGGATAGGCGAGAAACACCCGCTCATAATCGGACGCGGAAGCCGCATAGCTCGTGTGGATACCGTCCGCCACCGTTGCATTGGTCATGATATTCAGCAGGAAGAGCGGTACCTTGCCCTGGTTGTGCAGCCTGACCTGCGTAAACACCAGCACCTGCTCAAAGCTCTCCTTCGCCATGGGAGCCCCGTTGGCGTCAATCCCTGAACTTTCCGTGTGGTGCGGGTACGCCCACACCGCCACTATCTCTCCCGTAGCTGCAGGCGGCTTCTGCCCTGCAATCACATAGAAAGCAATCGCAATGGTCACCAGAACCGCCGCCACCACGCTTGCCCAGATTACGTGACTCGAACCCTTGGTGAATTCCTCCCCACGGGCTGCATCGTCGATCTCTTCCGGTTTGTCTTGATGAAGTAGGCTCATAGCGCCCTTATCTTAGCTCGGAATCACACCCCGAGCCATGAATTTCGTTCCGCCAGCAATAAATGCCAAGGCTCAACCACAATTTCAGTCGTGCTGAAATTGCCAGCAACCAGCCAAGGCTAACTTCAACTCCCCTGCCGTGCCCTCAACCCGCCCATAAACTCCTCCGCCCCGCGCGTATTCAGCACGTCCTCCGGGCCCAGCCACGCCCGGCGAAGTTGTCGCACCCCGTACTCCATCCTGCCCAGATTCCGGCAGTCATGCGAGTCTGAATTGATAACAATCCGGCAGCCCACTTCCTTGGCCAGCCGCAGGTCGCGGTCGTTCAGGTCCAGCCGTTCCGGAGCAGCGTTGTGCTCCACCGCCACGCCCAACTCAGCCGCTCGCCTTAGCACCGCCCCCATGTCCATGGCGAAGGGCTCGCGCCTCAGCAGCAGCCGGCCAGTCGGATGCCCCAGAATCCGCACATTCGGGTTCTCGATCGCCCGCAGAACCCGCGCCGTCATCTCTTCCCTGCTTTGCTCAAACCGCGTATGGACACTGGCAATCACCACATCCAGTTGCGCCAGAACATCGTCGTCCAGGTCCAGCGCCCCATCGCCCAGAATGTCCACTTCAATCCCCGTGAAGACGCGGATGCGCCCCTCCATCCGCCGATCTACCTCGCGGACATTCTTCATATGCTCCAGCGCCCGCTTCTCGTCTAGTCCACCCGTCATCGCCAGGTTCTTCGAGTGGTCGGTAATCGCAATGTACCCGTAGCCGCAGGCCAGCGCAGCCTCTGCCATCTCGAGGATCGTGCTTCGGCCGTCGCTGGCCGTCGTGTGCATATGCAGGTCGCCGCAAATGTCGCCTGCCTCAATCAGCCGCGGCAGTGCATGGCGAGCCGCGGCCTCAATCTCGCCCAGGTTCTCCCGCATCTCGGCGGGTATCCAGTCCGTCCCCAGCGCCGCGTAAATCTCCTCTTCCGTACCCGCGGCCACAGTCGAGCCGTCCTCCAGCCGTGCCAGCGACCACTCGCTCAGCGTGTAGCCCATCTTCAGCGCTCGCTGCCGCAGTTGCACGTTATGCGCCTTCGATCCCGTAAAGTACTGCAGCGCCGCCCCATAGCTTGCAGAGGGCAGCAGCCGCACATCCACCTGCAGTCCCTGTCCCACGTGGAAGCTCACCTTGTTCTCGCCCTTCACAATCATGTCGTAGATGCCCGGATAGGCAGCCACGTACTCTGCCGCCGCCGCGCTCTGTTCCGGCGCGCAGGCCGGCCCCGTAGCCAGCAGGTCAAGGTCGCCCACCGTCTCCCGCCCTCGCCGCAATGACCCGGCCGGCGTCACCGTCTCAATTCCCGGAAAAGCCAGCAAGTAAGCTGAGATTCTCCGCGCTTCTTCCTCGGCCACATCGATGCGGTAGCGTCCTGCGCTGCGGCGATAGTCATCAATTCCCTTGAGCAGTTTCTCAATCTGCTTTGCGCCCATGCGCGGCAGTCCGTTCAGCCGCCCCGCTTCTATCGCCTCGGCCAGCCCGTCAATGCTGTTGATTTGCGCGGAAGACCACAGCAACGACACCGTCTTGGGACCCATGCCCGGCAGTTTCAGAAGTTCCAGTAACCCCGCGCCGTACTTCGCCAGCAGTTCCTCGCGCAGCGGCAGCGTCCCGGTAGCGGCAATGGCCTGCAGATTGGCAGCCATCCCCTTCCCAATACCAGGAATCTCCAGCAGCCGCGCTGTCTCCCCCGCAACGGCCGTTAGCTCCACCGTGGTTTGTTCAGCCGCTTCCGCTGCGCGGCGATAACTCCGGATGCGGAAACTGTCACCCCCGTCGATCTCGAGCAGGTCGCCTGTCTCTGACAACAGGCGGGCCATCGTGGCATTGTCCATTGGGCAGGCCTCCGCTGTCAGTATCACGCAAAACTGTAATTCGGATATTTTTAGAGGTTGGGAATCAGCGCATTACATCGGGCCTCAGCGATGCCGTTCTTCCCTGCGCCGCGCGATTGCCCCGGCTCGCCAAAACGGACGATCGACTGCCCATCCCTTCTGCGCTTCATTCGCAAAGGGTGGAAATATCAATCCTGGAGCAGAACTGCTTGCGAGCCCCCGGCTCGGCCTCCTGCGCAATCCCAAAAGCCTCTCTGTCTTCGAAGAGGCAGAAAGGCCAATTGTGACCAACAGCAGACCTTCAGGCGCACACTCACTTGACCGCTTGGCAGCGGTCTTTCGTTAGGGCCTGGCCTTCCGCGCGACTAGGCTGCGCTATTCGCGCTGGCGCTCGCTCTGAAGCGAATCACGGCATCTGCTTGAGGCCCCTTCTGGCCTTCAACGATGTCGAACTCCACCTCATCGCCTTCCTTGAGCGTTTTGTACCCGTCCAACTGAATCGAAGAATAGTGGACGAATACATCCGGTCCGTCTTCGCGTCCGATGAATCCATAGCCCTTGGCGTTGTTAAACCACTTGACCTTTCCTTTGTACTGAGCCACTGGCTCCTGCCTTCCTTGGGTCCTACCGGGGGGATACGGGTGAGCCTGAAGAAGACTCGACTCCGATAAATCCTAAGACGCCAAATCGCGACAAAAGGTTTTTTCGCCGGACAATAAAGAAATTCACAAA
>Ga0316230_1003820_pt1 | contig 11457 bp, 5 predicted proteins | sample TBH18025metaG_FD_206004 | JGI IMG/M metagenome (GOLD analysis project Ga0316230, IMG submission 206004) | Freshwater microbial communities from Trout Bog Lake, Wisconsin, USA - TBH18025 | ecosystem: Environmental > Aquatic > Freshwater > Lake > Hypolimnion/Profundal zone | place: USA: Wisconsin...
CGGTAAACCGGGGAGCGGCCCCGGGCTGGAACGCCGCCGCATAATGCGCTTGTACCTGCGCTACACTCAGCGCATTGGCATAGACCGCGACCTCATCCAACCGCCCCAGGAAGAAATAGTTGCCGCTCACCGTCTCGGTCGCCCCAGCCCCGATCGAGAGGCGCTGCGCCGCGTTCGGAACATAAGCAACGGGCCTGCTCGATGCGAGCACGCCGTTCACATAGAGCGACGCGGTTGCGCCGTCATAGGTCCCGACCAAGTGAGCCCATTGGTTGGCGACGATCGCCGGACCAGACACCGCCACCCAGGTAGTGCCATTGCCCAGCCAAAACTGCCAGGTGTTGTCGTTGGCGGCGTAGAGGGTGTAACCGTAGGCAGTTCCGGTCGTAGTGTCGCGCGAAGTGACGGCCGAACGGTAGTTCCCAGCACCGCCGGTCACCAGCGCCCAGCACTCAACGCTGAATACAGAAGGATTCAGAGCCGGATCGTAGGCGACATCGATTCTCGAATTACCGGCGCGCGCGCCCTGGCTATATCCGGTGAAAGCGGCGCACGTATCCGCATCGCCCAGCAAAGCGCCTTCGACTCCCAACGTCACATCCGGGTAAACCGAGCCGACATCGACACCACTGATGGTCTCGGCAGCAATGGTCGAACCGGGAGCATCGTCCAACCGCCACCAACCTACCGGGAGGTCGGATGAAACGATATTACTGTAGGCCCGGGTCGGCGGAGCGAGGACAAAGAGCGCGACGGGGGCGCTCGTAGCGGAATCGGTCCCCAGCGTGGCGGCCATCGTGTAATTCCCCGCATCGACGGCACCGGCTGCCGGCAACGTCAGCGTAGCGGTGGTGGCGCCGGGCAGATTCGTCCCGGCGTGTGCCCATTGGTAAGTATAGGCCTGGTAGCCAGGCATGCCGGTCAGCGTGAATGTGGCTGGAGTTCCGGTGAACACCGCCTGAGCGCTAGGCAGGATCGGTCCGGTCGTGTATTTCAAACTGGCATTGGAACTAAGCAATCCACCCACTCCGTTCGTAACGCTCACGGCGTAAATGCCGAGGTCGGCCGGCACGAAGGGGGCCAAGGTCAACTGGCTGCTCGTCATGCCCGGCAGAGGTAGGCCATTCTGCTGCCACTGGTAAAAGATCGGCGGGGAACCGCCCGCCGTGACGGAGAAACTCACCGTCGTGTTGGTGCTGCCGAGGATGACCGACTGGTTCACCGGTTGCGCGGTAATGGTGGGGGGAACCCCCGAACCGAGGACGCCAGCTTCGTAATGGTTCTGAATTTGCTGGACCGCAAGGACCTTGCTGTAAATGGCCGCTTCGTCGAGCAAGCCAGTGAATGGGCTCGCAATAGCGCCGACGTTGCTCATCCCGGCGCCAAAACGCACGCCAATGCCGCTGGAGGCACCGACCGGGATATAGGTTGCGGTCTGCGTTCCCGCCAGCACGCCATTGACGTAGAGGCGCTGGGTGGTCCCATCATACGTGGCCACAACATGCGCCCATAAACCCGCCGTCAGCGCGGTGGTAGCGGTTAAGGAAGTGGAAGCAGGCGCCGCCGAGGAGACGCTGTTGTAGGTGGTAAACACCGGGTTCCCGGCCGCCGAGAGGGAAAGAACGTAACCCCAGGTCGGAGTGCCTCCAAAGCAAGCGATGAGGTCCTGTGCCGCGCCAATGCTCGATGGATTGGCCCAAATCTCGAGTGTCAGGCCGTTGGAACTGGTCAACTGCGGGTCCAGGGGGACTTGCATATAGTTGAGGCCCGTGAAGGAGGAGGCGGTGTCGGCGTCATTGGTAAGGGCTCCAAGCTGGCCCAACTCGGACCCGGTGTAGCCGTAATACACGCCAGGATAAAAGCCAGTCTGATCCGCCGCGACCGTGGCGCTGTTGGGTTCATCCAACCGCCAGTACCCGGCGGGCACATCCCCCAGCACGAAACGCGCGTAAAGCGAGGAGGGTATCGAAAGGACACTCAAGCTGGCGGGCGGCGAACTAGTGGCGTAATTAGCCCCCAGAGCGGCCACCACCTGGTAGTTCGTGCCCGCGTTGGCAGCACTGGCACCGGCCAGGGTGAGGGTGGCATTGGTGGCGCCGACGAGGTTCGTTCCGTTGGCGAGCCACTGATACGTATACCCGCTGGAATCAGAGGGCATGGTGACGCTAAAGCTGGCCGGCTGGCCGGCCAGCACCGCTTGGCGCGGGGGATTGATGGGAGCGGTGTTCAACCGGAGCTGAACCGAAGCATTGGTGCCGCCATAAGCATTGGTCACCGCCACCATATAAGTGCCAGCGTTGGCTGCCAGCGCCGGACTTATCGTCAGGGCATCGTTGGTCTGACCGGCAAGGTTCAGGCCATTGAATTTCCATTGGAGGTTCAAGGGCGGTGTGCCGACGGCTCCGGCATTGAACGTGATCGCGCTGTTGGTGCTGCCGAGCACCAGCGATTGGCTGGCCAGCTTGGTCAGCGACGGCGCCACCCCCGGCCCCAAATACAGGTTGATAATGTCCGAGGACGCCAAGGCCTGGTTGTAAATGCGGACATCGTCTATCAGCCCAGTGAAGCCGCGGTCACCCAAACCCGATCCGGTGGTTGAGCCGATCACCACAGGATAGTTGGTATAGACATTGATGGCCAAGGTAAGACCACTGCTGACGCTGATAGCCTCCTGGACGCCGTCCACATATAAGGTCACGCCGGCAACGGTGGCATTGTTGGTCATGACCACGGCGACGAAATGCCAGTTGCCGTCACAGAGGTTTTTGGTGCCGCTCTTGCCGCCGCCCTGAAACTCACACCGGAGCACATAGCCACCGCTGCCGCTGATAATGCGGAAAGTGCAGCGGGCGCCATTAGGGGTGGCGGGACCCATATTCACAATGCACGCGTTGGCGTCCACCTGGGTGGTGGCAGGAAAAATCCATGCCGAGATAGTCCGGGCGCCCCCACCGGCAAGACCGTTCCCCGTTTGATCCTGCGTCATGAGCGTTGTCGGGATGTAGGGATCGACCCCCGACTTGCCATTCGCCCCGGCAGGAGGAGTCAATTGAACGGCCGCCGTCGTTCCCGGGGCCGGCACCCGCCCAAGACCGGTCGTCACCCAAGTTAGTGTGCCACCAACGGGGTTCAAGGTGCCGTAGTTGGCGGAGCCCGAAACGGCATCCCAGGTGGTGTTGGTGTTCGGGTCGATGGCGCCTTCCTCCAGACGATACCATCCCACCAGGCTGGCGTTGGTGGTGATGGCAGCCAGGATGTTGAATAATATCAGCGGCAGTACTGATTGGCGGAAGAGAGTGCGGAGGTGATCGGTGGTGGTCTTCATGCGATTTGGTTTTTCAGGATGGTTTCCAGGAAGGTCGTTTCGATTGCGAGGGTGGAGCAGGTTGACAACGGACGACTCGAAGGAGGGGGGGGGTACCGAAGAGTTCGATCGGCGGTCTGGAAAGTCCCCTGCACGGACAGGGCATGCAGTCCCTCGTTTTCTGGTCGTTTCAATTCCCATTGAGCACCCAACATATCACTAATATACACTATGTCAATAGAGCTTTAGAATATTACCCGGACGAACTGTTTTTGACACCGGTGCTACCTTACGCCAATGGGCGATGGGTGGCACCTCAACCGAGATCAAAGGTCAAGCCACCACAAAGTTGATCAATTTCTTCGGCACCACGATGACTTTCCTGACGGTCTTGCCGTCCAGGAAAGGCCTGGCCTTTTCGGAGGCCCGGGCGGCGGTTTCCACCTGGACGGCCGTCGCATTGGCCGGTACGCGGATGACATCCCGCAATTTGCCGTTAACCTGCACCGGGATATCCAAGGTATCCTCGACCAGCAAGGCGGGATCAAAGGCGGGCCAGGGCTGGTAACTCAGCCCCGTTATCCGCGAATTGGACGCCACACCTGGATGCATCCGTGACAATTTGCTCCAAAGCTCCTCGGCGACGTGCGGTGCAAAGGGCTGCAACAGGCTGAGGAAGTTGCCCAGCACGACAGCGGGCTGCGATTCCCAGGTCATCGCCTCGTTGATGAAAACCATCAGGGCGGAAATGGCCGTATTGAATCCGAGTCCGTCCAGGTCTTCGGTGACCTTCTTGATACAGGCGTGGAGGGTCTTGAGTTGCGCCGGAGTGGGCACTTGGTCGCTGATGGCGGAGCTCAAGCGGAGGCTCTCCAGCGACGCGGCTCCGCCCGACGGCTCAACCGTCTGGTTCTGTTCGAACTCGGTTTCGCTGGCTTCCTCGACAAACAGGCGCCACACCCGCCCCAGGAAGCGATAGACTCCTTCAACGCCCTTCGTGTTCCAAGGTTTGACCATCTCTAACGGCCCCATGAACATCTCGTAGAGTCGGAAGGCATCGGCGCCGTATTCGCACAAAATGTCGTCAGGATTGATGACGTTCCCGCGCGATTTGGACATCTTCTGGCCGTCCTCGCCGAGGATGAGGCCCTGGTTGACGAGCTTGAAAAACGGCTCCGGGGTCGAGACCTGGCCCAGATCAAACAGGACCTTGTGCCAGAACCGGGCGTAGAGGAGGTGCAAAACCGCGTGCTCGGTGCCGCCGACATAGAGGTCCACACCCGGGGTTGAGCGCGGGGTGCCCGGCCCGGTTTCGGTCCCCATCCAGTAGCGTTCGGCGGCGCCGGCGACGAACTGGCGCGGGTTCCGGGCATCCAAGTAGCGCAGATAGTACCAGCAACTCCCGGCCCATTGGGGCATGGAGTTGGTCTCGCGCCTTGAGCCATCGGGAAGGTGGACCCAGTCGACGGCCCTGGCCAGAGGAGGTTGCCCATCAGGTGTGGGTTTGTAATCATCGAGCTGCGGCGGGCGAACCGGCAGCACCGAGTCCGGCAGGGCTTCGTGATAAGATCGTCCGTCGGCGCCGGTTTTCCAAACGATGGGAAATGGTTCGCCCCAGTAACGTTGGCGGCTGAAGAGCCAGTCCCGAAGCTTGTAATTGGTGGTTTTGCGTCCCAACCCTTTGGCTTCCAGCCAAGCGGTGATCACCCGCTTGGCCTCGGGGGTGGGCAGACCGTCGAGACTCAATTCCGCGCCGACGGAGTTTACAGCCACGCCATCCTCCAAAAAGCCTTGCCAATCGACATCCTGCGGCGGCCGCACCACCTGGATCACGGGGAGCTTGAATTTGCCCGCAAACTCGAAATCCCGCGTGTCGTGGCCCGGAACCGCCATGATGGCGCCGGTCCCATAACTGGCCAGCACATAGTCCGCCACCCAGATCGGGATCTCCTGCCCGGTTACCGGGTTGATGGCATAAACGCCGGTGAAGACGCCGGTTTTTTCTTTGGCGAGTTGGGTCCGCTCCAGATCACTCCTCTTGGCCGCGAACTGTCGATACTGCTCGATCGCGGCGCGCGGAGTGGCCGCCCCGCCGGTCCATTCGAAGCGGGTCCCGGCCGGCCATTGGTCCGGCACCAGTCCCTGGGCAAGCCAGGCATCCAGGAACCCATGTTCCGGTGCCAGGACCATGTAAGTGGCTCCAAAGAGCGTATCGGGCCGGGTCGTAAACACGACCAGGACGAATGGTGGCTGGTCTTCGCCGGTGTTCCCCCCCTGCCCCGCCGGGCGTGGGACCGTGAAGCCGACCTCGGCGCCTTCGGAGCGCCCGATCCAATTCCGCTGCATTTCCTTGAGCGAGTCGCTCCACTCGATAGTATTGAGATCCTGAAGCAGACGCTCGGCGTAGGCGGTAATGCGGAGCATCCATTGCCGCATGGGCCGCCGGGTCACGGGAAAGCCCCCGACCTCGCTCTTGCCGTCCACCACCTCCTCATTGGCGAGCACCGTGCCCAATTGCTCGCACCACCAGACCGGGGCCTCCGTGACATAGGCCAGGCGTTTGGAATCCCGGAACGCACGACGCCGGGCCTCCAACTCCGTCGGCGCGAACGATCCGTCTCCGAGCTCCGCTGGATAGGCGAGGGTTTCCATGGGCTCGGCTCGATTCGTCGCCGAGTTAAACCAGGAATGGTAGAGCTTCAGGAAAATCCACTGGGTCCATCGGAAATACTCCGGGTCGGTGGTGTCCAGTTCGCGGCTCCAGTCGTAACTGAAGCCCAGCGACCGGATTTGCCGTTTGAAGGTGGCGATGTTCGCCTCGGTGGTCTGGCGCGGATGCTGACCAGTCTTGATGGCGTACTGCTCGGCGGGCAGACCGAAGGCATCCCAGCCCATCGGGTGAAGCACATGATAGCCGCGCGCGCGCCGGTAGCGGGCGAGGATGTCGGTGGCGGTATAGCCTTCCGGATGGCCCACATGCAACCCTGCGCCCGACGGGTACGGGAACATGTCGAGGATGTAGTACTTGGGCAGATGCTCCGGCGGCGCGGGAGCATGGCGCTGCGCGAAGGGATGCTCCGCGGGCGGCGTCTCGCCCGGGTTCCAGGCGCGAAAAGTCTGATGCGCCTCCCATTGGGCTTGCCATTTGGGTTCGATCAGGTGAAACGGGTACTGTCTGCGTCCGGATGCCATAATTCAGCGGGCCACGATAGTTTTTCTCTTCCCAGAGAGCAAATAGAAAGGGGGAGCAAAATCGCATGGACACCGGTGGCGCAAAGCATCATCCTTGGTCCGCGAAAACCAACGGTGTGAACCCATGAATCCAAATCAACCAGCGCGGAGTTCATTTCCGCCGCCAGCCGACCGATGAACGTAAGCAAGTTAAACCCCTTCCACTACGCCCGCACTTGGAGGAAAGGCTTTGCGCTGACCACCATCGGATTGGCGTTGGGCCTTCCCTTCTTCCAGGCGAACGCGATCATCGGGGTGGCCTATCAGATGCAATTGGGCAACCCGAGTAGCGCCACCACCGATCCCGGCAATACCAACCACTACCTCATTCAGCGGACGGTGGAGGCGCTCGATTACAATGCCACCTTAAGGGAACCCAATTGGGCGAGTTGGGATTTGACCGCTGCGGATGTGGGGTCCAGCGGGAGATCCGCTTCGTTCTTCACCGACACCAACCTCCCACCAGCCTTTTACGAGGTCACGCCCAGCGATTACACGGGTTCGGGGTTTGACCGAGGCCATATGTGCCCCTCCGATGACCGTACCGACAACTCGACGGATAACGACCTGGTCTTTTTCATGTCGAACATCATCCCCCAAGCCTCCAACAACAATCAGGGGGTGTGGGCGGATTTTGAAACCTACTGCCGAACCCTGGCTCAATCGGGGAATGAGTTGTTGATCACTTGCGGGCCGAGCGGCTTTGATGGCTCCCGCATTCCCTCGAGCGGGGCGGTGGCCATCCCCGAATACACCTGGAAGATCGCCGTGGTCGTTCCGCTGGGAATCGGAACCGCGCTGGACCGCATCACCACCGCGACGCGAGTTATCGCCATCAAGATCCCCAACAGCAATTCCGTCAGCGCGGTGTGGCAGGATTACGTCACCTCTGCCAATCAGATTCAGGCTGATACCGGGTTCACTTTCTTTACGGCCCTCCCGGATAACATCGCCTCGGCACTACGCGGCAAAGTAGATGGCCCCACCAACACCCCGGTGATCACCGGGTTTTCTCCCACCACCGGCGCCGTCAACACCAGTGTCACCATTGCCGGGACCAATTTGGGTTCGGCGACGTCGGTGGCCTTCAACGGCGCGAGTGCATGGTTCATCATCAATTCGAGTACGCAAATCACCGCCACCGTTCCGACGAACGCGACTTCGGGGGTGATCACGGTGATCACCGCCAACGGCACGGCCACCAGCGCTGTGAGCTTCGCTGTGACCAGCGCAGGGGGCGGGGCGTACACGGGGATACTGGCGGGCTGGGACGTGGCCGGCCAGACCGGCTATGGCGTCTCGCCGCTGGCCCCCTCCACCAACGCCCTGAATCTTACCATCACCGGCCTGACCCGCGGCTCGGGAGTCGCCACCACCGGAACCGCGGCAGCCCGGGCTTGGGGTGGGGCAGGCTTCACCGATTCGGCGGCGGCCGGAGCCATCACAGCCAACCGTTACGCCACCTTTGGGATCTCCGCTAGCCCTGGTTACAGCGTGTCCATTTCCTCGGTGGGCCGGTTCGATTATCGTCGTTCGGGCACCGGGCCGGCCAGTGGCTTGTTGCAATGCCAAGTTGGCTCGGGGAGCTTCCTGGACCTCATTCAGCTCACCTACAGTGTGTTCACCAGCGGAGGCGGTTCGCTGGGCCCGATTGACCTGTCAGCCGTTGCGGCGCTCCAGAATGTCCCCCCCGGCACGCCCATAACCTTCCGCATTGTGAATTATGGCGCCACGAGCTCAGGGGGCACCTGGTATCTCTTTGATGTTGCTAACAGCGCCGCACCGGACTTGACGCTGGTGGGGTCGTTGACGCCGCTGGCGGGGCTCACCCCGATTCAATCCTGGCGTCAGCAATGGTTCGGTTTCACCAACAACGCCGGGCAGGCCGCCGACACCTTCGTAAACACCGCCGATGGGATGCCGAACCTGCTCAAATACGCGCTCGGTTTGAACCCGCTAATCATTGCCACCAACCCGGTGGTTGCCGGGCTGGCCAGCGGTTACCTGCGACTCACGACGCCCAAAAACCCCACCGCCGCCGATATCTCCATCGCAGCGGTCGTTTCGAGTGATTTAACGGTCTGGACCACCAACGGCATAGCCGTAGATCAGGACAGCCCAACGCGGTTGGACGTCCATGACGGGCTGCCAGCCGCGGCGGGAACCAACCGTTACATCCGGCTGCGAGTCTCCGACCCGTAATCAGCACCTTGGGCGCCCCTCCTCCTTCAATCCGGCAGGAAACCCCGCGGAGCTCAGCCGGGTTCGTGGCTAGCTCGACAGCAAATGGCCCGCCAGCCTTGCGTTTTTGTGCCTTCCGTTTTTTCTCGACACCTACGGCGGGCCAGCTAAGGTGGCGAGCCGCTCGGCATCTTGACATCCGCCGGGCGGCAAATTGAGATGATGCGTTGGTTGCTGACTTTTATTCAGAACGTCTTTGCCCCGCGCCGCGACAAAGCGGCGCGGCGTCGGCTCATGACGATGTACATCAACGAAAGCAACGCGGGCGGCATGCGCAAATCCAACCGCGAGCGCAACTGACGACGGAGCGACCAAGAAAACACCGAATACTCGCGCTTCGGGCACCTGGACCTCTTGGGGCTGGAGCCCCCCGTTCCCCTCCGTTCGGGTTCCGTTTAGAGGTATTTCCGAAGTACCGGTTCGAGCTCCCGGCAGATCTTCGCTGGCCAAGCTTGGCGGTCGGTCATGATCCCATTGCGCAACGCGTCGTGGCACGGCCAATTTGGTTCCGCAGGGATCTGCGGCACCGCCCTGGCAATGATCGCTTTGGCCATGGCAGCGTTCCGCGAGAGGTTAGCAATTACCATTTCCACGGTCACATGCGCCTCGTCTTCCTTCCAGCAGTCGTAATCGGTGATCATCGCCATGGTCGCATACGCTATCTCCGCCTCACGAGCGCATTTGGCCTCGCCCAGGTTGGTCATGCCGACGACATCGTAGCCCGCTTTCCGGTTGGTGGCAGATTCGGCGCGAGTGCTGAAGGCGGGACCTTCCATATTCACGTAGGTTCCGCCGTTGTGGACGCGCGCCTTGAGCGCGCGCGCGTGCCGGAACAGGAGTTGCCGCAATTCGCCACAAATCGGCTCAGCGAACGCGATATGCCCGACCAATCCCCGCCCGAAGAAGGTGTGGGCACTGGATTGCTTGGTCCGGTCAACAAACTGGTTTGGCAGCACGATATCACAAGGCCGATACTTGGCTTGGAGCGACCCCACCGCGCTGACGCTGATCACCCAGGCAACGCCCAGCTTCTTCATTGCCCAGAGATTCGCGCGGTGATTGAGCTCGCTGGGGAGAATTCGGTGCCCCCGGCCGTGACGGGGCAGAAATACCACGGAGCGGCCGCCCAGCACGCCCGTCAGGAGGTCGTCGGAGGGGGGGCCAAAGGGCGTCTTCACTTTCACCCATTTCTGGCCCGTGAATCCCTCGATATGGTAGAGCCCGCTGCCACCGATGATCCCGATGCGATGATTTGTTTTCGACATGGGCGGGTTTATATCATCCGCGCCGAAAGTCGCGAGCCAATTCTGCAGGACCCCTGGCGGGGCATTGACCTAAGGGTTAAGATGGCATAGGAAACTAAGTGTTATGGGCGATGTATTTCATGCGTTGGTGCTCAACTTCCACCAACCGTCGGGCAACTTGGACGCGCTCCTGCAAAATGAGGAGTGGGAAGCTAAGCAGATCCTCTATGCCCTCGATCGGGTTCCCCGGTCCCTCTGGGGCTACGAAGACGTGGCGCGAGTGCATTTGAGCTTGTCGGGAACACTCCTGGAAACGCTGTCGAACCCCGGATTCCAGGACCGCGTTTTTGGGATCGTGAAGTGCGGCGAGTTGCTGTGGACACTGCAAAACCAGCGCTTGGTGCAGATCCTGGGAACGGGCTACTATCACCCCGTCTTTCCCCTCATTCCGCCCGCCGATTGGGACGAACATCTGGGGCGGTGGTTGGGCATCGGCCGTCATGTGTTCTGGCGGAAGGAGTTTTCCGGATTCTGGCCGCCGGAGATGGGGTTCTGCATGGAGATGATCCCATCCCTCAAGCGGGCGGGCTACCGCTATGTGATCGTGGACAGCGAGCACGTGGAACCGGTCGCCTCGATGGGATTGGAGGAGGTCCGCTACCGGCCCCATATCGCCCGCTACCAGGGCGAGGAAATCGTCGTCGTCGTGCGCGACCGGGAGCTTTCCTATGCCCAGGAATCGGGTATGGACTCTGGTTGGTTCCTCTATGAGCTGCGGGAACGGACTAAACACTGCGGTTTCGCTCCGCTGGTGACCACGTGCACGGATGGCGATAACGGGGGTTGGTTCCGCAATACGTCGTCCGAGGGAAATTTCTGGGGCGGGCTTTATCAACCCTTACTGGAACAGGTGCGGCGCAGAGAAACCGCCATTCGCCCGACCTTCATTGACGACTACCTGAACTTGCACGGGGCCCACGGCGAGGTCCGGGTCCGCACGGCCGCCTGGAACACGGGATGGCACAGCGGGGTGGCCTTTACGCAATGGACCGGCTCCTCCGCCCAAAGAGAGGCGCTCAAACGGGTCGCCGAGTGTAGCCACACCCTGCACCAGGCGCTGCAACACGCCGGCCCCCCCTGCCCCGCCAACGCGGCGCTCCACCAGCACCTGGCCGAAGCCCATTGGCGCCTCCTCCGGGCCGAAACCAGTTGTCATTTCTTCTGGGGCGATGCGTGGCTCTCACGCTGCCATCGTGACCTAGACGAGGCGTGGCTCTTCTTGAGGACCGAAAAGTCCACTTGAATCGATTTCTGCCCGGCGCGATACTCTGAATACGCGGACGCCCGCGTGGTCTAAGAGAATGGATGTGATTTTATGAATTCAAAAAACATGAGTTTGGTTGGACTGATGGTAATGCTTGCCGCTCCGGCCTATGC
>Ga0316230_1003823_pt1 | contig 11451 bp, 6 predicted proteins | sample TBH18025metaG_FD_206004 | JGI IMG/M metagenome (GOLD analysis project Ga0316230, IMG submission 206004) | Freshwater microbial communities from Trout Bog Lake, Wisconsin, USA - TBH18025 | ecosystem: Environmental > Aquatic > Freshwater > Lake > Hypolimnion/Profundal zone | place: USA: Wisconsin...
GGTTGCTAAAGCCAAACCCCTCGATGGCTATCACCTCGGAGGCGACCAGTTCCGGGGTTGCGCCTTCGAGGAGATCGTGGAGATGGACCAGCCTGGCCTTGAGCATCGCCTCGCATTGCTGGAGCCGCAGGCCGGTCGCATGGCAGGCCGCGGCAAAGTCCTCGGCGAGTTTGGGAGCTGCGGGCGATTCGCCCGTATCATGCAGAGCATCGGAAATTCTGCGGACCAGCCGCTGGATGTCGAAGAGGGTCATGGCCGTGGTTGTGGGGCAATTTGGCTTCCAAAGCTCTCCGGTTTGTGGCAGTTCGAGCCTATCGAAATCGCGATTCCAGTGGGTGACATCATCGGACGGCTCCAGAATCGGTGGCTGGCACGCCTTGCCGAAACAGCCGAGGAGTGGAGTGCCTTCGTCTCCATCCTCAGCCGATGGGAGGATAACAACCTCCTGGATAATCCCACGCCGGAACTGCTGGCCGACCACAAGGCCACCGTCGAGCGGTTGCTGGCTTTCGGCAGTTCCCTTTCGCTGGCCACGGAAAACCGCAGGTTTCCCGACCGCCGCGTTGCCGAAATGGTGGCCGCCACCCAAGTCGTCCTGCAAGACAAGCTGCGCATGTGGCACAGCCCCCGCATGAGCCGGACTGAGTCAGATCGCCTTCTGGCGGCTTGTTTTTCAGACACCCAATGAGTCCCGAGCTGGAACGGCTCCTCAACGCGCTTTGGGAACGGGATTACTGCGAGCCCAAAGACCGCGCCCGGTGGAAAGCAACCGCCGAGAGGCTTATCGCCGACGCTTGCACCGGATGCCCTGGCCTCGGCCGCGAGCAGTTCATGGACGCCCCACCCCCCCGTTATGAGGAGTTCCGCCGAGCCCGGCGTAAACCAACCACGCTCCCGCCTACAGCCTGACACGAGATCCCTAGCCAGGGTGGCTTGGGATCTCGCTCTATCTCCTGCCATGCGCGGCCGATTCTCCCTAGCTGTCCCCCCGATCGAAACGAAGCCAGCATATGGGATAGTTGTGCTCGCCCTCGATATTAGGTGCGGGCACAGAGGGCGACGGCCCACAGGGGAATTCAGGTGGTGGCGGAACCTCCTGAGGCTCGGTTTCGGGAATCATTTCCGGCACCAGGAATTCGCCCTGGCAGTCAGGGCAATCCACCGCCCTGCCAGCAGCACCCTCTTCGGCCTTCAACTTCCGCCCGCAAAAGGGGCATAAGAAAACGAACTTCCATAACTCCAGAATCCCCGGCCGTTCAAATCCCCTCAATCCGGGCCAACTGTTCATCCAACCGTTTGGGTGACACCGGGAACGCGGTACCCAATTCCTGGGCAAAGACGGACACTTTGAATTCCTCGAACATCCAGCGGAAATCCCGCGCCGCCTGGAGCCCGGCGTCGGATTTTGGGAGCGCGGCCCGGATCCGCCGTAGGGCTTCACGATACGGGGCGAGCAACCGGGCGCGTTCCTGGTCCTTGATGGGGTTGAGCGAGGCCCGTTCGGCACGGATATACAGGGCCTTGAGATAACGGGGGATTTGCGGCAGTTGGTCGAAAGGTATCACGAGCAGAAAATTGCCGGGCACCAACGCTTCCAGCTCGCCGGCTAGCGGATGGGGCTGGGGAGCGACCGCCGGAGTCCGCCCGAGCTGGTCGAGGCCGGTTAACGCGCGCGCGCGCGGTGGGGCGGAGGCAACCATCGGAACCGGCTTGAAACGTCGGAGATAGTCCTGCCGAAACTTCAGGATCGGCTCCACGCGCGCCAGCAGCAGGGCCGCCAGTCCCGGCAAGCGGGATCGAGCTTGAACGACGGCCGCGTCGAAGAGGGGGCGGGTCAAGGCCGGCAGCGGCGGCCCGGCGAGGGCATGCCGTTTGAGGTTCTCGAACGCGGCGCTCTGCAGTTCCTCGCTAGTGCAAAGCCCGGCGCAGAGCGGTTCGAGCCGGGCGAGCAACCGCAAGTCCTTCTGCAGCCAGCCCAGGTCTTTTTGGATCGCCAGTTCAATGAGCCGCCGCACACCGCCCGGGCTGGCAGCCCGAGCGGCCGCCTGGGCACGAAACAGCCGCAGGTTCACCTGTCCGTCCTCGATCTCCACGCCGGGCCAGGCATAGAGCGGGGCTTTCGGATCTTCACTCGCCACCAGGCGCTCGGGCAAATCCCCAAAGGTCCAGTCCGTCAGACCGAACCGCTCCCATTCCCGGACCAAGTGTGTCCAGGCCGGGGGATCACCCGCCGGAGCGGGCTCGACCTTGGTCCGCTCCAGATGTAGTCGGAGTTGGTTGAGATCGCGCCCGGTGACGATCGGTTTCCGATCCTGACCGACGATCTCGACGCGCGGGCGCAAATGGGCGGGCAGCGCGTCCGCCGGCCAGGCGGAGAGGGGGACCTCGACGCCATACCGCTGCCGGATGAATCGCGACAGGTCGTGCAAAAGCGTATGGTTGCCGGGGCGCAGGTCGCGAACCATCTCGGCCACTTTGGGGGGAAAGGGCATTAGTTCCCGGCGGATGGCCTTGGGCAAGGCGCGCAACAACTCACCCACCTGGGCTTCGCGCAAGCCCGGGACCGCCCACTCGACGCTGGCCGAGGACAGCGCTTGAGCCATCGCATGTCCGAGTTGCACCGTCACCCCGTCCTGCTCCTCGCCCGGAGTATAAGCATAAGAGAGCGGGACCGGTTGCCCCCCCAGCGGCACCGAGTCCGGAAACGCGGAGGCGTCATAGCTGATATCCTGTCCGCCGATCAAATCGGTCTCGGTCACCTGGAGCACCTCCGGCTTGGGGAGCCCTCGGAGGAAGCGGTTCAATTCGTCGCGCGACGACACGTTCTCGATCTGGCGCGCGTAGAACTCGAGTAAGGCCTGGTCGAGGTCACCGAGGTCATGGCGGCGCGTGCGGGTCTGCCAGGTCTCGATCTTCTGACGGACCTTCCGGTTGTGCTCGAGGAACGGGTACGGCGAAGGCCGCCGATCCTCCCGGCCAGCGGCGGCGGTGAGCAGTTGGCTGGCGGAGGCCGCCCTCGGGTCCGCTTCCCGACCGCTCTCCTGCGGCTCCGGAACGAGGTCCTCCTCGACAAGCGCCGAGCGGAGAAAGATGGCGGTAGCCTCCTTGGGATTCACATTCCCGTAGGCCACGTTGCGTTTGCGGACCTCCAAGCCGTAGAGCGTGGTTCGCTCCTCCGCGAGCACCCGGCCCGCCTGGACGCTCCAATGGGGATTATGATGCGTCACCTTGCACAAGTGCGGCGCCAACTCGACGATCCATAACGGATCGATGGCCGCCACCGTGCGCGCGAAGACTTGCGAAGTCTCCACGATCTCGCCGGCCATAATCCACTCCGGTTGATTGGTCTTCTCGGGCTTCGGCGCGTGCCGGGCGTTTCGCTGGCCGGCCTTTTTCGGCTTCTCCCCGCGCTCGAACAGGGCCGAGCCGGGAAAGAGGTTCAACTCCCGGTTGGCAGCCCCTTTAAAGAGGTTGCGTTCTTCCCGCATCGCGACATGGCCGAGCAACCCGGCCAGGATCGATCGGTGGATCGCCTCATAGGCGGCGTTGCTGTCGTTGAGCCGAACCGAGCCGATGTCCTCCAGCGCATTGTGAAGCTGGGCATAGAGATCCTGCCACTCACGCATGCGGAGGTAGGACAGGAAGTTGGCTTTGCAGAACTTGCGGCGCTGCCCTTGCGTGCGGAGGGTCTCCCACTGGTCGTGGACGGCGTTCCACACGTTGAGCAGGGCGAGAAAGTCGGATTGCGGATCGGCAAATCGCTTGTGCGCCGCCGTTGCGGTGTCTTTCTGCTCCAACGGGCGCTCGCGCGGGTCCTGGATGCTCAGGCCCGCGGCGATGATCAACAGTTCACGCGTGGCGTGCTCGGCCTGGGATTGCAACAGCATCCGGCCCAAGGTTGGATCAATCGGCAACCGCGCCAGGTCTCGGCCTAGCGGAGTCAATTCGCGCGCCTCGTTGAGCGCCCCCAATTCCTGGAGCAGTTCGTACCCGCCCTGGATAGCCGCCGGCGCCGGGGGATTGATGAACGGAAAGGTCTCGATCTCCCCCAACCGGAAGGCTTTCATCCGCAGGATGACCTCCGCCAGGTTCGACCGCTGGATCTCCGGCTGGGTGTAGGGTGGACGCGCGGCGAAGTCGTCCTCGGCGTAGAGCCGGATGCAGACCCCGTTCTGGACGCGTCCGCTGCGGCCTTTGCGCTGGTTGGCGCTGCTCTGCGAAATGGGTTCGATGGGCAGCCGCTTGGTCCGCGTCCGCGAGTTGTACCGGCTCATCCGCGCCAACCCGGAATCGATCACGTACCGGATGCCGGGAATGGTCAGGGAAGTCTCGGCGATGTTGGTAGCGATCACGATTTTGCGCCGGGCCGCCGGGGCAAAGACGCGTTGTTGGTCGCCCGCGCTGAGCCGGCCAAACAGCGGAATGATCTCCGCCTGCTCCCCGAACCGGGTCTTGAGCAAATCGCCGGTCTCACGGATGTCCCGTTCGCCCGGCATGAAAATGAGTACATCGCCGTCGCCCGGCTCGCACAGGGCCTGCTCGGCCGCCCGAGCAGCCGCCTCGATATAGGTAAGGTCCCCGCTCTCTTCCGAAACCGCGTCAAACGGCGCATAGATGACCTCGACCGGGTAGAGCCGGCCGGAGACCTCGATAATGGGTGCGTTGTCGAACGCCTGGGAAAAGGCCGCCGTGTCAATCGTCGCCGAGGTGATGATGAGTTTGAGCGCGGGGCGCTTGACCAGCAGGCCCTTGAGGTACCCGAGCAGGAAATCAATGTTGAGGCTGCGTTCATGGGCCTCGTCGATGATGATCGCGTTATAATCGCAGAGCAACGGATCACCTTGCGTCTCCGCCAGGAGAATGCCGTCCGTCATCAGCTTGATATACGTCTCGGGGCTGGACCGGTCGTCGAACCGGATCTTGCAGCCCACGTCACGACCCCAGGGAACATTCAGTTCCTCGGCGATGCGGCGGGAGATCGAGAGGGCCGCCACGCGCCGGGGCTGGGTGCAACCGATCTTGGCCTCGATCCCCAAACCCGCCTCGAGACACATCTTCGGGATTTGCGTGGTCTTGCCCGAGCCGGTCTCCCCGGCGATGACCACCACCTGGTGTTTCCGGATGGCCGCGACGATGTCATCCTTCCGCGGCGTGATGGGCAGATTCGCGGGATAACTGACCGGGGGCAGGTTCAACCGCCGGTGTTCCCGCAGATCCGCCGAGGCCCGGGCCTGGTCCAACAGCCGGTTCAGAATGGCGTCATGCGTTTCCGGATGCCGCTGGTCCCGCAAAAGCCGCACCAACCGCGAGCCGAGCCGCACCCAGTCGGCGAGCAGCCCCTGCGGCAGCAGATTCCGTATCTCTTGTATTCGGGTGTCCGTCATGCCAGAACGAAAACTATAGCCTGATCCACCCCGGACCGCCACAGGGAGTTCAAGAGAGGGCGGAAGCGGTCGTGGTCGCTCTGCCACGAGGGAAAGGGCAGGCTGGATGCGATTCTACCACTGGCTAAAACGAAGTTTGCCGGTTGACACCTGCATCCTCATTCGATTCTATGCCCAATAGAATGACTATGATGCGCTCTGCCCCGCTCCGCCCCATCCGTGGAATCGCCTTTAGCCTGGCCTGCGCAACGCTGGTCTGCGCCCACGCGCCGGCAGACACGGGGAATGCGCAAAAGGTCAGGCTGCAGGTGGACCCGAAGACGGTGCTGAACCACCTCTCGCCCAGCTTTCTTGGGCTGGGCTATGAGAGTTCTGCCGTCGCCCAATCGAATTTCTTCACGGCGAAAAATGCCCCGTTGGTGCGCCTTTACCGTAATCTGAGCCCTCACGGCCTGATTCGCATCGGCGGGAACGTGTCCGACCACACCAAATACCTGCCCGACGGCGCTGCCGCCCCGCACACCGAGCGAGAAGTGACCATCATCAACCATGAATGCCTGGTGGATTTGGGGGGATTTGCCCGGGCGACCGGCTGGAAAGTGATGTGGGGGCTGAATCTGGGTTCAGGATCCCCCGAGGAAGCGGTCCAGGAAGCCGTGGCGGTGGCCTCGGCCTTGGGCAACCAGCTTCACTCGTTTGAGCTCGGTAATGAGGTGGAAGCGTTGCCTCGTTTCAAGAACAGTTACGCCGCCTATCACGCGGCTTTCCTCGAGTACAAGGCCGCCATCCGCGTGGCGATCCCCAACGCGCCGTTTTCCGGTCCCGACAGCATCGGGCGGATGGACTGGATTACCTCCTTCGCCGAGACGGAATCGAGCGACATCAAACTCCTCACCCAACACTACTACCGCGGCGGCGCGAAAGACCCCGCCTCCACGATCGAAAAGCTGCTCAAGCCCGATGAGGGCTGGAAAAGCCGGCTGGCCAAACTGCAAGAGATTAGCCGGGAGCACGGCATTCCTTTCCGAATCAACGAGGTGAACTCCTTCTATGGCGGAGGAAAGCCCGGCGTCAGCGACACCTTTGGCTCGGCGCTCTGGTGTCTGGACTACATGTTCCGCTTGGCCGCCCACGGCGCTGAGGGTATTAACCTGGAAACGGACCTGAACCAACTGGGTTGGATCAGCCATTATTCACCGATTGTCCATGATCCAACCGGGAATTGCACAGCCCGCCCCGAGTACTACGGGATGCTGGCCTTTGCGGCGGCGGGGAATGGAGACCTGGTAAAACTGACCGTGGACCAGCCCCCCGGTGGCATCAACCTGTCAGCCTACGCGACCAAGAACCCGGGCGGTTGGTACTGGATCACGGTGGTGAACAAAGATCTGACTGTGGATGCCCAGGTCGAAATCGCCCTGCCCGAAGGGTGTTCAGCTGCCGAGGCCCACCGGCTGAGCGCGCCCTCCGCGGAAAGCCAGGACCAGGTCACTTTCTCCGGTGCGGAGGTATCAGCCGATGGCAACTGGACTCCCCGACCACCGGAGAAGGTGGCCGTCAAGGACGGCGCAGCCCGGTGGCTGGCGCCCCATGCCAGCGCGGTCGTGGTGCGGTTGGGCCCGTAATCCGGACTTTTCTCTTTGCCTTTTGGGACGTCGTCCGCCACTTTCTGTGGCGTCGCCGGCTGCGGTACACGGCGTTAATGCTTTCATGACATGCTGAATGGACTGACGATTTCTGAATTGGTGGCCAAGTTGGCCGGCGGGGAAATTTCCTCGCGGGCGGCCACACAAGCGTGCCTGGACCAGGTCGGACGGGTCGATGGCCGAATTCGGGCCTTCATCAGCTACGACGCGGCGGACGCCCTAGCGCAAGCCGACGCCGCAGATCGCGCCCTAGCCGCCGGCCAGACTCACACCCAACGTCCCCTCCTGGGAGTTCCCATCGCCACCAAGGACGTCATCGCCGTCAAAGGCCAACCGCTCAACTGCGGCTCGAAGATCCTCGGCCACTTCATCTCGCCCTATGACGCCACCGTCATCGAGAAACTCAAGGCGGCGGGGGCGGTGGTTTTCGGACGTTTGAACATGGACGAGTTCGCCATGGGGAGTTCCACGGAGAATTCAGCGTTCCAGGTCACTCGCAATCCCTGGGACCTGACCCGCGTCGCCGGCGGTTCCTCGGGCGGTTCCGCCGCGGCCGTGGCCTCCGACCAATGCCTCGCCGCGCTCGGTTCGGACACGGGTGGCTCGATCCGCCAACCGGCCTCGTTCTGCAGTTGCGTCGGGCTGAAGCCCTCCTACGGACGCGTCTCCCGTTACGGTTTGGTCGCCTATGCTTCGTCCCTCGACCAGATCGGCTGTTTCGGCAAACAGGTGCGCGACACGGCCACGGTGCTGGAGGTGCTGGCCGGACCGGACGCCCGCGACTCAACCAGCGTGCCCCGCCCCGTCCCGCCGTACACCGCCGCCCTCACCGGCGACATCCGCGGACTCAAGGTCGGGCTGCCCAAGGAGTACCTCATCGGTGGACTTGACCCCGAGGTGAAACAAGCAGTGGATGCCGCCATCCAAAAACTCGGGGCGCTGGGCGCCGAACTCGTCGAAATCTCACTGCCCCACACGGATTACGCCATCGCCGCCTACTACATCATCGCCACCGCCGAGGCGAGCACCAACCTCGCCCGGTTCGACGGCATCCGCTACGGCGCCCGCGTGGAAGGGGCTGATCCCATCGAGCTTTACAGCAAGACGCGCGGCGCGGGATTTGGCCCCGAGGTCAAGCGCCGTATCATCCTGGGCACCTACGTGCTGAGCAGCGGCTACTACGACGCCTACTACCTCCGCGCCCAAAAAGTCCGCACCCTCATCCGCGCCGATTTCCTCAAAGCGTTCGAGCAAGTCGATGCCATCGTCACCCCTACCGCCCCCACGCCCGCCTTCACGGTGGGTGAGAAATCTGAGGACCCCCTTCAGATGTATCTTTCCGATATCTTCACGATCTCGTGCAACCTGGCGGGGATTTGTGGGATCAGCGTTCCGTGTGGGTTCACAGCCGGAACCCCGCGACTGCCCATCGGCCTCCAACTCCTCGGCAAACCCTTCGGTGAGGAGACCATCCTGCGCATCGCCCACACCTTCGAACAGAGCACGAACTGGCATAAAGACCGACCCTCGCTCTAGCCGAACGATGGGATCTGCCCCCTGCCCCGGTTTCCCTTCAGGGCGTCGTCCGCCACACGCTATCCGTGGCGGTTTGGCTCTGGTTGGGCCTTTTCATTTTCTCAAACCCGTCTCATCCAGCCAGAGAGAGCCGCGGCGGCCATCTTGGTTGATTATGTTATCGGAATAAAGGTTTGCCCGCCGTGGGTCAAGCTGACAGGCTTGGCCGATGGATATAAAGATCTGTCTCAGCGCCCTCGGACTGTGCTCACTGCTTGGTCCGCTTTCGCCCTCGGTGGTTGCGGCGGAGTCCGCGAATCCGTCGGTGGACACCTTGGTGATCAGCGCCACCAAACCGCTTGATGCCAAAGAGACCGAGTTACGTCGGGCCGTTTATGCCCGTTGCCGTGAGATGCTGGATGCGGCGCCGGGCAAATTCGGTGCACACCCCTCCGCGGCGGTCTTCCCCGGATCGGTCGCCACGAACGCGCCCCGGATCGCCAAAACCATCACCATCAAGCATTTGCCGCCACCGCCGGAAATGCTGCCGCTCATTCGGCCGCTCGGCTATTCCAGTCCCTTCGCGCCAACGCTTTATTCCACCGGGTTCTACGCCGCGCCGGGGGAGATCATCACCATCGACGTGCCCAAGGAACTGGCCGGCAAACTGCGTGTGCAGATCGGTTGTCACAGCGACAACTTGAATCAATGGGTGGCGGGCAAAGAGGCCTGGCGGCGGATGCCCTTGCTGGTCAGCCACCGCAAACTCGACTTGGAACATACCGAGGCCTCGAATCCCTTTGGCGGCCTCGTCTATATCACCTGCCCGCCCACCGATGCAGCCTGGCAGGCCAGCATCACCATCTCGAACGCCGTCATGGCCCCGTGGTTTGTCCTCGGCCAAACCACCGAGTCGGAATGGAAGGCAATGCTGGACTCGACGGGAGCGCCGTGGGGCGAATTGGCCACGGAGAATATCATCATCATGCTACCGGTCTCGGTGCTCAAAACAGTGGCTGACCCGGAGAATCGGATGAAGATTTGGGACCGCATCATCGGCGCGGAAATGGACCTGGCCCAACTACCCATGCCGTTTTATCGCGCCCAACGGTTGGTCACCGACGTGCATATCGGCGGCGGTTTTATGCACAGCGGTTACCCGATCATGGTCCACCACTGCCCGGAGAAAAACCTGGTAACCGAGGATTTCATTTCCGATCCCGTGCGGTTCTCGCAACCGGCCAATGGCGGCCCGAATTGGGGGTTTTTTCACGAGATCGGCCACAACATGCAGAACCTGGATTGGGTCTTCGATGGCACCACCGAAGTCAGCGTGAACCTCTTCTCGATGTATTCCTTCGACAAGGTCTGCGGCGGACGCGATGCCGCGCACCCGGGTATCTCGAATGAGACCACCCGCAAGATGCTCCTGTCCTATTTCGCCAAGGAGCCGGACCTGGCCAAGTGGAAACGCGATCCCTGGCTGGGACTGTTGACCTTTCGCCTGATTCAGAACGATTTCGGCTGGGACCTCTTCAAGAGGACGTTCCAACGGTACCATGTCCTCGCGGAAGACCAGCGACCCAAAACCGACCAGGAGAAACGTGACCGTCTCGCGCGCTATCTTTCCGAGACTGCGGGCCGAGATTTCGCCCCGTACTTTGGGGCCTGGGGCATCCATCTGTCCGACGACCTCAAAAAGGAACTCGAGAAGTTCCCCGCCTGGATGCCTTACAATTTCCCGCCACGCGGCAGTTAAGACCGTGCCCTACCATAGGTGCACGAGCACCGCGCTCTCCGCGGGGATCGAAACGGTAATGCCCTCGGCGATCAACTTGCCGGCATCCATTTCCTGCGGCGTCGCTGGATTCTGGGCGGCTGGTGCAGGAGCAGGGAGACGGAACAGGGCTGCGGAGGCAGGGCGCGCCAAAGCACAGGGCAGCCGCTCCGGATGAACGACGCACCGAGCATCCTGGGCCTCCCGCGCCAGGTTGGCAATCAGCAGAAACGCCTCACCCGGCCGGCTATAAATGGCCGAAGCACAACGGCGGCCGTCCAGCGAAACAGCTTGGTTGCGCCAATCGGCGAAGCGGAAACCGTGAAGATCTCCGATCGGCTTCAAGAGCGGCAGCAACTCGAAGGTTTCGGCGCCGGCGGGCCACGGGGTGACCCCGCTCAGCAGTGCCTCGAGGGCAAACTGCTGATGCAATGCCTTAGGTGCCTGGGCTGTGATCTGACCATAGCTGATGACGCCCCGGGAACGAGCACCGACGAGGGACCACTCCAGCGGCAGCGCGGTGAGTTCCACGCCCTGGTCTCCCCATTGTCCGTAGCCCCATTCGTTGGCTACCACGCAGTCGGCGAGATTTTCGGTGGCAAACATCGGGGTGGTCGTGTTGTGGATAATAACCAAGCCATTAGGCCCCACCCGCCGCCTTGTCCATTCCATCAGGTCCAACAGTTCATCCATGTCCCAATGCCCGGATATGGCCGCGCCTTTTTCCTTACCCTCATGCCGAGCATTGGCGCAAAAAAGCGCCACGTTCCAATCATAATAAACTCCGTCCAGTGGATGGTTCTTGAGCACCCGATCGATGGATGCCTTTAGAAACTCGAGCCACCCGGATCGTAAGCACATCTGAGCGCCGAATTCGTTGGTGCCCTTGAAGGAATTGTGTTGCAACCGTCCTTGGCCGTCCATCCGTCCCCATTCCAGGCCGTGCTGCCGGAAGCCCTCGGTACTCGGATGTAGTTCCTTGTCGGAGAAGTAGGTAGCGACACGGATGCCGGCCTGGTGGCAGGCGGCGATGACCTGATCGTATCTCCCCATGTCCGGGTAGGGCGGATACGAACCATCGCGCCAGAAAAGACCATCGTCGTAATAGTCGCCGTCATTGTGGCAATGC
>Ga0316230_1003825_pt1 | contig 11448 bp, 10 predicted proteins | sample TBH18025metaG_FD_206004 | JGI IMG/M metagenome (GOLD analysis project Ga0316230, IMG submission 206004) | Freshwater microbial communities from Trout Bog Lake, Wisconsin, USA - TBH18025 | ecosystem: Environmental > Aquatic > Freshwater > Lake > Hypolimnion/Profundal zone | place: USA: Wisconsin...
CAATCATTCCGTAAGCTTTTGCTTCTTCAGAAGTCATCCAGTAGTCTCTATCAGCATCTTTCCAAATCTGGTCGTAAGTCTGCCCTGAATGGTTAGCAATTATATCATAAAGTTCTTTCTTTAACTTCTGAATTTCTCTAGCTGTAATTTCGATGTCTGAAGCTTGACCTTCTGCTCCGCCCATTGGCTGATGAATCAGGATACGTGAATGCTTTAATGCAGTCCTTTTACCCTTAGCACCGGCACATAACAAAATAGCTCCCATACTTGCAGCCATCCCTGTGCATATTGTAGCTATGTCAGGAGCAATATATTGCATAGTGTCATAGATTCCTAGTCCGGCATAAACAGAACCACCAGGAGTATTTAAATATATCTGAATATCTTTTGAAGAATCAACTGATTCGAGGAACAAAAGTTGTGCTTGGATTATGTTTGCAACAGTATCATCAATAGGAACTCCTAAAAAGATGATTCTATCCATCATTAATCTTGAAAAAACATCCATTGAAGCAACATTTAATTGACGTTCTTCAATAATTGTGGGTGAAATGTAGCCACTTACTGTTTTTAAATAACTATCATAAGTCAGACTGTTAATCCCCCTATGTTTTATGGCGTATTTTCTAAATTCGTTGTTCATACTATTTTATTTTTAATGTGAATGATGATGTTCATGTTCATGATCGTGGTCATGATTATGTTCGTGATTGTGGTTATGTTCGTGATTGTGGTTATGTTCGTGATTGTGGTTATGTTCGTGATTGTGGTCATGTTCGTGATCGTGATCGTGATCGTGGTCTTGGTCATGGTCATGGTCGTACTCATGATCGTGATTATGGTTTTGATATTTAGCAGTGTAAATCTCTACGAACTCCTCATGAGAAATTGTTTTATGATTTAATTTTACTTTTTCTTTAAACAATTTAAGAAGTAAAAGATCATAAGTATTCTCTTTCATTTCATCATATTGCTTTTTATTTTTTAGTTGTTGTTCAGCATAATTATCAATCATACTCATAAGTTCCTCATCAAAATCCTGATAAGCTCCAAACTGACTTAGAATTCTTGTTTTAGCATACTTTTTAACATCTTCATAAGTTACTTTAAAATTGTATTTTTCTAAAAGATATTTATTAAAGGCTAAATGAATAATTGAACCTCTATAGTATAGATAATCTCTTTCAACATCCTCAATAGTTAGTTCTTTATGATTAAATTCTAATAATGCCTTTTTGAGAGTATCATCAGGCAAATTATATTCTTTATCTGTAAATAACTTCTTTGTAGCTTCACTATAAAACAACTGATCTGTTTGTTGAGTATAATAAGTAGATCCTTCTTTTTTTACTTTTTCGACAAACTCTTCTTGAGTTTGAATATCATCATTAGGATAAATAGATTTATATAAATCAACATTTAGTTCAGCTAATTGTACTGATTGAATTCCATTAATAGTAAGGAAATAATTTGCTTTAAGAGCTTCTTCATTATTTTCAATATTTAAAAAAAGCTCAGTTCTTTCTTTATTATTATAAGCAATGAAAGGATTGATTTCAACATTCTCACCAACTTTTAAACCTAACAATTTCTTTTTTGTATCAGCATCAGTTATATCTTCAATTCTTAAATAAGAATCCACTTTAATGCCTTCTTCTTTTGCAGTACCATCTACATTCAACTCTTCAACATTACAATTGATAGAACTATTTTCAAGAACAGTATCATTAGGTATAATTTCTCCTCTTTGTGATCGAGCATCATTAATCATATTTTCTATCAGCTCTGCTTGTGGTATCACATCATAATAATCAACTTCCATATTTTCAATATCAAAATCAATTATAGGTCTAAGTGTGATATGAAAATAATAAACAAAGTCCTTTTGATCTAACCAATTTTCATTTTTCATCCCTTCAGAATCGATAGTAGGGGAGAAAATATAATCTATTTTATTTTCCTGAATGTAATTTTCTAACGCATCAGTAGAAATTTTATTTATCTCTTCGAACTTTAATGATCTTCCATGAGAACTGAGAACATATCCCATTGGCACTTTACCTGGTCTGAAACCCGGCACATTTGCTTTTCTTTGAAAAGTCTTTAATGATTTATTATAGTTCTCAAGATAGTCACTTTCGCTTATTTCTAGCTTGAGTACAACTTTTAGTTCGTCTATGTTTTCTCTGGTAATGTTCATTTAAACAAAATATTTATAGATTAATTGAATTGCTTTTTAATTAGAGTGCAAAATTAACAAATTAACTGAAATGAATTGAAAATAAAATAAAAAACATTGATCTTTTGCAGAATCAATTTTATATTCTTTATTTTCTGTACTATTGAAATCCTAAACTGTTAGTATATTGCCCGTATTTTAAGGTGTCAAGTGACGAAGAATTAAGATCAAGAATTCTTGGATCGTTAATATGATTATCATATCTCGAAGAAAAAATACCTATGCCATTATTTATGTTAGTATATTGCGGACTTATCTGAACTATACTGGTGGATGGTGCATTTACATCAAGATAAGTACTTAATTCGTCAGCAGCTACTGTAAAAATAACTTCTAATTTACCTGCTTTTCTTATTAAATTATGATTTATAGGTATATTTGATTGAAGAACCTGATAAAATTCAGACCCGTAATATTCAGTTGACATGTTTTCTCCACCAATTAAACTAGCTGATTTTTGACTTGAGAAAACCCAATCAATAGATTTTTGAACTTTAATATTAGATTGATTAGTTTCGGTATAATTAAACCTGATTATTGGCTGATAAAGCCTTCCATCTACAGCCGACTTCCATGCTAATGTTCTTTTTCCTGACTTTGAGAAGTCCATATAAACAAGATTAGCGTCTGGAGCAGTTATTTGAAATGTATTTACCAATTGTGTTGAAGATGTGATAACCTTTCCTGTTTTCTTATTTGTAATAAAAAGAGTAAATCCATAGCTTGGATCAAGTAGATGATAAGTTACACATTTATAAATAACTTGATTTGGGGCATAAAAGATACCCGGATCTTTATTATAAATAGTAGTAGTGTCAAATTGTAATGTATCTGGTAATAAACCAGGAATTGATCTTACTAATTTTACATCAAGATTGTTTCCATAACTACTCGAGTCAGGGTTTTGAGCCATAACATAAGCACTTGCATTCCCTAAAAAAGCTTTATTTATCTTAATATAAGTTATACTATCATTTTGATTTAGTAAACCATAAACAACAGTTATATCCTGATAAGGTGCATTAGGATTAAAATCAGTTTTACATGAAAAGAAGAATATTACTAGTGATATTAATATAAAATATCTCAGAATTTTACTCATTATATTTAGTGTTTTTAAAAACGACTACAAAAGTAAATAAATTTACTTAACTTCTAATTAAATTTATTAGTAATTAACATTATTCTAACAATTAAATTTAAAAACAGATCAACCACCACTCACTAAATGCAGAATCATAAGGTCATCACCATTCTTTACAATTGTGTTGTCGTATTCATTTTTTTTAATTAATACATTATTAACTTTTATCACAAGCATTTTAAAAACAAAATTCTTTAATTTTAATATCTCAGAGATAGTTAAAGCATCGCTTTCGAAATGCTCTTCCGTATTATTTAATATTATTTTCATTTACATTAGATTTATTAAAATGTCGAGTACCTGATTTGCTTGCATATTTGCAACAACTCCTACTCTGGGAGCCAATGGAGGCAATGTTTCGGAAATTTCCGACACCATATCTCCACAAATATAAAGCTTATCAAATTGTTTGGTTTCTATACTATTATTTTTACCCCAACCTGCCATTCCTGAGCCTGAAACTAAATATTTATCAGGCATCTCTGATAGAACTGTTTCTATTATCATTTGTTTCATTACAGCCTGATCAAAAGCTTCAACAATAACATCACAATCTTTAAATATTTTTGGAATATTATTACTATCTAATTTAATTTGATGTTTTATAACTTCCACATCTCGATTAACTCTACTTATATTATATTCTAAAGCATCTACCTTAGGCTGTCCTATCTGATCGATGAAATAATATTGTCTGTTAAGATTACTTCTGTCAATACTATCAAAATCTACAATAATCAATTTGCCAATACCGATGCGGGCAAGTGCAATAGCACAGTTGGAGCCTAAACCTCCACAACCAGCGATACCAATTGTTTTATCATGAATTTTTGTTAACATCCTTCTCTAAATATTATTTTAATTGCAAAGATACTAAAAAAAAAGTCTCCCTAAAAGAGAGACTTTCATATTTATTAATCTAAAGATTATTTTTCGATTGAAAACAATTCAACTTCAAAAATTAGTGTTGATCCTCCTGGTATTTTACCACCTGGTGCATCTTTATCACCGTAAGCTAAATCTGAAGGGATATAAAAAGTGTATTTTGAACCTGGTGTCATTAACTGCACACCTTCTGTCCAACCTTTTATTACCTGATTTAAACCAAATGTAATAGGTTCGCCTCTTTGTACTGATGAATCAAAAACGGTGCCATCAATTAAAGTGCCATGATAATGAACTTTAACTTTATCGGTAGCTTTTGGATGTTCGCCGGCACCTTCTTTTATCACTTTATATTGCATTCCGCTTGGCAATGTTTTAACGCCTTCTTTCTTTTTGTTTTCGGCTAAAAAAGCAGCACCTTCTTTTTTATATTTTTCGGCTTTCTTGGCTGATTCAGCGTTTGTTTTACTCATCTTTTCTTTCTGCCATTTTCCCATAACCGCATCTTTTACAGGCTTGCTAATAGTTAAACTGTCTTTACCTGCTTTACCATCTTCCAATCCTTTTAATAATGCTTGAGCATTAAAATCAATACCACCTTGAGATAAATTATGACTAATATCTACTCCGATAATATAACTAATACTATCTAAATTTGTAGCCAACACTGGAGTTGTCTTTGGTTTTTGTGCATAAGCGCCTACAACTAATAGTAAGCTTATCAGACTAATTGCTATCTTTTTCATATTTAATTATTGATTATAAAATTTTGTACAAATTTAAGAATTATTTAGTTACTACAAATTATATTTTTCATTATTTTAATAATAATTAAGAAATGAGCTTAATTTGATCTTTAATTTATGTTGGATCCAATTAAAATAAATGATCTTATTATTAATTATTTGTCTTAAAACTTCAAGTACTTTAAGTATTTTAAGTACTTCAAGTACTTCTCCCCTTTAGGGATTCTTTTTTATTGTTATTTTGATGGTTCCGGTAGCTTTTGGATCCTTAAATTTAGCATTTACTTTCTTCGAATATTTAGGACCGGCTACTGGTGTATCAATTTCAACTACTGAGTTTTTAGGAACGGGCTGTGCGTAATCCGGCACAGTGTCGGGGGTTAAGATGGATAAAAATATTACAGCATCAAAGTCATTTTTCTTGTTATCAGCTATAATTTTACTTTTTGGGATCAATCCATTATAATCGGCACTTGCAATTGCATCTTCTACAATTGTAAGATTTAACTGGTTAACCTTTAATTTTTCATTGTCTTTAGCATTAGGTTTTAATAGCGTAGGATCATATTTTGCTAACAATGGACGAATATCAGCTGAGTTAATTGTGTATAAATCACCATAGTTTTTTCGCATGGCATCATATAATTCATCAACTAGATCAGTTACATCTGTGCGGTCTTCTCTAACTGTACCTTTTTGAAGTTCTTTGGATGTAACCATTGTTTTTATTTGTCCAACCCATGTATCTACAATTGTCAATGCTGTTGGAATTAAAGGTTTGGTAGCAAAACGTACGATCCAACCATCCAACATTGTTATTTTGGTTTCTTCCGAACCGGTTTCTAAAGCCTGTCTATCTTCTACATATAAATATTTCATGATAGTAGGATCATTTGGATAAGCTTTATTAATTATAGGTTTTATTTCATCAAATACTGAAGATAATTCCTTCCATTTTTCATCAAACATGCTTACCTCAACGGTTACCAAGCCCAAATCCGAATTTCTGGCTACTAATCCATCTCTTAAAGGCCCGATAACTAAACCCATTCTGTCAACCATTTTTTGATCTTCGGCCGAATAAGGTCCTAGTCCAAAACTATTTAAATGGTTTATCCCAAAATCCAATGATCTGTCGGGAGATATTTTTCCATAATTATTTAATACAGTCTCGATATGAGAACATTTTCTTCTCTCTTTTGTTGTTGCGTGATATATTTGCATAACTATTTATTTTTTAAATTAAATTTCGCTATTAAGCTGATAAATATTATTAAATGATTAAATATTTTACTTGCATAAAGCAAAGTAAAATTTATAAAATAATATCGTGAAGAGATTTAAATAAAATAAAAGTATTTAAAAATCTAATCGATATTAACACATTCTATAAATGTATTAACGGCGATGAACAACGTGCCTGAAAAGCACTTTAAACAGGAATAGATTAAATTGATATGGTTTATTCAATTGATAATTTTAAGCTCAAAAATCTTAATTGACTTTCGATATGCAAAAATACAAATAAAAATTAACATGGAATCATAAAAAGCAAATTATTTTCAATAAATAACATAAAATTAACAATAATTAAATCAATGTTTTACAATGTGTATTGTATTAGACATCTATATAATAAAATTTGACTAATTTTTATTAAAAATAGACCCAAAAAGAGAAAATAAGTGCAATCCAAACTTTGGGCGGCAAGGTTTTTTCATTTTTTAGCCAATCCTAACTTTGGGCACGAGGGAATCGTTTACTTTCCTCCCACCCAAAGTTGAGGCACGAAGGAATCGTTTACTTTATTGCCATCCTAAATTGAGGCACGAAGGAATCGTTTACTTTATTGCCATCCTAATTTGGGGCAGAAGATATTTATTTACTTTTAGACCGCCCCAAATTAGGAAACGAAAGATTTTTGTAATCCGAAGCTGCCCAAAGTTTGGGCGGTCGCAAAAGATGAAAATCGAACAAACCCTAAGTTAGGATTTAATCAAATCATAAAAATTCATCATCCCGACAATTTGAGCACATCAAAAACATAAAAAATCAGCTTTCGCAGAATATGGGGAGAGAGGTTTTATAATTTTGCATATAAATTTTGTTTTGGTATGATAAATTATCTGGAAACACAGCTTGACTTCGCTCGGCGACCCTTACTAATCAAAGGTCACCTAGCGGAGTAGAAGTGTATAGGTTAAAGAATAAAGAAATAAATTTTATTAAAAGAAAAAGAAGTTCATATTGATTATTTATATGTAAATTTGTAAAAAAATTCTACTGCCATAAATATTATAAAACGTATGGATACTTTACTTAGTAAAATAGATAATTTAGTAAGTGATTATAAAGCTTTATTACCATTAAAACAGGAATATCAAAGTAAGCTTGATGAAAAATTAAGGTTTGAGTTTAATTTCAATTCAAATCATTTGGAAGGAAATACCCTTACTTATGGTCAGACTAAATTATTATTAATATTTGATAAAACAACAGGCGATCATGATATGCGCGAATATGAGGAAATGAAAGCCCATGATGTTGCATTAAAAATGATTAAAGAATTAGCAAAAGATAAAGGTTACCCCTTAACCGAAAATTTTATACGACAATTAAACGAAATTATACTGGTTCGTTCATTTTGGAAAGAAGCTATTACACCCGATGGGCAAACTACAAGAAGAGAGATTACTCCGGGTAAATATAAGGAATATCCAAATTCAGTAAGGCTAGCAAATGGCGAAATTTACAATTATCCATCTCCCGAACAAGTACCTGCTTTAATGTCGGACTTAATGAAATATTATCGGGATGAAACATCAAAAGAAGACATGAATCCAGTAGTTTTGGCAGCTATGATACATTATAAACTAGTATGTATTCATCCATTCGACGACGGAAATGGAAGAGTTGCCCGCTTGCTAATGAATTATATATTGTTAAAATACAATTATCCACCAATAATAATCAAAACAGAAAAGAAAAAAGAATATTTAACCGCCCTCAACAAAGCAGATGTTGGAGATATTGAATCTTTAATAAAATTTATAGCCGAACAAATCATATATTCATTAGAGCTATCAATTAAAGCAGCAAAAGGTGAGGATGTTGAATAATTATTGAAGTTAAGGTTAACGAATAAATAGTATCTTAAAAATAGTTTTGTTTTTTATTTTGGGTATGATAAAAATCTTTAGAAAGAGGTAGCAGCTATGCTGCTTTGATTTGCATATTGTTTTTCTTGCTACAAAGAGGTCACAGCTACGCTGTTTTCATCCGTATAGCGGCGTACTATTTGTAGAAAATGTATAGAATAATAATTTCAAGCAGCATCGCTGCGTCCTATTCATTTTACCAATATTATTATATAAGCTAAAGATTAAGCATATCAAAATTATAAAAAAAATGCTTTCGCAGAAAATCAGTAAGAACATTTCTAGATATTTGCTCTTATGATATATATTGTATGCCTTTTTTAAAGAAAAATAATTTTGGTGTGATAAATTATATCTACTTTTGTAAAAATAAAACAAATACAGATATGAAAACAATTACAATCTCAAAGTTATTGCACATCACAGTAATGTTAACATTTCTACTTCCATTTTTTTATACCGGGTGTGGAGCAGTTAAAAAAGAAAAACCTAATCAAGATTCTGATGCCAAAGTAATGACATCTGCGAAAGAAATAAATGATAAAGACACAAATAAAATAATTAATCCAGTTGACACATCAACAGTCGCATCAACTGCTTCAACATCTAAAGATACAATAAATAAAAAGAAAGATAAAGATGATGAACAATTATCTGATAAACTAGTAGAAAAATTCCCTGCTCTTTCCATCATTTTAATTCCATCCAATGAAACATACTCAGGACTTGGAACATTGATTAATTTGTTAGCTTTTATTGTTTGGTTTTCAATCTTTATTTCATTCTTATTTCTATTATTAGGAATCACAATAAAAATTATCGAACCCAATTCAATAACAATAATAGTAATCCTTGATATACTAATTTTAATCGGAATATTAATCTCCAAAAGTCCAAGTTGGAACAGCGAACGTCTATGGGGATTCTGGGTATGCGTAGTTACAACATCTATTCTATTGGCTTTTGATTGCTATATGTTATTTAATAATAAATACATTAGTAAAAAGTATTAAAAGTAAGAAAATGGGAAAAGTAATAGTCTTTATCTTAGGAATAATTATACTTTATTTTGCCGTTAATTATATTTTAACAAAGATAAATAGTTATTATAGTAAGAAGTATATTCCTTATGATATAAATACAAAAGATCTTAATGGCTTTGATAAATGGAGAAATATAGTAGCACTAATATCATTGCTTGTGGCTTGCATTATTGGGCTAATAATATTATTAATTAATTATTATTTCCCATAAAAAGTTAAATACCTAGAAATATTATTTTAAAATAATAAAAGTATAATAAAATGAAATAACATACACAATGCTAAGTTCTAATCATAGCATTCTATTCATACCTTAATGACTCGATAGGATCGAGTCTGGCAGCTTTAATTGCAGGATAAAGACCCGAAACCAAACCAACAAACAAACAAAGAAGTATTCCGCCAATTACCCAAACCCATGGCACTATGAATGCTCCGCCTACGAATAATGATATAACGTTGCCGATAAGAATTCCTAAAATAACACCTAAAATACCACCCAACTGTCCGATAACAACAGCTTCTACCAGAAACTGATTTCGGATAACGATACTTGTTGCCCCCATTGATTTGCGGATACCAATTTCACGAGTCCGTTCGCTAACCGAAACCAACATTATATTCATCAAACCGATAGCTGCTCCTAAAAGGGTAATAAATCCTATGATTGAAGCTGCCATTGAAACATACTTCATATCATCAATAAATGATTTGGCAGCACTATCACTTTTAGCTATTTCAAAAGAATTTTCTTCGCCCAAAGGAACACCTCTTATGATCCGAAATAAACCTGTAGCCTCGTCGAAAGCATAATCAAGTGTTTCAGGTTTAGTTACTAAAACACTTATAGAAAACGACATATTTGGTTGAGGGAAGTATTGCCTAACATTCATCAAAGGTAAGATACAGTTTTTATCACCACTAAAACCCATACTCGAGCCTTTTGATTTTAATAGACCTATCACTCTATATTTATTTGACCCTATCGTTATAATCTGATCAATGGGATTTTCTTTATGCTTAAAAATAGACTTCGACAACTCATCTCCGATAATAACTACGTTAGCTCCAAAGTTAACTTCATTAGGAGTAAAGTTTCTACCTTTATCTATTTCGTAACCGGAAGTGTAAATATAACTTTCGTCGGCACCCATCACGCCAATATTAGGATTTGTCTTTTCGCTTTCGAACTTAACAGTGGCAGTATGTGTAGCAAAAGAAGTGACCGAAGTGTAAGCAGGAAACTTAAAACTTTCTTTGAAACGTTGGGCTTCATCGTAAGTAATAGAATTATAAACTTTCCAACGCCTGCCTTCGCCAAATTCCATTTGCATAGATCTATTGCGAATGGTAAACGTATTAGCACCCATCCTCGAAAAACTTTGTGTGATATTTGATTTAAGAGATTCGATAGCTGTAAGAATTCCAACCAAAGCCATAATACCAAAGGCAATAATTAAGATAGTAAGAATAGTTCTTAATAAATGACTTCGTATGGATTGAAGAGATATCTTTATATTTTCTACAATGAGTATCTTCATTTAAAGTTTTATTATTTGTACTTACTTGATATAATCAATTTAAAACTGAACCTTTTCGCCAAAAGCAAGATCACCTGCATCACCTAATCCCGGAACAATATACGATTGTGCTGTCAATTCATCGTCAATAGCGCCTGTCCAGATAGTAATATCATCAATCGACATGTGTTTATGAAGATAATCAATTCCCTCGGCACTAGCCAAAACAGAAATAATATGCGTATGCTTAGGTTTGCCGTTTAAGATTAATTCCTTGTAAGTTTTTACCATCGAAGCACCTGTGGCAAGCATAGGATCCGAAAGGATAAGAACTTTATCAGTAAGATCGGGGCAAGAAATATACTCAACCTGAATATCGAAACTACCATTTTTATTATGTTTGCGATAAGCAGAAATAAAAGCACTCTCAGCTTTGTCAAAATAATTAAGCAAACCCAAATGGAAAGGAATTCCAGCTCTTAATATCGAAGCAATAACCGGTTGTTGTTTCATAACCGGTACTTCTGCAATACCTAAAGAAGTTGTTATCTCTTTTTTATCATATTCGAGTTGCTTGCTGATTTCGTAAGCAAATATTTCGCCCAATCTTTCCATATTCCTTCTGAAACGCATGCTATCTTTTTGGATAACTTCATCTCTAACCTCAGCAACAAACTGATTGAATACTGAATTATGATTCCCTAATATGTGTA
>Ga0316230_1003831_pt1 | contig 11434 bp, 9 predicted proteins | sample TBH18025metaG_FD_206004 | JGI IMG/M metagenome (GOLD analysis project Ga0316230, IMG submission 206004) | Freshwater microbial communities from Trout Bog Lake, Wisconsin, USA - TBH18025 | ecosystem: Environmental > Aquatic > Freshwater > Lake > Hypolimnion/Profundal zone | place: USA: Wisconsin...
CAGCGGTAGATGATGGGAGGGTTGGCGCATGGCCGCCAAACCAACTGCCAAGGCCAGGACTTCTGACACAACCGTGGCTATGGCTGCGCCAGAAACGCCAAGACCATGAAGCGAAGCGCTGGAAAAACCGAATCTGGCCGCGCATCCCTCGATCCAATGGGGTGATATTCCACAGCGGACGAATACGGGTCCGATCCCGTAAATCAGAAATGGATCCAATATAATGTTGGCAATACTGGCTGTCAGGCTGCAGATCATGGGGGTGCGCGCATCGCCGGATGCTTGTAATGATGCAAAACTGGCCAGCATGAGGAAGAAAATCCACTGACATGCAAGAATAATCCTGAGAAAAGCTATTCCTTCATGCACAACCAGCGAAGAGTCCACTCCGTTTTGTGGCATGTCGGTGGCGTGCATTCCAAAAAGGGGGAAAACGTGCGGGGCCAGGAACCATCCCAAAACAGATAGAAGTCCGCCTAGCACACCCGACAATACGAGCGATTGCGCTGCAGCTTCGCCTGCCTCATTCCACTGCATGGCACCCACACGCCTGGAAACAATGGCCATGGACCCAACCATCAAGCCAATGGCGACTGGAGAAAGCAAAAATAACACGACCATGGACATTGAAACGGCTGCAATGGCATGGGAGCCCAAGTGTCCTACCCAAAACAGGTCGATCATGCTTTGCGTTTCTTGAATGGCGCCACTGATGAACATCGGAATGGATAAGCGTGTCAAGGCACGCCAGGGAGAACCGGTGAGGAGTCCCGATTGGAGGTTTGATGATGGTGTGGCGTCGCTGGGCATGGCAAGAATGTGTCGCGTCAACCTATCACTGGTCGTGCAGCCCAGCAAGTCTGGAGGTGGCACACGCCATGCGATCATCCGGTTTACATTTCAGGGTTCTCCGTTTATTCTTCCTCGGCTCGGAGAATTGGAATGACATCTGGCGAACTTAGTAAAATTGCAAGGTTCTTCAATGCGTATCTCAATCGGTTTGTAGAATCCGATGGACGCTTGCATCCCATGCAGCAACTCAAGCTCGACCATAGCCGGCGCGTGACGGGTAATGCCGTCCGAATCATGCGCGCAAACGGGTGGGATTGGTCCCAGTGCTTAATGGGCGCCGCCGCTGCGCTTACGCATGACATTGGTCGCTTTTCACAGTACGCCGAGTTCAAAACATTTAACGACCGGATTTCCTTCAACCACGCCGAGCGCAGTTGCCGGATTCTGTTGGAATCCGGCGCGCTCGCAGGTCTCAGCGAAGAGGAACGCGCCATTATTCTTGAGAGTGTTTCTGCGCATAACCGACGCGCTTTGCCGGAAAACCTTTCTCCTGTGCAACAAGAGATATCACATCTGGTTCGCGACTCCGACAAACTCGATATTTTCCGTGTATTTCAGGAGGCCATTGTTGAGGGGCATCTTGAGAATCACCCGGAAATCGCACTGTCGCTGGATACGCGCGGGAAGGCCAGCCCAGAACTTCTCGCCGCCATTTCTGAAGATCGCAGCGCCAGTTATGAAAACGTGCACACCCTCTGCGACTTTGCCTTGATACAAGTCGGATGGATTAAGACGCAGATGCATTACGATGTCGCGCTTGCAATGGCTGTTGAGCGGCGCGCTCTGGAATTCCGGGAAGAATTCATATGCCGACTGGACGATTCTCCGGCTGTTCACGCCTGTTTTGCCGCTACACGGGCAAGCATCGCGCGTCGGTTTGCGCAACCGTCCGTTCGGGCTAATCTTTCACGGTAAGGCACACCGCTGTCTCGAAGTGGGCTGTACGTGGAAACATGTCGAACAGGCGCGCGTGTTGCAATCGGTAGCCGGCTTGCACAAGAGGCTTTAAATCCCGCGCGAGTGTCACCGGATCGCATGAAACATAGATCAGGAGCGATGGGCGGAGCGTCGCAAGGGTTGTCACAACGGTTGGATCCATGCCCTGCCTGGGCGGATCGACAATAACCGTGGTTCTGGCAGGATTCATGCCTCCAAACCTGTTTTGCGCTGCCGCCGTCATCAATTGGCAGCGGAAATCCGCCTCGATGCCCAGATGCTTTGCGTTTTGTCGAGCCACCTGGATCGCATCACGCCCCGATTCAATTCCCGACAAACGTTTTGATCCGGATTGGGCGCATGCAAAACCGAGAACCCCGACACCGCAATAGAGGTCAAGCACGTGAGTGTTCTGGCCGGAGTACAAAGCATGCCACTCCATTACTTGGCGAACTAATGCATCCGCCACTTCAGGATTCACCTGATAAAAGCCATCCAGTGGAACATGAATCGGTCCTATCGGTGTTGTTTCCGTGAGATGCGGAGGATGAGGCGGAGGATTGTTGATCCAGGCGACGACGCCATCCGCTGCCGTCCAACGCAAGGTGAGCGAATCGCCAGTATGCATCTTGTCGCAAGCGCCTGATTCCCGCCAGACACGGAGGGTGCCGTTGATCTCATCATGCGCCAGCGGACACGATGGAATATCCACAACCGTCCGGTTGTCCTCGCCAATATAGCCCAGACTCACAGATTGCCTGTGCAACTGGGACTGGGCATGCAGCACAATCTTGTTCCGGTAATGCAACGCGCGCGGCGAGGCTACAGGCGATAACCACGACGCGCTTTCGGCACCGGGAAGCCGGCGAAATATTTCATGAGCCTGGGTTTGCTTCAATTGGACTTCAGCCGGGTATGTCAGATGATCATAGACACATCCCGGAACAGGGGTGCCATTGGGGAGGCAACAGTTGTGAGCGATGCGGTCAGGGGATGGATCCAAAACCGCAATTAATGAGCCTTCAGCGTAATTCTTGCGAAGACGTACGATGCGCGCGCGAATGTGTTCCCGCGGAGCCACATCCGGCACAAAAACAACAAGCCCCTCATGTCGTGCAACGCCAGAGCCACGATAGGCAACGGAATCAATCGTCAGGTCAATCTCTTGTCCAGTAACGAGCATGATGACCCGCTTGAGAAATCAACGGCGCCTGTAAAAGGCGCAGTTCAACACAAAGCGCTGCCTCGCCACGAGGGGATCATGGAGCAGGGGAGAACTCATCCTTGCCCACGCCACATTCCGGACAGACCCATGTGGCGGGTAATTGTTCAAACGGTGTGCCGGCCGGTACGCCGTTATCCGGATCCCCCTTGGCAGGATCATAAACATAACCGCATGTGTTGCAGACGTATTTTTTCATAAAATGCCTTTTGTAATGACTGAGAGCATCGTAGCAGGTTTCAGCGAAAACACCAAGCAAACGATCACGTTTTTGATTGCTTCCACTCCGCAGAGAGCCAGGACAGAAGCTCATCCGTGGTTGAAAACCGATTTTCCAGTTGGGCATCATATGCGCGCCGAAGCCAATGTCCGAGTTCCGGGCCTTCGCGCATTCCCAGCACCAGCAAATCACGTCCGCTGATCCAGGGCTTGGGCAGGATCGTTTCTGCGGCAAATTCGGCCTGCTTCTCTTCCAGAAAACGGGATATTTCCAGTTTTCCATGACTTTGGGTGACATCCAGATTGTGGAGGCGCATTTCCATGGGGAAGGTATGCGCGCCCATAAAACGACGCAGCGTGGCTGGACGCATATGGGGCGTGTCGGGGAATGTCATATGGCGTTCAATGGCCATGGCAACATCATTGATTAATTCCGTCGGTCGACGCAACCGAAGGAGAATCTCCCGGCTCATCGCTGCGCCGACGCTGGCATGGTTTGGGAAGCGAATAACGGGGCTGCCTGCGGCATCGGCGCATGTCTGACGCGTGGGATATTTCCCGATATCATGCAGCAATACGGCATACGCGAGGGTGGCGTCGCGCGGAGCTGAAAGAGCATCCAGCATCAAAACGGTATGTGTCCAGACATCGCCTTCCGGATGATACGCGGGCGGTTGCTCTAATCCATGCAGGGCAAGAAGTTCTGGAAGAAAAACATCCAACAGCCCCAATGTTCGGAGCATTTCAAGCGCCTGTGAAGGGCGTGGAGATTCGCAAAGCAGACGCGTGAATTCCGTGCCGATTCGCTCTGCGCTCACATCACGCAACAAGGCGGCATGTTCTCGCACGGCATGCTCTGTTTTTGAGCCGAGTGTGAAGTCCAGAACAGAAGCGAAACGTACGGCCCTCAGCAGACGCAGGTGGTCTTCTTTGAATCGTGTGGACGGATCGCCAATGGCGCGCACGATCCGGGCGGTCAGGTCCGCTTGTCCACCGACGAAGTCGAGCAGTTCGCCAGTCAAAGGATTGCAAAAGAGTCCATTGATGGTGAAATCGCGGCGCATGGCATCTTCCTGCGCATCTGCAAAATGAATTGCAGCAGGGCGTCTACCATCGACGTATTCACCATCGGTTCGAAAGGTGGCGACCTCAAAGCCGATGCCATCCTGGCTGACAATAATCACCCCGAAAGCCTTTCCAACAGCCGTGGTGCGACCAGAAAACAGACGCTCCACGTCATCCGGATGCGCCTGGGTTGCGATGTCGATGTCCTTGATGGATCGCCCCAGCAAGGCATCGCGAACGCATCCGCCTGCAAAAAGCGCCAGGAAACCTGCGTCGCGCAACGTGTGGATGACCTTCAGGGCAGGACTTAAAAGAGCTGGGGAAGCCGTGGAAAACAGCGTTGAAGGGAGCGGCGTGATGGTTGGGTTGCTCTGCACGGGAATACTATAACGATCTTTTCCAGTCTCCTGCCAGCTTGTTTCATCCGTGCTTGCACGAACACGTGGATATGTGCTATTCACCGCACTTCGTTCGCGGTGTATGTTTGTTTTGGAGATGCGTTGTGACAGACCGGGATGCATTCATTGCCCTCAATCAGGTTTCTGGATTGGGGGCTGTTACGGTCAAGCGCATGATGAATGCGTTTGGATCCGCTGCGGCTATTTTCGAGGTTTCGGAACGCGATCTACTCGGGATTCATGGAATTGGCCAGGACCGGGCGCGTGCCTTTATTCAGGGCCTGAAAACCGCACAGGCCGATGGGGAGGCTCAGCAGGCAGACACTCTTGGCGTGACCTTGGTGACATGGGCTGATCCCACCTATCCATCGCTTTTGAAGAAAATTGCAGACCCGCCTTTGGTCCTTTATGTGGCCGGCTCTGCTGCAGCGCTCTCTGCCCCGTCCGTGGCTATCATTGGAACGCGTCAACCCACTGTTTATGGCCGCGAGTTTGCCCAGCGTCTGGGATTTCAATTGGCTGGGGCTGGCTATGTTGTGGTCAGCGGGTTGGCCAGAGGCATTGATACCGAAGCGCATCGTGGAGCCATTAAATCCGGAGGGCGGACAGTTGCTGTGGTTGGCGGCGCACTGGATTGTCTCTATCCCAAGGAAAACGAATCCCTGGCCAAAGAAATCTCCGAAAAGACCGGCGCGGTCATCAGCGAATACCCCTTTGGTCGAAAGCCGGACAGGCAAACGTTTCCCATGCGGAATCGGATTGTTAGTGGCCTGGTGCGTGGGGTGGTCGTTGTGGAGGCACCTCTTGGAAGCGGCACCCTGATTACCGTGGATCAGGCGCTGGATCAGGGGCGATCTGTCATGGCTGTGCCCGGACGCGCCGACTCACCTGCTTCACAAGGGTGTCATCAGTTAATTCGCAATGGGGCGAGGTTGGTAACAAGCGCGGATGATATCCTTGAGGAGTTGCAGGACCTGTTGCCGGGGGTTACCCGTTCTTCCGCAAGCACGGAGGCGTTAACCCCTGATTCCCCAGCGCCAACCCCTCCCGTCACCGGCGACGAGGCGAAGCTTCTCAACGTGTTGGAGCAGGAGCCGACACATATTGATGCGTTGATTCGCACAAGTGATTTGCCCGCTGGAACCGTGAATGCGCTTTTGATTGGCTTGAAAATCAAGCGCCGCGTGAAATTACTTCCTGGCGGGATGGTTGCATTGGAGCCCAGGATAGTTTAAGGATAAGTGTATGTCAAAGAACCTGGTCATCGTTGAATCGCCTGCAAAGGCAAAAACCATTGGCAAGTTGCTCGGGGGCGATTTTGTCGTCAAATCCTCTGTTGGGCATATTCGCGATTTGCCTCAGCGTGAATTGGGCGTGGATATTGAACACGCATTCAAGCCGAAATACGTTGTTTCCCCTGGCAAAGCCAAGGTGGTGGAAGATTTGCGAAAGGCAGCCAAGGATTGCGACGCCATTTATCTTGCCCCTGATCCGGATCGTGAAGGAGAGGCCATTGCCTGGCATTTGCAGGAAACCCTCAAAGCAGCCGGGAAGGGGAAGCCGTTTCATCGCGTCCAATATAATGAAATCACTCCGCGGGCTGTGCGCGCGGCATTTGAGCATCCCGGCTCTATCGATATGAATCGCGTGAATGCCCAACAGGCGCGTCGCGTGTTGGATCGTATCGTGGGTTATATGGTCAGCCCCCTCCTGTGGCGTCGCCTGCGCCGGGGCTTGAGCGCCGGGCGTGTCCAGTCGGTGGCCCTGCGTTTGGTGTGTGAACGGGAACGGCAGATTCAGATATTCAAGCCTGAACCCTACTGGGTATTGGGCGCGGTTGTGCGCAAGCAGGTTGCCCCGGTTGATCCGTTCACGGTGACCTTGACGAAGATTGATGGCGAAAAACCGGAATTGCACACACCCGAAACCGTCCAAGCGATTCAGGACGATCTTCAGGGTCGCGCCCTGCGGGTTGCGGATGTGCGCACACGTGTGATTCAGCGCCGCCCCTTGCCGCCGTTTATTACCAGCACCATGCAACAGGCGGCTTCGAGCGTTTGCGGTTTTTCTCCTGGGAGAACCATGAGCCTTGCCCAGCACCTCTATGAAGGATTGGATTTTGGCCAGGGGCCTGTCGGCCTGATTACCTATATGCGCACCGACTCGGTCAACATTGCGCGCGATGCGCAGGAGATGGCCAAGTCGTTTATCACGGCCCAGTTTGGAACCGAATATTATCCGGAAACGCCAAACACCTATCGCAGCCGTTCAAGCGCCCAGGAAGCTCATGAGGCCGTTCGTCCGACGGATATCACGCGAACCCCGGAAAGCATGGCAGGCAAGCTTGAGCCTGCCGCTCTGAAGCTCTATGACCTGATCTGGCGTCGGTTTCTGGCCAGCCAAATGGTCCCCGCAAAAATTGCCCAGCGAACCGGCGTCATCACCACGGTTCCGCCGCCGGCACAGACGCACCAGTACACGTTTACCGCATCTGCATCGGATATCCTTTTCCCGGGGTTCTTGAAGGTCATGCAACTCGACATCAAGAAAGTCCGCGAAGGCGGGGATGAGAGCGAAAACGAACCGGATGAGGTTGACCGTCTTCCGCCACTTGAAAAGGACGAGCCCCTTGATCTGGTTGAGTGGCTCAGCGGACGCAAGGAAACCAAGCCGCCGGCGCGTTTTAGTGAAGCCTCGCTCATCAAGGCGCTGGAAACCAATGGGGTGGGGCGTCCTTCCACCTATGCGTCAATCCTTGAGACGTTGAAGCAGAGAACCTATGTAACCAATGAAAAGCGTCAACTGGCGCCTACCGACATCGGCTTTCAGGTCAACGATCTTCTGGTTGACAAGCTGAATGCATTGTTTGATGTCGGCTTTACCGCAAAGATGGAGGAGTCGCTCGACAAGATTGAGGAGGGCAGCATCGAATGGACGTCCATGATGCAGACGTTTTACACTCAATTTAACACATGGATGTCTCTGGCCAAGGAACCGCCTGCCGACCGCGCGAAGGTCGATGCCATGTTGGCCCTTTTGGATAATGTCCGGGAATGGGCCCCTCCGGTGCCTTATGGAAAGCGCACCTACAGCGACGAGAAGTTCATTGCTTCCATCCGCCAGCAAATTGAAAAAGCGGAGAAGCCCATCAGCGATCGTCAACTGGAGGCTCTTGCGCGGATTGCGGTTCGCTATCGCGCACAAATCCCTGATTCGGAGCCCCGTATCGAATCCTTGGGCTTTGCTGCGATTCTCGAGGCTGAGCGCACTGCGCCGCCGCGTGAGATCACATTGCGAAAATTCGATTTGATTCAATCTCTGGAAATGGATGAACGGCAACGCAAGTTTCTGACATCCCTGTCACAACAGGAGGCTGCAGGCCGTCGTTTAACCCCTGCACAGGTTGGCGCATTGGATCGGATTTTGCTCAGACATGCGGCCCTGATTCCCAACTTTGAAGAAGAGTGCGGGAAGCTTGGCATTCAGGACACGGAATCCCAGGCGGAACCGGACCATGAAAGCAAGCCAGTGTTGGATCTGTTCGCTCATGTGACGACCTGGCGACCGCCTGTGAAGCGTGGGCGCTCGACCTTTGATGACAAGGCGTTTTTTGACAGTCTTTCTCAGCAATTCCAACGCCGTGGCGCCCTCTCGCCGCGTCAGCGCGCAGCTCTGGGCAAGATGCTTTTCAAATACAAGACTCAAATTCCTGATTTTGATGCTGTCGTCCAGAAGCTTGGCCTGCAGAAACCCAAGGAACAAGCGTCCGCGCATGCCACCCAGCAGGATGCGAACAAAGAGGAGCCGGAAGCTTCCCAATCGTGATCAACCGTGTGTGCGGGTCATATCGATGCCCATGATGAAATCCGCATGAAACGACAATCCATCCCGATGGATGCCATTCCGCCTATTCAGATCGGACCTGAATCGGATGCCGCCTTCTCGCCGACTGCCGATCCGTGGGTCGCGCAGTTTGTACAGTACTTGGTTTCGGAGCGCAACGCCTCCGAACATACGGTTTCAGGATACCTGCAGGACCTGGCCCAGTTCATCTCAAGCGCATGGCCACATGCCAGGCCACCGTTCAACTGGAAACACGCGGATCGTTTTACGGCGCGCGCTTTTCTGGTTCAATTTCAAAAGAACGGATGCGCCCCGGCTACCACCCGCCGAAAACTCTCCTCCATGCGGACATTCTATCGCTTCCTTGAACGTGAAAATCTGACAAACCTAAATCCCTTCGGTGGGTTACGCGGACCTCGTCTGGGCAAACGACTTCCGGAGATCCTTTCCGTTAACCACATTCAAGCCCTGCTTGACGCGCCAGTCCGTGGATTGGAAGCCCAGAAGCAAGCCGAGCCGAATCTACTGCCGCCAGCCATTTATGCCGCGCTGAGAGATGCTGCGCTTCTTGAACTCCTCTACAGCACGGGCGCGCGTGTCAGCGAGGCGGCTACGTTGACCCGCAATCGCGTGGATTTGATTGCTGGTATTGTGCGTGTCCGTGGAAAAGGAAAAAAAGAACGCCTGTGCGCGCTTGGCCGCCCAGCCATACATGCCTTGGAAAAAGCATGGGATGTGGCCCAACTCATCTGGCCTGATGCGACCAAGCCTTCGAGTCCTGTTTTTCTTAATTTGAGAGGGGAGGGGCTCACCACGCGTTCCATGGAGCGGCAGTTGAAGAAATGGCTTGTTGTCGCCGGATTGCCGACAAAGATCACCCCGCACAAATTGCGCCACTCCTTTGCCACCCATTTGCTCGATGCGGGGGCGGACTTGCGGAGCGTACAAGAGTTATTGGGGCATGCGAGTCTGACGACCACCCAGATTTACACTCAAGTCACCGTGGAGCGGCTGAAAGAAGTTTATCGTCACGCCCATCCGAGGGCGTAAGAATGGATTTTCATGCCAGGAATCCCATTCCGCTTTTTCTGGATTCGTGACAGATGGTGGCGAATCCGCTAATCTCGAAGCACTGATATGCGCTGGATTCTTTACAACTTCTTTTTTGCCATTGGGTATCTCGTGATGCTGCCTGGGTTTTTGATGCGCATGGCCCGACGCGGCGGATATCGGCGCAATTTTCACCATCGCCTGGGACGTTATGGTCAGTTGACCCTCGCCCGCCTGACTGGCGAACAGCCGGATAATCGCCCCATTTGGATTCACGCGGTCAGCGTCGGCGAAGTCTATGTCGCCGCGCAAATGATGCATGCTCTGCGCGCCAAACGTCCGGGTATTCGATTTGTCTTGAGCACAACCAGCTCAACCGGCTGGCGCGAGGCTGAAAAGAGGGTCCATCCGGAAGACGTGTTGATCTATTATCCTTTGGATTTTCCGTTGTGTGTCCGCCGTGCCCTGGATGCCATTCGTCCCAAGGCCTTTATTTTGACCGAGTCGGAAATATGGCCTAATCTGATTCGAATGTGTTCTCGGCGGCACATTCCCGTGATGCTGTTCAACGGACGGATTTCGGATCGTTCAGCGCCGCGTTACCGTTATCTAAAATACTGGTTTGGCCCCGTCTTGCGCGAGTTCTCGGTTCTGCTCATGCAGTCGGAGATGGATCGCCAACGGATTCTGGCCGCAGGAGCTGATCCGGCGCGGACATGGGTCACGGGCAGCGTGAAATTTGATGTTGCGCATCGCAATCCAGCCAAGGAAGCGCAGGCCGCACAAGTTCTTCAATCCCTCGATATGGGGCCAGGGCGAAAAATTCTCATGGGCGGCTCCACCTGGCATGGTGAAGAACCTCTCCTGATCTCGATCTATCAACGTCTGCAGGCAAGGATTCCCGAATTGCGTTTGCTCCTGGCACCACGACATTTTGAGCGGGCAGCAGCTGTTGCGGCACACATCTCCTCCGCAGGCTTGGTTTGTGTCCGGAAAAGTCGATTGGATGCCGGCGAAAAGCCCCTTGCAACAGGTGAAAATGCAGTTTTGCTGTTGGACACCACAGGGGAAATGCTCGGGTTTTACGCGCATGCAGCCGTTGTGTTTGTTGGAAAAACCCTGACGGCCCGTGGCGGACAAAACATGATTGAGCCCTGTTTGCTCGGAAAACCGACCGTAGTGGGTCCTAACACGCAGAATTTTCGACCCATCATGGCAGACCTGCTTGCATCGCGGGCGATTATTCAAGTTCCTGATGCGGATGCCTTGGAGTCAGCCATTGCCCAACTGCTTGATTTTCCTGATCTGCGCGCCGAAATTGGATCGTGTGCGGCGGCGGCGGTCGAAAAGCGTCAGGGCGTTATTGGACGTTGCGCGGATATCATTCTCAAGTCCATGGATACGTAAGAAATGATTCCGAATACGTTTGGGGCAGGATGAACAGATCCATTCACAAGTTCAAATGCCAGTCAGGATTACCCCAAAAACAAATTGTTTGCCTGGGCCTCTTTCCTTCCTGCCAAAGAACCTTGCTTTTTGACTCTTTTCACGTGGGCAAGGTCAATCGCGCAACTGATCTGGTCCTTTCCTCAGGTGGCAAGGCGGTTAATGCGGCATTGGCGTTGGCTCGCCTGGGTGAGTTTCCTCTTGTGATGGGATTTAACGGAGGGGCAACCGGACAAATCATTGCTCAGGATCTCAAAAAACAAGGGGTTGCTTGTTCGTTTGTCCAGACACCCTGGCCCACACGCACGTGTACGACCATCGTGGATCTGGCGAAACATACGGCAACAGAACTGGTAGAAGAATCCGCAGCGGTTTCGCAAAGGCTTCTGAAACGATTGGAAAC
>Ga0316230_1003833_pt1 | contig 11430 bp, 2 predicted proteins | sample TBH18025metaG_FD_206004 | JGI IMG/M metagenome (GOLD analysis project Ga0316230, IMG submission 206004) | Freshwater microbial communities from Trout Bog Lake, Wisconsin, USA - TBH18025 | ecosystem: Environmental > Aquatic > Freshwater > Lake > Hypolimnion/Profundal zone | place: USA: Wisconsin...
GGGTTATTTCAACATCAACTCTAACGAGTTTCGCTCCGTCTTCCGCGCCACCGACGGCATTGACCAGCAAATCGAACTCCTGGCCGGCAACGACCCCAATACCGTCCGCCAGCGGAACGTCCTCGAACAGAGCCGCGAGCAGGCGATCAAGAACGCCCTCGGCCCGAAACGCTACGAAGAATACCGGCTCTTGCAGGACCCGGTTTATCGCCAGGCCATGGCTCAGGCCGTCGCCGCCGGCACACCTGAAGCCGTGCGCTCCATCTATGCGATCAACCTGGCTGCCCTGGCCGAGAAGGCCAGCATCAACAACGACGCCACCCTTTCAGATCAGCAGCGTGCTATCGAACTCCGCCAACTCGAACTCAATCAGCTCAAGGCCAACACGGTGGCCTCCGGTGGCGATTTGCCGCCCGACGCGCCACCGCTTCCCCCCGTCATTCCGCTCCGCACCTTTACCCTCGGTCCCGGCGATACCCCGGCGGTCGTTTCCATGATCTACGGCCTGCCCATCAGCGCCCTCCGCCAGGCCAATCCTCGGCTGAATTTCAATCGGCTCCGGCCGGGCGACACCATCATTATCCCACCCACCGACCCCGGGGTTTTTGGGGCGCCGTAGGGGGCTCTGGCCGGACTCGGCCGGCTGTCCCTGCCCTTCTCCGAAATGAACTCTCGATGACAAATTCCGCTGGAAACCATCGGAGGGCGGAAGCAAAATGAGCCGCCGGGTTTCCCCGGCGGCTCAAGTGTTCGGAACTCAGTGAGTCGGTGGCGCTAATTAGCTTTAACTCTGAAGTACTGGGGGGTACCAGTAATCAGGATCGGAGCCGACGGATTGGCGGTGCCAACCGGTTGCCAATCCTTAGTGGGCCCCGCCAAGGCCGGGCTGGCTAGCAAGGTGCCGCCCGCAGGAGTCCAGGAAATAACCATGTGCGTGGCGTCGGTCTTGGTCCAAGTGAGGATGGGCTGCGACGGCGGTGGGGCAGTATAGACATAGCTCGAGTTGTAATCGGCATAGTCTTCCGTGGCGACGTACTGGCCCGCGATGCCACTGATGGCGTCGTTGTGGTGCGCCGTCGAGCAGATGCCGACGTAGACCGGATCTGGCAAGGGCGGGTTGAAGGAACCGTCGGTGTTGGTGGTGATATCCGTTTGCGCCAGGACAGTCCAATTGAGTCCGTTGGTGGACGAGTAGGCGGTAACGATGTTGTTCGTCGTGGTCTGGTCAGCGCTGGGAACGCGCTGCAGCGAGAGGCGCACCCAGGCGTTGGGGTAAGCCGGCACTGGAGAGGCATTGGTGATCCAGGATGCGGAAGCCCCGCCGTACAGAATCCGGCTGTAGCAATAGACGCCGTTGGCGCCAAAACCGCTGGCATCGAGCGCTTGGATGCCATCGGAAGTCACCGGCGTGTTGAGCACACTCCAGTCACGGCTCGAGGCATCGAGGGTTTCGCGGATCATCAGGCCACCCTTGGTCCAATTGTCGATGTGGGCGATGTCGATCTGCCGGACGACCACATCGAAGTTGCCGCCCTTGAGTTCATACAGGTAGTTGCAGCCGTCGGCGCCATTCCAGATATCGCTGCCCTCGCATTGGACGGTGTAGCCGCCGGCGCCATCGGCATACATGGTGGTCGGCACGGACGGGTCCCAACCCGATAACGTGGTGGCGGCGGGCCCGCCGATATCCACGCAGGTCAGGGACACGGTCTTCACGTTGGTGACGTTGGGGCCGGCCAGGGCCGGACCGCCTCCCAGGGCGCTGGCACCCAGGATCTGGACGGTAAACGGCAGGTTCGGCGAGGCATCGAGGGCCAATTCCACGTTCCGATAGCCGTTACTATTGACGGTGATGCCCATAATGTCGGCGGAGGTGATGCCGCTACCCGGGGAGAACACATAGTTCTGCGGGTTAGCCAGCGCGACCGGGTTCATCGGCCCGCTGAAGGCCAAGTCCACGTAGATCGCGGGAACGTATCCGAAGGCGGGGAAGTTCGCGTCGGCGTAGTTGGTATAGATGCCTGAGTAGAGCAGGTACGGAGGCCCCGAGACGGTCACGTTCAGGACCGCGGGGAGGCTGTTCGACCAGAGGGTGCTGCCGCTGGCACTGGCATAGCCCAGCGCCCGGATCGCGCAGGTGACTACCGAGTTATCGTCGCTCGGCAGGACTGGGGAGATGGTGAGCGTCGGGGTGGTGCCGCCGGCGATTGGTTGCCCGTTCTTGTACCACTGGAAGAGCAGAAAGTTGTTAGTCTGGGTTCGCCAGTCACCCTCGTTACCCATCGCGACTTGCGAATCGGTGGTGCCGGCGGCCGTGAACACCGCGCTGGTATAGTTGGTAACTCTGACGGATTGTGGTTGCGCGGTAAAGGCCACGTAGGCGCAGCGGGGCACGTAAGCCCCCACCCGGGTGCCGCGCAGGGTGCTCAAGACCCCGGTGGCCGGAGCGGCCGGATAAGTGGGGTCGCTGGTCATCATGGCGGTGACACAGGAGTAGGTGGCGCCGGCATTCTGAGCGTGCACGCATTGCATGAAGTACTTCTGTCCGGCGAGCAGCGCGATGCCGTTCGCATAGGGCGCAAGACCGGTCGTCGCATCCACGAAGGTGTCGGATCGAACCTGGGTCAGGGTCCCGCCGGTGCCCCAGTGGAGCACACCGCCGGCCGCACCGGTCTGCTGGGCGATCAAGCGCCGGCTGCTGGCTGAGGTGTCGGTGCTCAAATACAAGTCCGCCGTGTCATCGCCGTTGAGGAAGAACACGTAGTTGCCGCTGCTGGGCGGGGTGAAAAAGCCGACCAGTTCATCCGTGAAGTAATCCGCGACCTCCGTGCCGGCGATATCCGCCTCGAATGCAGGTTCGGCCATCATCCAGGTGGGCGTGCTGATGGCACCGCTCTCGATTGGGGCCCGGCCGGGATTCAAAGCAAAGTACTCGTGCAGGACGAACCCGGGTTCATAAACCGGGGTGCCGGACGGCGAGGTCACTGTGAGCGCTGCGGGCGCGCTGTTGCTCCAGACGTCCACCAGGCTGTTGTTGACGAAGCCCAGCGCCCGGATCTGGCAGGTGAATTGTAGCGCGCTGTCCAGCGGAGAAACCGGCCCGAACGAATAACTGCTGGCGTTGGCTCCGGCTATGGCCACTCCGTTCTTCAGCCACTGATAGAAGACGAAATTATTGGTCCATTGGTACTCCGGATCGGTTTCGTCGCCCACCGCGCTCTTGGAGTCGGTAGCACCGACCACGCTGAGCGTGGCCACCCCGCCGAGCGGGACCGTCACCGTGCCGGGTTGGGTGGTAAAGGCCATCGAGAAGCAGCGCGGCACATACGAGGCAATCAGGCTGCCCGTCATGGCACTGTAGGTGCCGGTGGCCGGATCGGTATCTGGTACGCCGCTGTAACTCAGGTTAACGCTCTGGGAGTTCATGCGCTTGAAGGTGGCTTCGCAATTATTGCCGCCACCGGTGTCCACATGCATCAAGGCGAGATAGTAGGGCTGGCCGGCGGTCATGAGAATGCCGTTGACATAGGGAGCAAAGCCCACGGCGTTGGTCCACTGATCGGATCGCTTCTGCGAAATGACGCCAGCGCCGGTCTGGCTGGTCCACGTCCACGAGCTGCTATAGGCCGTTTCCTGGGCCACTAAGACGGCGTTGCTGGCGTTGGCGTCGGTGCTCACAAACAGGCTGCACGCGTCATCGCTGTTCGCGAAGAACGTGTAGTAATCGGTCGCCGGCGGGTAGAAATATCCGCTGAGCCGGCTGGTATAAGTGACCGGAGCCGCCGCCTTGGAATTACCCTCGAAGATCGGTTCGAAGATGGTGTAATTGGGGGTGGTGGTGTTGGTGGTGACGAGATAGTTGGTGATGTTTCCCGAGGTGGCGTTGGTCACGCTCCTGGAAAAGGCCGCCAGGCCGGGATTGGGCGAGTAAAAATACTCCACCTTGGCCCATCCCTTTTCCAGGACGGGAGCAGCCACGTTCAGCGTGGCTGCGGGTGAGCTGGTGATTGACAGTTCATTCTCGGCGGTGGTCGCCACCACGTAAAACTGGACGCCATTGTCGGCGATGGCCGGCGAAGCGAGGGAGTAGCTGGTAGCCGTCGCTCCGGCGATGGGCGCGTTGGCCCGGTACCATTGGTAACTCAAATTCAACTCACTGTCGCTGGTCGCTTTGGCGTAGAGCGTAGTGGGCAGCCCGAGGGTGGCCACGGTGTTGGTCGGCTGCGTCACCCAGGTGAGGGTGGTGACGGGCCTGGTGATGAACATCAGGTTGCCATTGGTGGCGGCGAATAAGGTGTGCATGCCGTTGGTGGGGCTCCCGGCCAGCACTTGGTTGTAAGTTTGATAGGTCGCGCAGAAACAGTCCCCGCCGGTGCCTTGGTAATGATCTTGCTCGATGTAGTACGGCTGTCCGGCGATCAACGGAATACCCGTCGGGTAGTAGGCGGTGCCCGTCGAATTCGTCCGAAAGGTATCGGAGCACTGCTGCGCATAGTTGTTGCCCCCTCCACCTCCCCCGGTCACCCACTGATCCAGATTATTCCAGCCGGTTTCCTGGGCCACCAGTTGCTTGTTCCCCATCGTGGCATCGGTGCTGACGAACAAATCCGACCCGTCATCACTCGCGTCATAGAATACATAGCTGTCGGTGGTGGGGGGGATGAACCAACCGCTGACTCGGGTGCAATAATAATTGCCGAACCCGCCGGGTTGGTCCAGGTTTGCAATCACGGACTGCCAGTTGGCTACGGGCAGGTTTCCAGCCTCAACGGCCGAGAGCGCCGAGCCCACGCTAATGGTAAACATCTCCAGTTTCAGGCCATTGGTGTAATAAACCCCGGGCACGACGCCGACCATGGCCGAAGCGCTGTTGGTGGTGATGGCATTGAAGGGGGCCGCCAGCGTCGCGCTGCACGAGTATTGCGCGCCATTGTCCGTGGTGTCGAGCAACCAGGTGTGGACAGTGGCGGTGGCACCGGCGATCGCGGTGCCGTTTTTGTACCACTGGTAGCTGATCCCCACCAGGTTCGGGTTGGGGAAGGCGTTATTCGTGGCCACAAAGGAGAGGGAAGCCTCGCAGCCATAGGAATTGGTGACGCCTGACTGAATCGGCTGACTCGCGGTAACGAAGGTGGGGGCGGTGGCCGGAGGGAAGGTGCCTTGGAGGTTGGCGATGGTGGCATCTGCCCCACCAACGACCCCGGCATTGGTCCAGGTATTGTTGTGAGAAGTGACCGCGATACCGACGGTGACGAGGTTCGGCCAGGCCGTCCCGAATTTCGTGCCCGCCGCCCCGACAATGGTCGTTTTCGAGGTGTCGATTTGCATGTATTGGTTCCACGTGTAGCCGTCGCCGCCGTAATAGAGGGTGAAGACGCTGCCGTTACGGTTGATCCGGAACCATTGGTCCGGATAATTGGGGCGCGGGTTGGCCCCCACCTGCAACCAGTCGGCCGAGCCGCCCCGGGTGGTTCGAAACTGGTCTACCCCGGCAATGTTCTGGCCCGTGGCGGTGCCATCGGGCGGGATGACCCAATTGGGTTGGGTATCCATCACGGTGATGAAGGGGTCGTTATTGGCGGGGCCTGCCGTGGCGACCGACTGGGCCACCATAAGCTCGACCTTGGACCACGTGTCGGGACCAGTGAACGCCTTGACCTGGGCGCTGATATCCCATTGTGGGCCATAAGCCCAAGCGTAATAATAGTGAAACTGGGCCGCAGTGCCCCAAATGTCTGACCCGCCGCCCAGCATGTCCAGCGTGCCGTCGGCATTGGTGATTACGGACCCCTTGAAATTGGGAGCCCCCACATCCGTGCTGAACCAGGTTTCCATGATGGGGGTCGGGGGGGCAGCCACGGGCGGAACGCCATAGGGTTGGACGGTGAGGGTACCCCAGCCGCCGGCGGTGAAATTGGCCGGGTACGCGGCCAGCAAATCAGCGTAATAATGAGTGCCGGCGCTCAGCGGGGTCCCGTTGATGAGAACCCCGGCAAAGCAGACGTTTTGGTGCAGTGCGAAACGGCCGCCGTTGGTTAGAATGAGCGTGCCGGCGCTATTCAGGGGATAGCTCACATCCAACAGCGCGGGCCCAGGCCCGGAAAGGTAGGGAGTCCCGATCGCGCTGGGAATGGGCCAATTCGGATCTACCGTAATGGTGTTGGTGCCCAGTGATTGGTTCCCCGAGCCCAGCAGCCATCCGTTCTGAATAATCCACTGCCCGGAGAAGCTATTGTTGTTGCCGGATATCTCCTGGGGGTAGTTATTGGTGGCGGAGAGCAGCACCAAGTTCGCGCTGCCGATCAACTGGCCCGAGAGGTTCATCGAGCGGAGCGGCGTTAGCACGCCGGAGGCGCCCGGAGAGAGGTAAGACTGCGCCACGACGTTAATGATGCCAGCGATCCAGAACGGGCCATCATCGCCGGTTTGGAGCATGCCGCCGTTCAGGATCAAGCCGGGCGCGCCAGCACCAGGTCCGGGAAAGGACAGAGTCGTGCCGGGCCCCTTCATCAGAAGCTTGGTGTTCAGGTCCAATTGCAGCGAGTCGCCGGGAAAAACCTGGGTCGACCCGTTGACGGCTGGGTCGCGGGTGGTGGTGCAGTTGCCGATGAGCGTGGCGCCGTTCGAGATCAACTCGTAGGTGTTGGCTTGGGTCGGCGGCCCCGTTAAGGCGCCAGTGCCGTTATCTTGCCAATAATTGCCGGTCCAACTGTTATTGATGGGCACCACCTGGGTGCTCGTGTAGTTGTCCGCCCGGCTCGCCGGCGGCAGGCACAATGCGACACAACAGGCCGCGCTTAGGCTAGCGGCCTGGAACTGCCGCGAGTACAGTCTATTTCGTTTCATGGGTATTATCACTATGGGTATTTGCATGGGTGTGGGTGGTATGAACTGAAGACTTCCAGTTCACGAATCGCGCTCTGCCAAGGCCTCAAGCGGGGCGATGTCGACAAACCATTGCCGCCGAAAACGCCCGATTGCCCCTGGATGATGAATGCTGGTCATAACACGATTCTCAGCCTCCTCGAACTCGCCAATGACGGCACCCCTGACGCCCTGCTTTCCCGGCACGGCGGGCTCTTTTCAGAGGCTGGTTCCCATCCAACCGCACAGGGGGAGGCCGGACAAGATAAAAACATACGTTTATTGAAATAAAGACTGAATACTAGTTAGTCTAATGTGTATTATAATGCGAGGCTGGCTCAGGCAGGGTGACTTTCCATTCGGCATGAGGCCAACGAGCGTTTCACCAGGCGCCGACCCGTGGCACTGCGGCCTCGGTGCATCTCCGCCTCGACGCCTCTGCGCTCGGCGTTTCATCCGCGGACGTGCCGATCCCTCCTTGCAATACCCGGCCGGCGGGCTATCTTCCGCCTCATGAAGAGAATGGTGCTTTCCTTCCTTGCCTTGGCTTGCGTCAGCGACCTGGAGGCGTCCGGTTCTCAAGACTCTTCCCCACCCGCCGCGAGCTTTCAAATCCGAGTCCCTGGGCTCGCGAGTTTCCGGGTGGATGGCCAAGCCGCTCCGCTACCGGGCGCAGGAGGGGGCGACGTTTCGTGGCTCCGCGCCTGGCCGGAAGGCGGGTCCGCGAACTTCGTGGAGTTCGGCAGCCGCCTGGTGGTGCAACTCGACTCGCCCGCCGATCTGCCAGGCCTGACGGCCGGGCATGGGCTTGAATTGTCCCGTACCGTTTCCTCCAACCTGTTTATCCTCCAGGCAGCGGGCGCCTGGAGCGCCCTGCGCGAGGCGCATCGCCTGGCGGCTTTGTCCGGGGTGGCTGCCAGCTACCCGGTGATGCGGCGCCAGGGGCGGCTCCTAAGCCCCTACGCCCGGCGCAGCAATGATACTTTTTTCGGCCCCTATTTTTATGCTGGCATCCAAAAAGTCGACGCCCAGTGGTACCTGGAGAACAAGGATGCGAACGGCGCCCGGCTTGGGCCGGACCTCAATGTTCTGGGGGCGTGGCCCTATGGCGCGGGCCAGGGTGTCACGGTCGCCGTGGCCGATTGCGGCGTGGACCTCGGCCACGCCGAGCTTACTAACCGATTGGCGGGTGCACCGAGCTATAACTTTGCCAACCCCGCCACCAACGCTGGTCCGGCAGGAGGCGCCACTTCCGACCCCAACAAGGAATTCTGGACCCACGGCACTTCGGCTGCGGGTTTGATCGCGGCCGAGGCCAACAACGGCATCGGCATGGCCGGCGTCGCCCCCCTCGCCCAGATCGCCAGTTGGGTCATTTTCGACACCAATCTGAACCTGGTTTCCGACGAACTGGTCATGGACATGTTCCAATACGCGTCGAACACCGTGGCTGTCCAGAACCACAGTTGGGGGAGCGGCAACGGCCTGGTAACCCAGAACGCCGCGACCCCACTCGAACAAACGGGCATTGCCAACGCCGTCACCCTCGGCCGAAATGGGCTCGGGACCGTCCTGGTCCGCTCCGCCGGGAATGACCGCGGTCTCCTGGCCAGCGCGGAGGACGACGGCTATCCGAACGACCCGCAGGTGATCGCGGTCGCGGCCATCGCCAAGAGCGGACGGGCAACCGACTACAGCGAACCGGGGGCTTGCCTCCTGGTGGGCGCTCCCGGAGGTGAGGGCAACGGCATCAACGGACTGCAAGGCCTGCTCACCCTGGACTTGACCGGCAGCAACCGTGGCATCAACTCCGGGATTACCTACCAGTTGCCGTGGCTGGCCGATTACCGGTGGGGGTTGCAGGGCTTTTCGGGCACCTCCGCAGCGGCGCCCTTGGTTTCCGGTGTTGCTGCCCTGATACTCTCGGTCAATCCCAACTTGGGATACCGTGACGTGCAACAGATCATGGCGCTGTGCGCCAGGCACTATGACTTGACCGACCCTGACATCGTCACCAACGGGGCGGGATTCCTGGTCAGCCACAATCTGGGTTTCGGCATTCCGGATGCCGGCCAAGCCTCCTGGCTGGCATCTTCTTGGTCCAACCGCCCGCCGTTGACCACCTTGACAATGGCCAACAGCCAACCACTTCCGATCCCCGACGCCGGCCTCCGCATCGAGACCTTCGGCCCGGGTGTGCCTTCGAGTGTCGCCTCCATCGTCTGCCAACCCAGCTTTGGGCTTCACCCTGACTCCCCAACTGCCGCTTTGCCGTTGGTCGATGTCGGGTTGGCGACCAATTCCATCGCCTTGAACCTGACCAACAAGGCCGCGCTCATCGCGCGAGGTACGAACAGTTTCGATCAGAAAATCGCCTTCGCCGCCGCCGCGGGCGCGGCCTTCGCCATCATCTACAACTACCCCGGCGACAACACGCTGGTGGGCATGGTGGGGACGGATTATTCCCCCATTCCCGCCGTATTCGTCGGCAACCACGACGGCGTCGCTCTGCAGTCGCTGTTCCAAACCAACTCCCGGGCCCTCACCCAACTCCACCTGCACAGCGCGGATCGGGTTTTCTTCGTCGGCGCCTCCCTCCTTTGTGAACACGTCGGCATCCGTCTCCAAACCGACCACCCGGCGCGGGGACAATTACGGGTGACCCTCCTCTCGCCGCAGGGCACCCGCAGCGTGCTCCAACACTACAATTCGGATACCAACTCCGGTCCTACGGATTGGACCTACTGGTCCACACACCATTTCTTCGAGAGCAGCGTTGGCAACTGGACCCTCTCAGTGGCCGATGAGGTCCCGGGCGGCACTGGCTCGGTGCTCAACGCCAGTCTGATCCTTCGCGGCACTCAAATTCTGGATGCCGACCATGACGGCTTGGATGACTCGTGGGAAATGGCCCACTTCGGCTCGCTGGCCTTCGGGCCTAAGGATGACCCTGGCGGCGACGGGTTTTCCAATGCGCGTAAGCAGGTGATGGGGGCCGACCCCTGGGTCCCCAGGCCGTTCCGTCTCGATATCTGCCCATGGCAAATCTGGACCTACCTCCACCAGCGCCTGAGTTGGCCTAGTTTTACAACCCACCGGTATGAGCTTTGGGGCGGCACCAACCTGGCCGCGCTGACGCTGATCACGAACCTTGCCGGCCAATTCCCCGAGATCGAGTGGTTCACTCCCTCCAATGCCCCACCTAATGAGTTCTACCGGGTGCGTGAGCTACCGCGTTCACCTTAGTCAAATTCACGGATTGAACGTTGCCAAAACGATATGGTCTGGTTATAGAGTGGGTGGTTCGACTCGGTTCAACGGTTACGAAGTCATGGTGGGAAACTCTGAATTCACTGTCCGGTCACGACGCTCGGTGCGCCGCGGCCTTAACCCTAAGGGTGGCCTGGACTGGCTCGCCCCCGCCCTCACCCCTGAGCGGAGCAACCACGACTCCGCCGCTCGGGTGATCTCACTGGTTTACCCCCAACGTTGGAGAAAGCACTCGGCTGCGCTCCTCCTGCTGCTTTCCCTCTGGCTTCCATTGCGGGTTCAGGCGGCCCTTCAATTCGATGTTTTCCTGGGCTATGACGGCATCGTCCCCGAAGCGAGCTGGTTTCCGGTCGTCTGCGAGGCCAAGAACGACGGTCCCCCGTTCCGAGGAGTCATTGAGGTCACCCTCGGCTCCTATGGGGAGGAACAAAGCCGGATTCTGCCCGTCGAGCTGCCCACCGGTACCCTCAAGCGGTTCGTCATCCCCGTCTTTTCCACCGCGCATGGTTATGGCACTTACGGGACTTGGACCGTCCGCCTGCTCGACGAGCGGCGCCACGTGCGCGCCGAACAGATCGGCATGCGCCCCAACAAACAGGTCGCCTCGGACGTGCCGGTGCTCGGCGCCCTCGCCCGCAGCGTCGCCGGTGCGCCGGTCATTCGCCAGAATTCGTCCCAGCAATCCCAGCAGACCGAACAACAACCGGTGACAGCCCGCCTCCAAACGCCCGTCTTTCCGGACAACCCCCTGGTGCTGGAGGGCATGCGGTGCCTCTACCTTAGTTCCGAACGAGTTTCTCAACTCCGTGACAGCCAGGTCAACGCCCTCTACGGTTGGCTCAACGCGGGTGGACATCTCATCCTGGGAGTTGACCAACTCACCGATATCAATTCGACTCCCTGGCTCAAGCGGTTGCTACCTTGCGAACTCACGGACATCCATACCGTTTCCCATCACCCCGAATTCCAGGAATGGCTGCGTGGAACCTCCGCCAAAGGGACGCTGGCCGAGGCCCAGCCGGCTAAACCGGATGCCGCCGCCGTGGCAGCAGCGGCGCGCAAGGCCGCCGCCCAAGCCGCGCTCCGCCGTTTTGCTGTCAACCCCTCCGGCCCCCGTCCAGTCGCCGTTCCCGTGCCCACTCCGACGCCGACCCCGGGATCAACCACCGCAACGGGAAACGCCTATGATGAGCCGGCGGATTTCAGTTTCGAAGCCGCCGAAATGCAGGTGGCCGCAGGCACGGTGCTCGATGGTGCGGTGCTGGCCGGCACCCGAGAAACTCCCTTAATGGTCAC
>Ga0316230_1003835_pt1 | contig 11427 bp, 9 predicted proteins | sample TBH18025metaG_FD_206004 | JGI IMG/M metagenome (GOLD analysis project Ga0316230, IMG submission 206004) | Freshwater microbial communities from Trout Bog Lake, Wisconsin, USA - TBH18025 | ecosystem: Environmental > Aquatic > Freshwater > Lake > Hypolimnion/Profundal zone | place: USA: Wisconsin...
TCGCATAATACAGTTAGCTAAGAGGGATAGTCACCAGTTGAACTGACTTAGCTCAGGAACCGGACCAAGGCGAGACATACAACTCGCCTTCTGGACCATTCTTGCAAATGCCTGAAGTTGTGGCTGTGCTATTCCGCTCAGGGCGTCCAATTGAGCCACTGCTCACATCTCTGATTCTCAAGCGCCAGTTTGCTGGGTCTCGACGGGCCTTCTAGAGGACGAGCCAACTCAATCGCTGCCCTCGAGGCTCACAAGGTGCAGGCACATAGTCTGCTGCTCATTTTGACGCTTCGCCTTTGGATATTTCAACTGTTGCTGGTACGTCACTGCCCGCAGGGAAGATAAGCAGCTCAATTGTTCCCGCATCCACTACTGACGTCGCTCCGGTTTGCTTGCCTAATCCCAGGGTCTTAATCTTACTGTCATCGAATCCGAAATTCTCAACCAGATATCCGCGAATAACCATTGCTCTCGCCTTTGTTAGCTCAAGCTCCTTGGAACTGTCTCCTTCAAGTCCGGCTGAGACAACTACTACAGCAAATCCGAACGGAGTATTTACGAGGTATTCTCCGCTTTCATTGAGTGATTTTTGATTCTGAAGCTTGGCTGTGTCCCGGCCAGCGAAGAGTTGCTTTGCAGAGTAGTCAAATACCTTTGCCGGGGTGCCTTTCGGAAATCCATCGATCTGATTGTCAGTGAGATCAGCGGAATTCTCATACCCACGCTTCTTGAAGTAGCCGTTCAAGAGGAAGTTGTGCTTGAGGGCCTCCATATTTTCCCGGAAATCCGTTACCCCAGCTTCCGCCTGAACCATCGTCCCGCTCAGTGAATGTGTGGAGTTTTGCAGGTTGCTATACAGTTCCCTGTCATTGATCAATGCGCCCACTGAGCCTTGGCCGGAGTCGATTTTCGCACTCACAGAGTTGAGGTGCGCTGTTGCCTCAGATGCGTTTTGAATGGCCTGCTGACTGCTATCCAAGATGCCGTTTGCCTTCTTGAATAGCTCTGAGACCTGCAAGGGGGGCTTGCTTGGAATTAGGTCGCCGTCGTGAACGTCTGCTTGCCCCGCTGATCCAAATGAGATGGCGAGATACTGGTTCCCCAGCACGCCCTCAGTTTCAATTGATGCGACGGAATCCCGTTTAATGATTTCATGCGTAGTGCTGTCAACGTCGATTAGGACAGTAACTTTATCGCCTGGCTGGTGCGGCAGCATAATGCTATGCACAGTTCCGCTGTGCACGCCGCCCACCTCTACATTGGCTCCTGCTGACAGGCCCGCAACATTGTCGAATAAGGTCTTCAACTGGTACGTAGATCGAAACAGGTATGCCTTGCTTCCGATAGTGAAGACCGCTGCTGCCAGAATCGCCAGCGTCAATACGATGAATGCCCCTAACCGAGCCACTCTGGACATGTTTCCTCCTACTACTGCCTTAAGAAATTCTGTACAAATCTGATGTCACTTCGCTCAAGGTCTTCAAACCTACCCTCAATCACGACGCTGCCTTGATCCAGTAGTGCAAGGCGATTGGCAATTGCCTTCGCACTAACCATGTCGTGCGTCACCACGACGGAGGCCATCTTGCGCTCCCTCTGCAGCTTGAGAATCAGGTCGTCGATTTCCCTTGAGCTGATCGGGTCAAGACCCGCCGTAGGCTCATCGAGTAGCAGGATTTCGGGTTCCAGAGCGAGCGCCCGTGCAAGGCCCACCCGCTTCTGCATCCCACCGGAGATGTCAGACGGCATCCTGTCAAGACCGCCCTCCAGGCCTACTTCAACCAGAAGTTCTTGAACACGAGTAGAGCGCTCAGCGTTTGACATCTCTCTTCTGTGATGTCGCAACGGAAACGCAACATTCTCAGCAACTGTGAGTGAATCGTAGAGTGCAGCATGTTGAAACAGGAAGCCCATTCGCTTTCTGATACTACCCAACTGATCGATATTCATACCGGCGATATCTTCATCGCAGATGCGAATCGATCCGGAGTCTGGCTTATCGAGGCCTATGATCAGCCTCAGCATTACGCTCTTGCCTGTTCCGCTTCGGCCAAGTACAGCTAACGTCTCTCCCCGATTCACGCTCAGGCTAACGCCATTCAACACCTGATGCGCACCGAAGGACTTTTGAAGATTCTCTACCGCCACCGCCGGCGCACCGACTCTCGCTTCAGTTTCACCTTTGACAGTCGGAATTGTTTGAACGCTGGTCATTGCTGCTTCACAGACCTTTCTATACGGTGCTAAGGAAAGACAACGAGGATGAATTTGACCAGCACCACATCCGCCAAAATGAGGAACAGAGAGGCAAGCACAACGGAATTGGTAGCTGCCCGGCCGACTCCTTCAGCACCGCCACGGGTACGCATCCCCTGGAAGCATGCGACTAGGCCAATAATCAGTCCATATACAACTGTCTTGAATGTAGGTGGCAGGAAGGCATTGAACGTTGCACCCTGAAAGCCACGCTGCACGAACTGATGACAAGAAAGAGGCTCAACCAAAGCCTGTGCAAACCAGCCTGTCAGCAACCCGCAGGCGTCGGCTGCGATGGTTAGCAGGGGCAGCATTAATATGCAGGCCACGATTCTGGTTGCAGCAAGCAATCTATACGGATTGATTGCGGATGCTTCGATTGCGTCAATTTGTTCAGTGACTTTCATCGAAGCCAATTCCGCACCGATGCCCGCCCCTACGCGCCCACTCACAACCAAGCCCGTAATGATGGGACCCATCACCTGGATCACCGAGTACACGAGCGTGGCGGGGAACATTGACTTGGCACCGAACCGGCTCAGGCTGTAGCGGGCTTCAAGAGAGATGACAATTCCTATTGCAGATCCTGCCAACGCAACAAGGGGCAAGGACTTTGACCCAACCTCGTCCAGTTGCCTAATCAACTCGCGCCACTCAAATGGCGGTGTAACTGCGGCGCGTACAACCTGCCAAAAGAAGATACCAAGACTGCCAAACCACTCGAAGAAGTTGTTGATGACTTCAGTGGTAGAGTCCACGAGCGCAGTAGTCTCTACGGCTCGCCAGTCAAGAGTTTTGCGCTGATTCACAACGGCTGGTGTAGTGGTGGCGTTGCTCATTTGTTCCAACCAGGCTCTGGCGCTCCACGCATGCTCTTCATGTGCATGCGCGACAGCAGAGAGTGCGGCTTTGAGGCAAAGAACTCGAGCGCGATGTTTCCGCCTACCTCAGTTAGTAGAGAATAGTTACCTATTCGAAACGCGTCTTTTACGCCATAGCGCTCTGGATACCATGCGTACACCCCGGCTGCCGCCCCAACATAGGGCGCTACGAGCGCGGAGATTGAAAAAGCGCGATGCCCATCGCTGCCATGACGTGCGGTCACGGTGGAGAAAACTGCATGACTCGTGCGGTGAATTACGCCTGTGCATGCGCAACGATAGTACATTGCATCTTCTCTGAATACTTCAGCGAGGGAATATCTTGTGGTGGTTCCAATCGCCGCAATGCCGAAATTGGACCCAACACGCTTGCCGAAACCCGCCGCATCCTGATTCCATTCGGGCGGAGAATTGTCCAACTGATTGATACCCGCTGCGAGAACCGCACCGCTGATGGGGTATGGACCAAATGTATCGAAAGCATAATTGCCCGCGATCACCCTATGCGTTGGGCGTATGTAGATTTCTTGATTTTGTAACATAGGGGCGGTTGCGGAGATTGACGAGTCGTTTGCCTCCAAGACCGCCGATTGCGCCGCCGAACTCTCTGAGAAGACAATGGGCACAAAGAGACTTGAGATGGCAAGGACTGCGAGGCGCGCCTTCGCGGCAGGAGCACTCAAATTGCGTATTCTTCTTGGTACCTGGAAAAACGCTGCAACGGTGGACGTAGTCTCAAATCGATTCTTCGAAGCTCGGAACATCCGCATCCCCCGTTCAATTTCATCTTCAGCAGATGACTCGCGATTGCGCTAATCCACTGCCCTTGCAGTGTTGCAGCAGCAACAGGTATTGCGATGGTCACATTTGCTCGTGGAATGCCTAACAGGTTTGACCTGACCGCACGATCGCAACCTGAGAGATGACAAGGGCCCCCATTTGCCTGAAGGAATTCATGGTCCTGGATGGAATCAACACTGTGTGGGAAGGTGTCAGATACGCCTTCGGAATTGCACGGTAATTCACCGAGACCGGCTTTGGCATGGCGAGCGGCGGATTTTGTCTTTATAGTGTGATCAGTACATGTGCATGGTATCAACGCGCATTCGAACGACCACGGCGCAGGAGCGGAAGCGATGGTAAAAGCACAATATCTTCAAGCAATTTACATACAGGTTCATCCGCAGGACAATGTCGCTATTGTTGTCAATCCAGGCGGGCTGCCTGCTGGCACTCTCTTCGACTCAGGCCTCGTCCTTGTGGAGGATGTCCCCGAAGCACATAAGGTCGCTTTGGTCGATATCGGCTCCGGCAGGCCTGTCCTGCGCTATGGTGTGGTGATTGGCTATGCGGAAGCGGACATCGCCAAAGGGACGTGGGTGCATGAAGGCGTTCTGCGCTTGCCCCAGGCTCCTGCTCTCGATGCGTTGCCGATGGCCACAGCTGTGCCTGATCCCCTTCCCTCCCTGGGTGGTTACACCTTCGAAGGCTTTCTGAACCCCGACGGCTCAGTCGGCACCAAGAACATTCTTGGCATCACCACCACGGTTCAGTGCGTTGCGGCTACTGTGAATTATGCTGTGAAACGAATCAAGCTGGAGCTTCTACCTCGCTTTCCATACGTGGACGATGTGGTTGCCATCAACCACGCTTACGGATGTGGTGTGGCCATTGATGCTCCTGGAGCAGAGATCCCGATACGTACGATTCGCAACCTGAGCCTCAACCCCAACCTGGGCGGAGCACCGCTGGTTGTGAGTCTTGGATGCGAAAAGCTACAGCCATCGCGGCTAATGCCCACCGGCACATTCCCCATCCTGGAGTCTGACTCCTATACCGTTCGCCTGCAGGACGAGCAGTATCGCGGGTTTCTTGGGATTGTGGAAGCGATCATGCGCCTGGCAGAAGAGCGCCTTGCTGTGCTCAACCAGCGGAGGCGTGTCACTCGCCCTGCTGCCGATCTTGTTGTCGGGCTGCAGTGCGGCGGCAGTGACGCTTTCTCCGGCGTCACCGCCAACCCTGCGATCGGCTATGCAGCCGATATGCTGGTCAGGGCAGGAGCTAGTGTGATGTTCTCAGAAGTCACAGAAGTCCGCGACGCCATAGCCCTTCTCACGGCACGCGCGGCTAACACCGAGGTGGCTGACCAACTCGTTGAGCAAATGGACTGGTATGACAAGTACCTGAGCCGGGGAGAAGTGGATCGAAGCGCCAATCCGACGCCGGGGAACAAAAAAGGCGGCTTGACCAACATCGTCGAGAAGGCCCTTGGATCGACTGCCAAAGCTGGAAGCACGGCCATCATGGAAGTGCTGGCACCCGGAGAGCGAGTTACAAGGAAAGGACTCATTTTTGCTGCAACACCAGCTAGCGATTTCGTCTGCGGCACCTTGCAGCTCGCTTCTGGAATGAACATGCATGTGTTTTCGACAGGGCGCGGAACGCCGTATGGCCTGGCGATGGCTCCTGTGATCAAGGTGGCCTCGCGGAGTTCATTGGCTCGCCAGTGGCCTGATTTGATCGATGTCAATGCCGGCACTATCGCTACTGGTGACGCGACCATTGCCACCGTTGGCGAAGAGATATTCAAGCTTATTCTCGACGTGGCCAGCGGTCGCAAAAAGACCTGTGCAGACTTTTGGGAACTACACAATGATCTCGTCCTCTTCAATCCTGCGCCCATCACTTAGTAATTCAGTGTCAGTGTGTAGCCGCCGAAGTGTGGCCGAAATCCTGAACCCAGATCGCATTAACACAGATACCTAGTGCTTTTGACCAAGAACTGGTGGCCTGGGAAGAAAACGAAATGGCACCTTTGTCTCGCAAAACAAGCGGGACTCACCGGAATATACTGATAAGTCCCTGCTTAGACGGAACTATGAAACAGGCCTATACGGGCACTACAACTGCGAGGAGGTTTGAAACGCAAGTAATGCCGGGCGCGGAAAAAGCGGCATGCGCGGCATCGTCATGTTCCTTCCACGAATGCACCTGGCCGCGCAGAGTGACCATCGTGCATTGAAGTCTCAACGATAATATCTCTCGCTTCAATGCGGGCGTCGCGCCTGAGTGCCTCCTCGATTTTGCTCTTAATGCCCGTGGCAGTTACTGTGGGCTTGAGATCAATCTCGTTTGTCACCGCTTTCACGCCCTGCAAGTACCGAACAACTCTTGCAGCGTCTTCCTTTTGGAATTGCCATTCTGCGGTCCCTTGAAGTGTGACCCAGCCGTTTGAGACCATGAGCTTGACGCTTACGGGCACCAGTGAGTTCCAGGTCAGGTGGTTGCTCGCCGCGGATGAGGCAGACGAAGAACAGGTTGCCAGGCCGAGGCCTTGGAACATTGGAGAGATCAAGAGGTTCATCCTCTGCATAGGACCAATCAGCACGATCTTCGACTACTCCACATTTTTCGTCATGCTGTCGGTATTCAAATGTTGGGATCCATCCCGCGCTTCAGTATTCCAAACTGGATGGTTGGTAGAGTCGATCATGACGCAGACACTGGTCATTCATATCATTCGCACCAACAAGGTTCCATTTCTGCAGAGCCGGGCAAGTTGGCCGTTGACGACGCTTTCAATCATGGCATTCGGAGCCTGGCTACCTTACTCTCCCGTGGCGCCTTCACTGGGGTTGGCACACCTACCAGGGATGTACTGGCCAATTCTCTTGCTTACACCTGTCGCTTATACAGGCCTTACGCAAGGTGTGAAGGTCTATTTGCTGCGAATGAAATGGATATAGATTGATCCAAGCCGCTACTGCGGCGTTCTGGATCGATGGGGTCTCACAGTACACCTTGGGAACAAGGGACAGCACCACACTGAACGGTCTGGCGGGCTTCGCGCAACTGTCCTTGGGCAAGCGACGGGACTCATGATCGAGATGAACCGGGAATCTCGGCCCTTTCCTGCTCGCCCTATTCAGGCTGCCCATACTTCAACCGCGAGCTTCGCAATTGGAGCATTGATGCCCCTGATAGCCACGACAATAGCACCGGGAACTTGGTACTTCCGCTCAGTTTGGTTCTTCAGCAGTCCCGGAAGCAGCCCAGTCGGGCACGCTCGGGGCTTTGAGATGGCAACGGATGCGAGAAATGGACCAGGCGCGGCAACCCAATGTACATTGATTGGCAGCAGATAATGAACATGGAAATTCAGGGTGACATGAATTGAGGTTGCAATGAACGACAGAACGAACCAAAGCCGCAGGAGTTTCCTGAGGGGCGCTGCGGCGGCGGCGGGGATTTTCGCGTATCCCGCGCTGGCGAGCGGTGCGCTGAGCGCGGCGGAGAGCCGGATTGGTCCAGCGCGCGTACAGGATGGATTCAGGCCGCTGTTTGACGGCAAGACGCTGAATGGCTGGAAGCCGCAGCCGCGCGATCTGAAGCAGCCGAGCCTGGGGCTGTGGGCGGTGCAGGATGGAGTGTTGATTGGCGGGCAGGAAAGACCGAAGGTGGGGAATTACCTGACATCAGAGGAGACGTTTGCGGATTTTGAACTGGAACTGGAGGCGCGGCCGGACTGGCCGGCCGATACGGGAGTGATGGTGCGCGCCAACGCGCAAGGGAACGTGGGCTTCCAGATGTGCCTCGACCATAGGCCTCATGGGGCCATTGGCGGATACTTCGGCAACGGGCTGGGGAACTTTCACGCGACGAACTACTGCTTCACGGGAAGAAAGGACGCTAGCGGGCGGCTGGTGCAACTGGTTGCGGAAAAGCCCTCAGAACCGCTGGACGCGACCAACAACGTGCGCCTGGACTACGCGCTGCCAGCGGAGCGTTTTTTGCGCATCTGGAAGGTGAACGGGTGGAACCGGTTCCGGCTGCGAAGCGTGGGCGCGGTGCCGCATTTGACCACATGGATCAACGGGGTGAAGGTGGCGGAGCTGGACACGGCAAAGATGAAGGGGCCGACGGGATGGGCCCCGGCCAAGGTAGATGGGCTGGTGGGACGGGCCGGGCACATTGCGTTTGAGGTGCACAGCAACGGCGGGACGGACTGGCTGGGGAATGAGCGCTGGGCACCGGGGGCGGTTTGTCGGTGGCGAAATATTCTGATCAAGGCGTTTTGAGAGGAAGAGTGGCCTGATAAGGCGTAGCGCGCGCACTTGCCGCCGAGGAGGGCGCGGAGGTCCTGAGTTACTAGGATGCGCCTACTTTATGTTCCTCTCAATGCGAGCAACATTTACGCTGAAATCGACCTGGAAATATGGGCCAGAGCTGAGGCTTGGGCGGTCCGGTTTGTTTAACTCATTCCTACTCCTTACCACTTCTCAAGGCGCTTGAGGATGGCTGGCTGGTCCTGCTCCTCGGCTGGAATGCAGAGATAGAGACCGTCGGGCTTCATGGCTCCGATGAACTGATCCAGTTCGTCCAGTTGAAGATCCGCGATCACGCCTTTTCCTGCAGCTTGAATTTTGCGGATCACAGGCAGCCACTGGGCAATGGGAAGGTCGTCTCCCACCCCCTGTACCCATTGGATCGCGTTTATCTGCGGGTAGCTCAGGATGCGATCGAGATGGCGAAACATGCCTTTGCCGTCCAAGTGGAAGATGTTATGAGTCATGTGCTCGATTTCGATTTCAAGCGAGGGCTGGTAGAACTCGCTGAAGCCCTTGGTTGAAATCATCGAGGTAAAGTCGCAGCATGGAATGTGCATCTTTCCCCACGTTGGAATTGCCATCCAGGTAACTGAAGGCTGGCCGTTCGCCTTGAGCAACTCGTCGAAATGGTCATACAAGGGCAGGAAGTTGCGGTTGGCGATAGCCAGCATCTGGTGGACTCTGTCAGGCTCGTCCATCAGGTCCAGGCACAATCGCTCTGAGCCACGCCAGTCGGCCACACAGTCCAAGCTGCCGTGCAGGTCCGTATATCCCACCATGTACTTCCCGGCAGCTTTCTCCAGGGCTACCCGATGGCCGACGATTGGGTATTTGCAAGCCCGAAAATGAGAGGGGAACAGCCCTATTGGCCGGACAACATCATGAAGCGCAACATTCGGCCGGCTGCCAGTGAAGCCGGCATTCACAAAAACATCGGCTGGCATACTTTCCGCCATACCTTCGGGACGTAGCTGAAGGCAAACGGAGAGGATGTAAAGACCGTTCAGGAGCTCTTACGGCACGCGAACCGTCGGATCACGCTCGACGTTTACACGCAGGCAGTGACCTCGAACAAGCGGGCCGCGCAGAGCAAGGTTGTAAAGATGATGATGCAGAACGTGGGCACAAATGAGGTGGGAGAGAAGGCAAAATCAGCATGATTTCGGGCTTATTGTGCCCTTATTGTGCCCAGATCTTGCTGTCACTTTGATTGCCATTCGCTCCTAAGTCTTTTGGAATGAATGGCGGGGACGACGGGGCTCGAACCCGCGACCTCTGCCGTGACAGCGCTCCGCTGCCTGGTCTTTCAACGACTTACAAACCCGTGGGGAACGCCTAAGACCACCGAAGTCGTTGATGACCGCTCATTTTGTGGATCGGATTGTGGATCGGAAAAGCACACTGCGGGCACCATCCGGGCGCGCCTGCTTCAACTCTGGTACACCTCGTCAAATTCCAGAGGCAGCAACGGCCAATTCGAATCGGCTGGTCAATCCGTCGAGCATCATGGTGATGATGGTGGCCGACATCCCAAGGCCCTTCACACCGAGAGGCGCCCCGGTCAGGGAGTCGTAGCGCTCTGATATTCCAGAGTTGAGCGCATTGGAGACGCTGAGATCTGCGATGCGTGCCGCATCGTGATGAAGCCCATACGCCGAGAGTCCATTCGCAATCTGGTAGTTGGGCGCGGGCCACACATCCCCGCGCCAGAACTCCGAAGACACAAAGCCGGGACTGTTGCGTGCCACAGTGGGAACGGGCAAAGTGGTTGCCCACTTGGGCCGGGCCAGCATGGATGCCATTTGGGCAGCCTGAGAAGCAGTCGGTACACGCGCCATCAACGGCATAAAGCCACCCACTGTCGGGGTTTCCAACTGCTTGAGCGAATCGCGCCGCACAGCGAGGAAGCAGCCTTCCCGCGGCGACCACATATGTTCTCGCATGGCGGATGCGCCTTTGTCGTAACGTGCAACGCGTCGCTTCGCCATTGGAAAGTCACCGAGCGTCCTGGCCATTCGGTGGAGGGACGATTCGGAAAGGAGCAAATAGGCCGTATTTGCCGGAATGAGAATGTCCCCATACCATGCGCCATTCAGCGGACCAGCAGCGCGGCCGGGATGCGGCGTCATCCTGAGTTCGTCGAGATCGACCTCGCGGTCATAGGTCTCATAGCGCGCATGTTGCGCATCTCCGCTGTAAGCTCCTACACCAATCAAGCCGCACCCTGTCACATCCCTTTCACGCCAGTACCATTCATGAAAGTCCTCAAGGTGTTGCAGTCCGGCCTGCAGTAGTTGCCTGTCGTGATTGCGAAGGTAAACCCGCTCCATGCCCCATGCCAGCAAGGGCGCCTGGGAATACGCGGGAAACGTCTCCCATTCCAGCCCTGACCGGATCTTCGGTCCATCGAAGGGCGCAATGAAATTCGCGATCATTCCATGCATGAAGGCGGGCTTTACCTTGTTCCAGCGTTGCTGGAAGTCCCAATAGTTTTGGAACGCCCCGCGAATCGTATCTTTCTGACCAGGAAGGATCGAGAGCAGGTCGAGCACAAACATCGTGTCCCAAAGCCACTGGGCATAGTAGCCTCCGCCTGGAACAATCCAACTGTGCGCGAGCGGTGTATCGGGCCTGCGGATCTTGCCGAGCACGCAGTCGGTGTACGCATCGATGAGCAGGCGCCACACTTCAGGATCGCTACTCCTGAAGAGCGGCTTGAGCATAAGCGCCACTTGATCACGCTCAGGCGAGGCCTCAACCGTGCCGGACTCCTGCGCATGAATGCTCAACGCTTGTTGAGGCAAGGACGCCAGAGCGATAATACTTCCCAACCCTGCGAGAACTCTGCGTCTCTGCGGATTTGCCATGATTGAAGTAGGTCTCACATCCGCCCTTTCGATTGATTTCCAACTATTCAGGCTTGAGCATGAAATGGTGTGGGTTGGGTTGCGCGGCTTTGCGCTGCTCATCGGCCAGAGCGTCGTCCTTTAACTGAATCGCATGCGTCACATCTTGCGTCCCTGTCACACCAGGCTCTTCAATGGCGAGGATAAAGCGGGCTTCATCCAACTCAGCGCGTTTGCGTTCAATGCCATCCACACCCTTTGCCTGGTCTTCCATCGGTGTGGAGTAGAGCGCCAAATTCACACCAGAGCCAAGTTCTTCTCGGGTGAACGAAGCGA
>Ga0316230_1003836_pt1 | contig 11424 bp, 11 predicted proteins | sample TBH18025metaG_FD_206004 | JGI IMG/M metagenome (GOLD analysis project Ga0316230, IMG submission 206004) | Freshwater microbial communities from Trout Bog Lake, Wisconsin, USA - TBH18025 | ecosystem: Environmental > Aquatic > Freshwater > Lake > Hypolimnion/Profundal zone | place: USA: Wisconsin...
GCACAGACGAGCCCGCAGCATCTCAGAGTTGAGGAGGCCTCATGGCATTCGCGTTGAACCAGGAAGTGAAAATCTACTGGGATGAAGCGGGCGAGGGAGAGCCCATTCTGCTCATCATGGGACTGAGCTACCCGTCCGGCGCATGGCATCGCAGTCGTCCGGTTTTGGCGAAGAAATACCGGACAATTGCCTTGGATAATCGTGGTGTCGGCCGCAGCGACAAGCCGCATGGTCCTTACTCGATTGCCATGATGGCGTCAGATGCGGTTGCTGTGTTTGATGCCGCAGGAGTAGAAAGTGCACATGTCTTCGGCATTTCCATGGGAGGCATGATCGCGCAGGAGTTTGCCTTGCAATATCCCAAGCGCGTGCGTTCCTTGATTCTTGGTTGTACGGCCGCTGGCGGCCCGACGGCGGTGCGCTCCGAACCGGAAGCAACCCAGATGCTGATGGCGCGCGGCAATATGACACCCGAGGAGGCGGCGCGAGCGGCACTGCCGTTTATCTATCACCCCGCCACGCCGCAAAAGCTCATCGAAGAAGATCTGGAAATACGCCGCCCGTGGTTTGCAAGCCCGGAAGCTTACAAGGCTCAATTGTCTGGAGTCATCAGCTTCGAGTCCTACAGTCGGCTGTCACGAATTAACTCTCCCACGCTGGTGATTCATGGAGAATCCGACCGGTTGATTCCTGCTGGCAATGCGAGATTGATCGCGGAAAAGATTTCCGGCGCGAAGCTGCTCTTGCTTCAGAATGCCAGCCACATTTTCACGACCGACCAAACAGAAGCTGCACATCGGGCAATCATGGAATTCCTTGAGAGCCAACGCGGGACGCCCACCGTCTGGGACTGAGCGAGGCGGTCTGAAGCCGCCGAGGGCAAGTGAGATTCCCGATTCAGAATAGTGAGTGGAAAGCCCTTCCTTGTTGAAAATGTGGGCAGAGGCTGGACGGCGATTTTTCACTATTCGGCGGGTGGGTGGCCCATATTCGCCATCTTTTGGCGAATGTGGGAATGCAGGGACGATCACGCCCTGCTGCTACAATCTGCGGCATGAGATCAAAGCTCAAAGCCATACTCACGCGAATCGCGTTCTGCGTCTGCGGCGCTGTCACAGTGTCTGTTTGGCGGGTATCGACGATGCTTGAGAAGTTTGACCCAAACAACCATTTCTATTGGTTCTGGTTTCGAGTGATCTTACTAACCTTAGGTGGCATAACAGTCTGCCTATCATTATTGCCGATGACTTGGTCCCGACAGTCCCACGCTTTGCATGATCCTCATAGTTTTAACGTCCCGCTCTTGACGTTGCTCATCTTTGCCGCATTTGGATATTTGGCGGTAATTGGCATCGACCTATTTCCAACCTCTGCGGCACCATCGATGAAGATGGTGTATTCGCTATGCCCTGCTTGTGTAGCAACGGCCACGGTTGACCCCTCGCTGTCAGCGGTACTACTTGTTCTCGCTCCTATGAATGCTGCTGTATTTGGGGCTTTTGGAGTTGTTATCGGGACTTGTGTTCGTCTGTGTCGGAGATAGCTGACCAATAATCGCCATATAGCTCGGCGGGTGGCCCATATTCGCCATCTTTTGGCGAATGTGGGAATGCAGGGACGATCACGCCCAACGCTCTTGACCTTGCTCTTGCCTTCCTGGTTTGGGATTGTGAGCTACTTGGGCTGTTTCCGAGAGGTATCGTTTGCTCCGTGTTGCTGCTGCTACAATCTGCGGCATGAGATCAAAGCTCAAAGCCATATACTCACGCGAATCGCGTTCTGCGTCTGCGGTGATCCTCCTGTCTGTGCCGCTCCTCCGATCATCGCACCACAGGGCTGATCAGGGCGGCGGACCATCTCATTAATCGCCTATCCACTCGGTATCCCGTTTTGGCATTGTGAGCTACTTGGCCCGTTTGCAATAGGTATCTGGAATTGAGGCAATCGTGGGTGTAAGCTTCTGAAGCTATAAGCATCGCAGGCTTAACGGAGTGTAAGCATGAGCGGCGTGGACAAGGAAGTGGAGCACGGCAAAGTCTATGACGTTATTTGGGCGGTGTGTGCTGTAACACTTTGTGTCTCGACGTATGCTTATTTACGCGTGTCCACGAATGGTGCCGTTATAGCGTTGGTGGCGATGACGCTGTTGCAGGCATGGTGGATTATTTCCCGCCACGAGACATTTTCAAGCGCAGGTCTCGGATTTGAGATTTCTTTCCTCGTTCTGTTGCTGCTCGGGATTGGCTCGCACGCGTGGAGTCCTAGTACGCACCCAGGCTACTGGTCTGTACTCTTAATTTGGCTGTTTTGCTCAAAGGTGAAGAATGTCGCGAGAGGAATGTCACGAGCCATACCTAAAAGATAATCGCCAAGTAGCTCACTACCGGGTGACCTCAGACTCGTTGGCGAGAGGTCACTGGCGAAAACGATCTTGACGCTGCACAGCTTATTTGGGATGCATAGGGGTCTTTCGCCTCGCTCAAGATGACACTTCAATTCGAAGGCGCGGTGGCGTACATCGCGACATCACTCACAATCCCAATACGAAATGTTGGCACTCGCGGCTGAGTCCCATCTGTATTCAGTGATCCGAGGAACCCCTTTCCCGAAACCGCCCGCGTCATCCTTGAATCATCCCGGGCAGTTCGGCAAGCGTGGAAATCTGTGCGTCAGGCGTCTCCGGGATTTGCTCAGGCGCTTGTCCGAGGCGATTACACCAGACGACTCGGAAACCGAATGCCTTGGCAGAATAAGCATCCCAGCCGTTTGAAGACACAAAGCAGATGCGGGACGCGACGGCATTAAACCGCTTACAGGCTAGTCCGTAGACCGCCGGGTGGGGCTTATAGATTTTCACTTCCTCCACCGACAGCACTGCATCGAGCAGTTCGGCTATGCCCGCGCTGCCTGCTGCCGCGGCGAGCATGGTGGGTGATCCGTTGGACAGGATGGCGAGTTTCATCCCGGCTGCCTTCAGTTGCTTCAAGGTGTCGGGGACCTCGGGATAAGCACTCAGCACCATGTAGAGATTCATGAGCTGTGCGCGAAGCGCCGGGTTCTCAATCTGTAAGGTAGCCAAGGCGAAGTCGAGGGCTTCACCCGTCACCTGCCAGAAATCCGCGTGGCGCCAACCCAGGCTGCGGAGCCAGGTGTATTGCAATTGCTTCGCCCGCCACAGGTCGGCAAGCGGTTGCCACTTCTCTCCGAGCGCGGACTCGGCGGCACGTGCCGCACTGTTGACGTCAAATAGAGTGCCATAGGCGTCAAATACGCATGCTTCGATATCAAAAATATTGGTTGGCAAACTGCAGCCTCCAAGAGCGCGGGCGACTAAATTCACTTGACCTGACGGCCGGTAATCCGGTATCCATAGTCCGGTATCCAAGGTCCGCCGGTCGGCATCAAACGAAACAGTATGGAACCAGAAGAGACAATTGCGGAGATTGAGATGTTGGAGCGCATTCTCGCGCTGCCAGACAAGCGGCCGCTCCAGATGTCTGACTGGAAAGCTGCGAACCGGAAGCACGATGAAGCGTACGCCAATGACCCGTGGTTTCGTTTGTGGCGCCGGGACGGGGCATGACGCGGCATTGCTAAGTCTCAGAACACGTTGCGGAGCGGATCGCTGCTTTGCCTGGCAGATAGCGAGACCTTGAAGTCCTTCCAAGGTAATTCCGAAAAGATGTGACGAAAGTGTGTGATTGCTCGTCCTGTCCTTGCTTGTATGATTCGCCGCCGGCATCTACTTGCACTACAATGAAAAAGCCATGTTGCTCAACGGAATCTTTCCCGATATCACAACTCCCTTTTATGCCGACGGTCGGCTCTACCTTAAAAAGCTCGAGCACAACGTAGATCGATACACCAAGGGCCCAATCGCCGGAGTGGTTGTTCTCGGCTCGACCGGCGAAGCCGTGATGCTCGATTGCAAGGAACAGCGCGAGGTGTTTCGCACTGCCATTGCTGCCGCCGCGCCTGAGAAGGTGATGATCGCCGGTTGCGGGCACGAATCCGTTTTGGAGACGGTGGAGGCGTGCGAATTCGTCGCCTCGCTCGGCTACGACGCCGTGCAGGTGCGTACGCCCCATTATTACGACACGCAGATGACGTCGACCGCGATGCTTACGTATTTCCGCGCGGTTGCTGATCGCTCCCCATTGCCGGTGATGCTGTACAACTACCCGCAGTGTACTGGTTACGATCTGCCGGTGGAACTGATCGCCGAACTTGCCGGGCACGACAACATCATTGGAATCAAGGAATCTTCCGGTGATCTGGCAAAGGTCGAAGCCATCGTTGTTCGCACCCGGCATATCAACCGCAAGGCTCGGGTCACCCATGAATTTCAACCTGTCACGGCACGCATGATGCAGAAAGCTACGGCGGCTCCCGTGGGCGAATTCGTCAGCGCCGGGGCATTGGCGGCCACCGCGTCCAAGCCATCTTCTGCCGCAGTGGAAGTCATTGGAGGCCTGCGTACCCGGTACAAAGAAGTGGGTTTTCAGACAGTGATCGGCTCCGGCCACAGGCTACATGCGCTGCTAAAATTGGGCGCTGTGGGCGGATTCCTCGCCTTCGCAGCTTGCGCTCCAACCGCCTGTTACGAGGTATACGCGGCTTTTAACGACAGAGATTACAAACTTGCCGACGAGAAGCAGTCACGCATTGAAGCCGCCTGCATTCGCATCGTAAGCGAGATGGGGATCGCCGGTGTGAAGTACGCTGCAGACGTCAATGGTTTTTACGGCGGGAACCCTCGCCTTCCTTTGCTGCCCCTTACGGCAGCTCAGCGGCAAGAGGTTGAGCGGCTTATCGGCGAAATAAAAAGCTAGGGTAATCCGTCTCGTCTACTGGGGGCGAGCGCTGCGCCCCACCTTCGATTGGCTTTCTTTGCGCGGACACGGTGAAGTGCGCCCTCAAGTCAGCACTGTTTTCCGCCGTTGGGATTAAAGCTTCCTTCACCAGGGTTGTCCCGCACACGAAACGAAAGCAGATAAAGGGCTACCTGCCCGCCCTGATTCCGGGGCGCTGGTTTCCATGCAACCGCCACTTGGCGCGAAGCGTTCCTACCTAATGCCACTTGTAGAAACTTCTAAAAGGAGAGCATGAGAATGCGGGTAGGACGAATGATTTTCCATGCCGTGGCGATTGCCGCGCTGGGGAGCATGTGCATGGCGCAGAGCAACGCTGGAACAGGTCGCGGCATGGGACAGCAACAGCAAGGCGTTGGACAGCAACAGCCGGGAATGGAGCGACAAAACGGGGGGATACCGCCCAGCATGGGCAGCAACACCATGGACAACAGCAAGAGCCCCGACCAGACATTCATCACGAAAGCGGCACAGGGTGGATTGGCCGAGGTTACGTTTGGAAATCTGGCTAAACAAAATGGCAGTAGCGATGCCGTGAAGGAGTTCGGCAACAGGATGGTGACTGACCACTCCCAGGCGAATGACCAACTGCGTCAGTTAGCCCAGCAGAAGGGCATTACACTTCCTTCGCACATGGACGCCAAGGATAAACGAGTGAACAAGTTACTCCAATCCAAACAGGGCGCAGCCTTTGATCAAGCTTACATCCGTGACATGGTGGAGGACCATGAAGCTGATGTCGCGGAATTCCGCAAAGAGGCGACGAATGGCAAGGATCCGGAAGTGAAGGCCTGGGCACAGAAGACGCTGCCGGTGCTGGAGCAGCATCTCGCAACTGCAAAGCAGGTCGCGGGACAGGTGGGCGGCGAAAATAGCAAGACTGCAAACTCAATGAGTTCGCATCCGCAGTAGGGTCGCGTCACTGCAAGGACATGGGGAGCCTCCGAGCTTCCCATGCGATTGTGATCGGTCGAAGCAAACTGCACCCGCCGCTCGGTTGTTGTAAACAGCAGTCCAAAAAGCAGCTCAGCGAGCGGCGGATGCGATGATTACCGAGGCGATCAGACCGGTGGCAACCGCAGCGAGCACGTAATTGCCGTCCACTTCACGCCACTCGTAGCCGCGTGGCGGGCGCCGCAGGTGGTAATGCCGATAGTCGATCCGTTCTGCGCGGCCCCAATCTTCACGCCTCATGCGAGCACCTTTCCTCCATTCCTGGTGGCGGACATAGGGGTGGTTATGGTGCTCTTCATGTCTGTCATCGGCAAAGGCCAATCCGCTGGTGAGAGTTATGGCGAGTGTGGAGAGAGCGATAGCTTTGCGAATGTGTTTCATGAAGTAGTTCGATTCCAGGAAACGAAATCATGTTGTTCGCGGACTCGAGTCCGTGAGCAACATGATGCATTTTCCGGAGCGGCAAACAGTTCCGCGCCAGGCATTTTAGAGCGCCTTTAAGCTTTGCTTGTGCCTGCCAGAGCCCGAGCACGGACAAAGACGCCCTCAAACATCGTGGAGGTGAGCCTTCCGGTGGCGGTGTTCTGGTTTGAAGGGTGGTAGGAGGCGAGCAGGGTGATTCCGTTTGGCATCGGGTATTCGGCTGCATGACCGAACAGGTAGCCGGTTTTGCGGGCAATGGCAGTCTGTCGAAGTAAAGCGTCGATGTAGGCATCGAAAGCGATTTTGCCGAGAGCCACGACAACTTTGAGATTCTTCAGCGCAGTGAGTTCGCGATCGGTATACCCGGCGCAGGTGGCAATCTCTAGAGGCAATGGCTTGTTGTCCGGAGGAGCACAACGGACTGCGGCGGTGATCCACATGTCATGCAAGCTCATACCGTCGTCGCGACTGGTAGCATCTGGTTGCGATGCAAAGCCCAAGCGGTGCAACACCGGAAACATGAATTTGCCGGAAGCGTCTCCGGTGAAAGGGCGTCCGGTTCGATTGCTGCCGTGGGCTCCGGGAGCGAGGCCGAAGACGAGTACACGGGCTTGGGGATCGCCGAAGCCGGGAACGGGCCGCGCCCAATATTCGCAGTCGAGGTAGGCGCGCCGCTTCTCAAAACCGATGCGTTCGCGGTACTCGACGAGGCGTGGACATCGGCGGCAACTCACTACTTCAGACTCTAGAATCGCTAGCTCGGTATTGATTGAGTGTTTGTCCATACAGACCTAAAAGGTGGAAATGGTTCGTAATCGTTAGTACCTGTGTTTTCTTGAAGTTGTTTCATATTGCTAAAGCTTTTGTTTCAGATGAGATCTGCAGAACCTAAGTACACAGCACTCGAATTCGAGTACCGCTGCAGGATCCCGCCCAACGTCTGGGCCCGGTTGGCATCACAAGGAGAAGCCACAGCGTTCGCAAGGCCGTGATGCGCACGGCTTTCTACAAGGAGAAACCTAACACAATGCGGAAAATTCTTTTAATCGCAACACTTTCACTCGGCACGTTTGCGTTGGCGCAAACAGCGGGAGGAGCGGGAACTGGAGCGGCAGCTGGCACAGGCGCACAGACAGGATCGACCACAGGCGCACAGGCGGGGTCTGGCGCAGGCACACAGCCCGGTAGCCAGCCACAGACCGGAACAGAGGCGCAGCAACCCGGCAGCATGGGATCCCAAGGCACGACTCCGGGAACGAGCAGCACGGACTCAGCCGGCTCCACGAGCGGAACGAGTCCCAACGGTACGACAGACTCGACCACCCCGGGCAGTATGAGTTCCCCGAGCACTTCGACTCCTTCACCGTCGACGGCTTCACCGTCGCCTTCTACGACCACACCGCCTCCAGCAACCACGACGCCAGACGCGACCACAACGCCGAACTCAACCACTACGCCCAACTCGAGCACGCCCCGATAGATTTTGGGCAAAACCGGTCTACGGCCTAAAGAATTTGCAGGCTGGTCCGTTCTGGTGGCCCGTATCGAATATGGGCCACTTCGTTTTTCCACCACATTTTGTTTGCCAGCGGTTTGACCCGCACTTGCTCAGTCTCATACACTTGATCGTTCGCAGTTGGCGTTCGCGTCTCTGCATGCGCTCACAGAATTGAGCAAGAGCGGCCCCCCGGCCTCCACAAATCTTTCAGAAGAATTAAGGCTATCCCTTTGACATCCACTGATTTGACTACTACTGATTCAACCGCTGAAGTGACCAAGAACCCCTGCGAGCGCGAAGTCTCCGTCGAAGTTCCCGCCGAAGAAGTTGCTCGCGAGTGGAAGAGCGCTGTTGCGCGCTTCCAGAAACACGCCCGCATTCCGGGCTTCCGCAATGGCAAGGTGCCGACCTCGATTATCCGCAGCAAGTTTGAGTCGGAAATCAAGTCTGAGGTGGTGGAACACCTGATCCCGACCGCGTTTCGCGAAGAGACCAAAAAGCAGGACCTGATCCCGGTTGGCCAACCTCGCGTGGTTGATCTGGTATTGGAAGAAGAGAAACCGCTGCGCTTTAAGGCGGTTTTTGAAGTGCTGCCGCCTTTCGAGGTGGAAGGGTACAAAGAGATCAAAATCACGCAAGAGCCAATCGTAATCAGCGAAGAGGAAATTCAGACGACCATCGAAAAACTGCGTGAGCAGAGCTCGACGTTTGTGAACGTCGATGAAGATCGCGCCCTCGCCGATGGCGACTATGGCGCCGTGGCGTTCAAGAGCACCAGCCCAGAAGAAGGCGCGGAACCAGTCGAGATGACCGATGTCCTGGTTCATATTGGCGATCCGAACACTCTGGTGGAGTTCAGTGAGAACCTTCGCGGAGCCAAGGCGGGCGAGACCAGGAGCTTCGACGTGACCTATGCCGAAGACTTCGGCGACAAACGCTTAGCTGGCAAAACCCTGCACTATGACGTCGAAGTAAAGAGCATCAAGCTGAAGTCGGTGCCGGAACTGAACGACGAGTGGGTGAAAGAACTGGCGCAGGAAGGCATGAATACACTGGATGACCTTCACAGCCGCATTCGCGAAGGCATGGAGCGGGAACGAAAGCATCAAGCTGAGCACAAGGTAAAGGAAGACGTACTGCAGCAGTTGACGACGAAGTTCCCAATCGACGTGCCCACCTTGCTTGTGGAGAACGCCCTTGACCAGCGTCTGGAGCGCGGGTTGCGTGCGCTAATCTCGCAAGGACTGCGGGCCGAAGACATCAAGCGCATGGATATGAGAGGATTGCGCGATGCCCAGCGTGAAGCTGCGCTGCGAGACGTTCGCTCCAACCTCTTGCTGGAGAAGATTGCGGATCTGGAAGGCATTGTAATCAGCGACGAGGAAATCGACCGGGAGATTGCGGAAGCGGCGGATCAGTCCAAGCAAAACCCGCTCGCCTTGCGCAAGCAACTTGGCGAAAACAACGGACTCGAGGGTTTACGGCAGCAGATGCGCTGTGACCGAGCACTCGATTTGATCTTCAAGCAGTCTGAGTAGATCTGCAATTACCCCATCGCTTGCGCCAGAGCGGGCGAAAGGGAAGGGAAGCTGAAAAAGTTTCGAAATCCACCGCTCCCGGCGAGCATCGAATAGGCGGGAACGGTTTTAACAGGGCTAAGGGCATTTCCACCCTTGGTCCGCAAAGGAGCCGGATAACTATGCTTGTGCCGATGGTGGTCGAACAAACCAGCAGGGGCGAGCGCGCCTATGACATCTACTCCCGGTTGCTGAGAGATAACATCATTTTTCTTGGTACCCCGATTGATGACAATGTCGCAAACCTGATCATCGCGCAGTTGCTGTTCCTCTCCGCTGAAGACCCGGAGAAGGATATTTCGCTCTACATCAATTCACCCGGCGGATCGATCACCGCTGGTATGGCAATTTATGACACAATGCAGTTTATCCGTAATGATGTTGTGACCATTTGTATTGGACAGGCGGCATCAATGGGTGCCATGCTGCTGGCCGCCGGAGCAGCAGGCAAGCGCTACGCACTGCCAACATCACGCATCCTGATTCACCAACCATTGATCATGGGCGGCGGAATCTCAGGGCAGGCGACGGATATTGACATCCACGCGCGCGAAATCCTTCGCATGCGGGAGTTGATGAACCAGTTGATGGCGAAGCACACAGGCCAGGTGCTGGATAAGGTGGAGCGGGACACCGAACGCGACTTCATCATGAACGCCCAGCAGTCGAAGGAATATGGCATTGTAGATGACATCATCTACAAACATAAGTAAACAAGCGGGAAAGCGGGGGCGGTTGCAAAACTCCCCCGCTTGATACCCATGCAGAGGGTTGGTTCGAAATAATGCAGTACTAGGGTACTCACGCTATTGTTATGTGCCGGTTGCCCTATCACACTGTTGTAAGCGGTGGGCATCTCAGAATTTGCACGACCACTCTCAGTGAGTGACGTGCAAAGGTTTAGGCTTCAGGGCTCGGATTCGGGCTCGCAGTTTGGCATCCAGTTTGACCGGGCTCCGATGCCCAAGGCCAAGGGACATTTTCAAAAACCGGGCGAACCGGTAGAGCGACAGGAGTATCAGTGAGATCAAGGTCTGGTTCCGACGAAGTTTTGCGATGTTCGTTCTGTCATAAGTCACAGGATGCGGTGGCGAAGCTGATCTCTTCTCCTTCTGACTATCCGCGGGCATACATTTGCGATGAGTGCGTGGCGGTCTGCAATTCCATTCTTGAAGATGACCGCAGCGAAGCGCAGACCACTGCCAGTCCTAATCATCTGCCTAAGCCGCAGGAAGTGAAGTCCTTCCTGGACGAATATGTGATTGGGCAGGAGCGGACCAAGAAGAAGCTCGCAGTCGCCGTTTACAACCACTACAAACGCATCTACATGAACCGGCAGCGCACCAACGAAATCGAGCTGTCAAAATCCAACATCCTGTTGATTGGCCCCACTGGAACCGGCAAAACCCTGCTGGCCCAGACACTTGCCAAGATGCTCGACGTGCCCTTCGCTATCGTGGATGCAACCACGCTGACCGAAGCCGGATACGTGGGCGAGGATGTGGAAAATATCATTCTGAAACTGTTGCAATCCGCCGACGGAGACGTGGCGCGAGCCCAGACCGGCATCATCTACATCGATGAGATCGACAAGATCGGGCGCAAGGATGAGAACCCCTCAATTACCCGCGACGTTTCGGGAGAGGGCGTGCAGCAGGCATTGCTGAAGATTCTGGAGGGCACGGTCGCCAACGTTCCGCCGCAGGGCGGGCGTAAGCACCCACACCAGGAGTTCACTCCAGTCGATACCACCAACATTCTCTTCATCGTAGGCGGAGCTTTTGTCGGACTTGAGAAGGTGATCGAGCGCCGGATCGGCAAACGGTCGGTTGGATTCAAAACAGGCGAAGAGGCAACGCATGATGCCGCCGCTACCTTCCACAAGCGTGACGACGAACTACTTCAGCTTGCACAGCCTCAGGACCTTATCAAGTTCGGGTTGATTCCAGAGTTTATCGGCCGCTTGCCAGTGATGGGAGTGCTCAGCGATCTCGATGAGTCTGCCCTGGTTCAGATTCTTACCAGGCCCCGCAACGCTATCGTCAAGCAGTACCAGAGACTATTCGAGTTTGAGAATGTAAAGTTGCGCTTCACCGAGGAA
>Ga0316230_1003838_pt1 | contig 11421 bp, 10 predicted proteins | sample TBH18025metaG_FD_206004 | JGI IMG/M metagenome (GOLD analysis project Ga0316230, IMG submission 206004) | Freshwater microbial communities from Trout Bog Lake, Wisconsin, USA - TBH18025 | ecosystem: Environmental > Aquatic > Freshwater > Lake > Hypolimnion/Profundal zone | place: USA: Wisconsin...
CATCGCGTCCTCCATGGTTGGTGGTTTTGAACGCGATCAACCTACCGGACTCGGTGGCCAACCTCTACTTCAGGCCGCCGTCCCCGGACTTACAGACGCTTTTATACACAACCCGGCATCTGGGTCCTCGGCCTTGAGGAAGGCATCATCCGTATACCAATAATCGCGGGGGCTCCCCTCACTTTCTGGTATACCAGATACGCTTAAAATTCCCTCAAATCCTTGCCAATTCTACATCTGGAACCATTTCAGGGCCGACTAATGCTGCCAATTTTCATTTGGCCAAAGTTTGATCCACACCTCAGGTCTCAGTCCCTGCTCACCTGCCACAACTCGCCGCAGCGAACTGACGACATACCCCTCCGAATCACTCCCACTCTGTCCATAGACCCATGGATAACATATGCCTAATCAACAATAACCACACCGTCCCGTCCGAAATACAATGCAAGATGCATCACAGAAGCCTAGCCAGCACGCGCTGTGCGCGCGCGTAATCCCTGGGGACCCCAATGTCGATGAACAATCCTCTTGCCACATGCACAGCTACCGCCGTACGCTCGACAAGCGATGCAAGGAAATCGTTCTCCAACGAGAATTGCGCGCCAGGCTGAACATCTGAAAACTGGTTGGCCTCAAAGACGTAACATCCGGCGTTGATCAAACCCGGCCCAGTTTGGCCCTTCTCTGAAAAACGAACAACACGCCCCTGATCAATGTCCAAGCGCCCGTAGCGCTCGGTGTTTTTCACCTCCCGTGCAACTATAACTGGCTCGCGCGTGCGCTGCCACATAGTGTCGACAGCACGCGCGTCCAAATCGAGGAAGGTATCTCCGTTGAATACGAAGAAATGATCATCGCGCACCAACCGTGAGGCCTGGGACACTGCGCCTCCAGTCCCAAGCGGCGCGCTCTCTACTGAGTAGTCGAGCCCAATGCCTGCAAAACAACTGCCGAAATGGCCGGATATCTTCTCGGCCATGTAACCGGTCGAAAGGATCCCGTGCGAAAATCCCTTGGCCGCTAACGAGCGTAGCAATAATTCTAGGAAAGGCCGACCTGCAACTGGTGCCATCGGCTTGGGCAAATCAGGCACGACTGTCCGCAAGCGTGTGCCCATGCCTCCAGCTAGGATGATTGCCTCCATCAAGCCACAGCGTTGAAAATGGCGTTCTCGATCATCCCGCACAAGGTGTGGCCCAAAACCAGATGACCTTCCTGGATTTTGGGTGTGTCGGCCGACGGCACTTCTAGGATGTGGTCGCACAGTTCCGGCATTGGCCCTACACGGTTACCCGTCAGGCCAATACATATCAGGCCCCGCTCGCGTGCTACTTGGAGTGCCAGCAGGATGTTGGGCGATTTGCCGGACGTCGAGTAGACAATGAAGACATCGCCTTGATGACCATGCGCCTGAACCTGGCGCGCAAACAAGTGTTCGTAGCCGTAGTCGTTGCCAATCGCAGTCAGAATTGAGGTGTCGGTGGTCAGCGCGATCGCTGAAAGCCCTGGACGGTCGAATGCGAAACGGCTCACCAGTTCACCTGCAATATGTTGAGCGTCTGCTGCACTACCACCATTACCGGCCAATAGAATTTTACCCCCACCCTTCAAACAATCGATGCAGGCCTTGGCGGCACCTTCAAGGTTGGTGATCAGCTGTTGATCGTCAAGCATCTTAGCCATGATCGAATGAGTTTCAGAAAATTGCTTTTGAATGTAGGCGGTCATTGGTCCTCCAGGCCTGTGCTCCAAGTTCAGTAAAATGGCAGTTGCTAACTTGACCGTTAAAGAGATGCAATGTTCGAATCACATCCATGCGCTTTTCTGAAGGGACAAAGAACAACATGAATCCACCCCCGCCGGCCCCTGACACTTTGCCTGCTAGCGCCCCAGCTCCGACTGCGGTGCGGTAAATATCGTCAATGTGCGGGTTTGATACCGAATGAGAAGAACGTTTTTTGTTTTCCCAACCTTCGCGCATCGAGTCAACAAGGCCGTTGAAATCGCCCCGCAGCAGGCACTCCTTCATCACCAACGCTTCTCGCTTGATGCCGTGCATCGCTTCGAGCGCCTCAGATGCGCCAGTCTTAACATTATCGCTTTGATCGGCAATGATTTTGGCTGACTCGCGCGAGACACCAGTAAAGAATAGAACTAGCGAAGCCTCCAGTTCGCATATGACCCAGTTCTTGATTCGCAGTGGGTTCACGATGGTGCGATCGTCGGCATAGAACTCCATAAAATTGAAGCCACCGAATGCCGCAGAATACTGATCTTGGCGCCCACCCTGAAGTGCGCAGTCGACCCGCTCGATCCGGTAGGCAAGCAGGGCTATCTCATAGTCGTCCAGAGCCAGATTCAGTAGCTCGGCAAATACGCGGATCATAGCCACTACAAGCGTCGACGAAGAGCCCAGGCCAGAACCAGCCGGCGCATCACATAAGGTGCTGAACTGGATAGGTAGGGGATTGCCATCGTTATAGTGCCGCACCATGTGGTTGTATACGGCTTTGTGGAGGTTCAGGCAGCCGTTGAGCGGATATTGTTCTGCTGCCGGAAGAACCTCTTCAATCTGTAGGTCTGTGGCGGCAAAGCGTACTAGCGGTTCCTCCAGTGGCTGCAGCACTGCATAAGCGTAGCGATCGATTGCGGCGTTCAACACAAATCCGCCGTAAATGTCGCAATAAGGCGCGACATCGGTCCCTCCCCCTGCCAGACCTAGGCGCAGGGGCGCACGGGCTCGTACGATCATTGAGCACCCCCCAACTGGACCCGCCAATAATTCATCATGTCTTCGATGGTTCTTTCTAGTGGAATCGCCTGCTTCCAGCCAGTAAGTGAAATCAGGCGGCTCGAGTCGCCAAATATAACAAGTTCGTCCGTCGGGCGCAGTAAAGTCGGGTCAACTTCGAACTCGATCGGGACACGTGACGCGCGCCTTACCAGTTCGAGCAACTCATCGATGGCGTACACCCGGGAACCGCTAATGTTGTATGTTTCTCCAGCCTCGCCATGTTCAGCAAGCAAAATCAATGCTTGCACCAGGTCGCGCACATCTGTGATCGCCCGACGAGTTGAGAGGTTGCCCACCTTCAGCCTCTGCGAGCGACCCAGTTCTATTTCGACCGCTCGACGGGTGAAGTCACTTGCCACATCACCAACCTTGCGAGGTCCGGTTGTATTGAAGATGCGCGGCCGGACCGTCTTCAGTTTGTCGCCATGATAGTACTGATAAGCGAGTAGGTCCTGTCCTACCTTGCTGACCCCATAAGGGCTTAGTGGTAGCAGCGGAGCATCCTCGTTAATTGGTATGCGCTCGGGTGTCAGACTGGCGCCATATTCTGCACTGGAGCAGGCGACCACGATCGTTGGATTGTAGGCCGGATCGGTCAGACGCACTAGTTTGACGGCCTCGCACACATTGACGGTGCCGATCAGGTTGATGTCAAGGGTGTCTGCCGGGCGAAGCCAAGACTCCGCCGGATAGCTCTGCGCTGCCAAATGGTGAATCACGTCAGGGCGGTGATCTTTAATCAAGCGGTAGACGCGCAATGCGTCGCGAACGTCACACTCAAAAAGGTCCGCTTGGTCGCCAAGTTCGGATAAGGGGACGGTCGAGTTGTAGTAGAGACCTACCGGGCGGATACCACGCTCATACAGATAATCGGTCATGTGCGTGCCGACCATGCCACCGATACCAGTGATCATTATGTTCATTTTAACCCTTTGATTGTAATCTTGTTGAGATACACCTTCGCAATTCACCTAATCGCACTGAGATTCTGCCAAAATGAAGGTTCTAATTAATAATGCATATAATACATACCTGCTACAAGTAATGAAAACATCTCAAACATAAAACCAGATCGGGCATACTCAGTGAATATTATATGAAACCGTTCATTAATATCACTAATTCCAAAAGCTAAAAAAGCGAAAAAATAAAAATCAACGTACTTTAAAAACATGTAATTGGTAGTTATAAAAGACATTGATGCCAAAATTATAAATACAATTGTATTTATTTTTGTCTTATAAAAAAATAAGGTTAATAGCAAGGTTTCAATTAAACCAGACAGAATAATACTTTTAGCCTCAATCCTTGAGAAGATGTACCCACCCCCCAGCAATGGGGGTTGATGGAGTCCCATCCACACGAGAATGCTACCTACACCAACTGAAATGGCTAATTTTTTTAAATTGATTGGCATTTTATTTAATAATGAAACATTGTGATACGTAAAATACAAAGAGAATATCAGCAGTGCGTTAATTGGTGATTTAATACTTGGGGTGAGATGAACGCCACGGAGTTTAGGAGGTACCAACCCGCCCCACACGTAAACCAACGAGGCCAACGCCAAAGTAGCCATCACACACATAGCTATAAATACTACGGTATTTTTCGGTCTGAAAAACAACCTTCCAGCCAAATGGACAATAAAAGTCTGGCGACTAATAGGCACGAGAGGTGACAATAAAACAGCAATGTTCGGATGATTTATAGTTAACATAAAAACCAAAACAACGGTCAGTAGTGTGAATACTTCAGGTAAAACCCATGCAGTAGCTGAAATCATCATTGGTGATAACAATAATGCCATCAAGTAATAATAGCCATACATATTTAACCGAGTTGCACGCCAAATTATTGTGACAATCCCAATAAAAACACACAACGACATAATTTTATGTAATTGAAATCCCTTAAAAAATCCAAACAGCCATAATGGAAATACGCCGGAAGCACTGTTCGGGATCGTTCTTAATAACTGAAGGAAATCACCATCACGATGGAGATGGGACATTGTAATTGAATGAGCAAAATAATAATCTGGCTGAAATTTACCAAAGTCAGCACCTAACATGTATGCAATCAAAAAAATTCCAGCGCAAACCGCTATAGAAAAATATTTTCTTTTCTGCCTGTTTTTAGGTTCAACCAGGCGATCGCAGTCTATCTTAGACGTGTTATCTTTAGTTTCTTTCATACGCGGACTCTTTCATCAATTTTTGGCATTATGTTCTTTGCAATTCCTAAAAACATTAACCCGACGATGTATGAAAATATATTGATAAGACGATAAATAATATAACCACCTGCGAGATTTTCAATTGAGGCCCCTTGCATCATCGATGCGGTTTCTCTAAAGGCCACTTCTGAAATACCAACGCCTCCTGGCGTGATAGGAATCACTGATGAAAGGTTTGAAATTAGCGACATTAGCGCAACCGTACTGAAACTCATTGGATGAAATACCCGAGAAACAATGAGATATGTGACATACGCTACTACTAGATTCAAAAGCATTGAACATGCGAGCATCAGGATGCAAAAAATTGGTCTCTTAATTATAAACATTTTAAGCATTTTTAAAATATTCCCGATGTAGTCGACATAACGATTCTTCTTAAATACAAATATTACACCACGAAGCAATCTTGCCCCAAAATGGACTGACGCAATGGTTGCGCAAAATAGGCCAACCGATACCAAAAAAAGACTAATAAAATTATACCTATGAATAACTGCCCATGCAAGAAACAAGATCGTCATCATCAGCATCGACACTAGGGCCATCATGCGATCAATGAGTGCAGAAGTGACGGCATGGTTGAGAACCTCTGAAGATTTCCCGCGGCTCGCCAGTACCACACGTCCCAGTTCACTTCCAAGTTGCCCAGGCAAAAAATAAGCAAATAAACCCGATTTAAAGGTAACTGACATACCGTTAATTAAACCTATTCTTGTGCCTAAGAATCGATTCACGGTCATTATCCAACGGATGGCTGCGAGGGAATTAACAAAAAGCAGTATTAACGTACAGGGCACCAAAGTAGTCAATACCACCGAACGATCCAATTTCAGGAGTGCTCGAAAGTCAATAATCGAGAAATAGTTGAGTGCAAAGCATGCAACAAATATAATAATTGCATTTTTTAGATATTTCAATTTTTGATAAATATCTACCTCCACTACTGTCTAATTATAATGTCCTACAATGGCAACCAATCAGAAAAGGAGTCTACCTGAATCTAACCTCCCTCCTTCGCAAAGGCCCACCGTGGCGCGATTTTCTTGAAAATGGAGACCGACAGGATCTGTAGCAACTGGTAGGGCGAGGTGATCGTTCGGGCCGGCAGTGCGGTGTTGTCCGTGAGCAACACATTCGTTTTTTCGATCTTGGCATCCTCGTAGCGGATACGGCGGATGAGTTCGGGATATCGCCGGGACGCATAGGACCAGTTGAGGACCACCCGCTGATCGTTGATGACACCCTGCTCCCGATCTGTCGACATCGATCAGACGCAACGGCCGTGCACCCCGCGCTTGGCCCGGGTGGCATAGAACGCGCCTTGCCGGTTGATGTCGTACGTCCGATGGTAATCTAGTTGGCCACGGTCCATCACATAGAATGCACCAGCCCCGATGGGATTCAGATCCAGAGTCCAGACATCGTACATCTTTCTGTCGCTGATGTAGATAAAGGCAGGGATGGAACCCCTGAGATCCCGCGGCGTGTGAATCTTGACGGCGGCCTTGGTTGTCCGGAACGAGACCCAATCGAACAGCGAGAGGTACACGTCGGTGGTCGTGGAATCGAGCACATGGACAGTGTGGTCTAGAGAGAGCCCAAAATTCTTGCCGCAGTAAAACTTGTGTGCCCACCGAATGAGGGCCTCCGCGACTTCGGCCCACATGCGCCAGTCGCGGTTCTCGCTGGCGTCGGCCGAGGTCGAACGCCACGCAGGTTGGCAGAAGCCCATGGCATACAGGCGAGAGGGATTCGCTGCCAGGCATACCTCGATGTCCCGCAGGATCCCGCACCAGGTCAACTGCGCGAAGAGCATGGCCCGGAACTGCCTGGCGCAGGTGAACCTTCGCATGGCCGCCATATCGAGCCACGTGTAGGGCGAAGCCTGCCCACGACATAACGTCCATCAGTTGCGCGCCCATCGTCTTCCCGGAATCCATGCCCCTTCCCATGAGGTCCAACCCCAGCCATGCACCCAAGATTTCGTTCTCACCATTCAATTTGCCGCCAAGAAATATTGATTGGAAATAGCTACATTACAAGGGCTCGAAAGATAACCTTCTGCTCCCAATCGGGCTATAAGGATTCTACCCTGTTCTTAAGAAACTTTTGTATCGCATCCACGCACCACTAATGCCGAGACTGATCGCGCCAAGATAAGTCAGATTAACCCAGAATGATCTAAAGAGTGCATTCAGGCACCACAATGGCGTAATTAGCAGACCCACAAGGATAATAGGCAAGGCTATTGAGAATAGCACATAACGCGACATACCAATATTCAAAATCTTAAATCTAAAATGCATGATCCCTATAATTACTGTAATCGTTGCCGCAACTAACATTGATTTTGCGAATACGAATGGATCGTGGTATTTTGCTATTTCATAAAAACTTATCAGGTAGATGAGTATAAATAAAAAATTTGTTTTAACGCTAAAGGTGGCCTTCCCCATCGAAGTGGCGATGATGCCTGGGACCCACAAGTTGCTACTTAAAAGGCTTGCCAATCCTAAGTATAAAAATGTATTTAACACATTATTAATATCGATTTTCCGTGACAATGGCTGTAATACTGAACCGCCTAGAAAATAAAAACCCGCTATAGCCAACATAACTAATATATTATTTATGAACGATAATTTATAAAAATAATCCTTGATCTTCTCTTTGTTGCCGTGCAAAAAGAGCTCCTTAAATTTTGGACCATAGGATCCAATTGCTACGTTGGCAAATATATACAACAAGCCCGCCAACGTAGATGCAAATGTATAATTACTAGCTAAAATTAAACTTGCGGAACCGAATACCAATAACTTATCAAGATTTGACGTCAAAACAGAAAGCCCGTTGGACGCGAGTAGCGGCAGTAGTAGTTGCAAGTCTGAGTTATGGTTCGCATTAGGTAGCGACCGAACAGTCAGTTGCGGGTCATTAAGCCATAGATAGACAGACATCTCAACAAGACTATAAATTACATAAAATACAACCAATGCCACTATATTCGGTTTTAGCAAAAGTATTAATAATAGCAAAAATAGGGGGCGGCATAGATTTAGTGCTGTGGTCACAGCATAATATTGTACTTGGCTATTTTGTCCTTGCAAGGTGCCTTTTACTACAGAAGATATGGCGCGAGGAAAAACATTAACCAATGCAAGTGTTAACATATAATTTAAGTTAGTATCCTTTGACAACCCAAAAACACCGTTTAAAAATAAAACCCCTCCCGTTATAATAAACATCCATAAAAATAACCCCAATATATATTTATCATTTTTCCACCGATAGTCACATATATTTGATTTGGCGGTTGCAGTGAGTTGTGATGTATAAAGTTGTAAAGAGGATTCGATAAATGATAAGACAGCAACATATAACAAGAAGAAAGAATACCGGGCCCAGTTATCCGATCCAAAACGTACAACAAGTATCGGCATGATAATTGCATTTATCACCAAAGATAGGCCGGTGGCTACGACACCTAGCAGTGTATTTTTGTTTGCCTCGGTGTAATACGACTGTCGATTTGAAATTCGACCTGAGGGGCTAATAGTAGTTTCGAGTTTGGTCATTCTATAATTTCTCACAATATCGAGTAAAGTAATTCATCGTTTTTTCTCTTTGAGGATGATGTATCATTGTCAACTCTAGGTTTTCAGTCGTAAAAAAACCATGAAATGCTTTAAAACCAGAAAATTAAGCGATTTCTGTGGAACCAAGCGCGGATTAAACACATTCCAAAGCCAAACCCTTCTTTGCGGAACTTAAACTTAGATACGCCGCCTACGCGTACGCCTTGGGCCCCCGAAATGAAACTTACATTTAGTCCAGCAAGGATTGATTTAAACATGATCTCTGGGCTAATATTGAAGCGATTAGAGACGAGCCCCATTGAGAGAATCTTCGAACGAGAAAACATTTTGAATGCATATGTACTGTCTGGGATATATTTACCTAGTGCGACACGTACTCCAATACGATAAAAAAATTGAAAGAACTTATATGAAAATGGGATTGTATTAGAATTATTTTTTTCTAGGTATCGAGAAATTTGTGCAACATCGGATCCGTTTTGTAGCTCAGAAAACATTTTCGGAATGAGACTTATTGGGTCAACCAAATCCGCTGATACAAAAATAGCATAATCGCCTTTTGCAAAAGCAAGCCCATACTTTACAACTGCACCATAACCGCGGCGATCTAATTCTTTGTATAATACACGCACATTACAACTTGGATACATTCTTGCCCATTGTTCCGCGAGATGTAAAGTCGCATCAGAGCTCTGGTCATCAACAACTATTATTTCATAATTTATCCCAGAATCAACCAGTACTGCAGTAACTTCACGCAAGACATCTTGGACATTTTCCTCTTCATCTAGACATGGAATAATAACACTAAGCAACTCATTCATTTTCTATTCCTTTTGGATAATAGGGTTGGTTTCGAAAATTATAGTTCTTTTTTAACCAAATATACAATGTCAGCATGCATAAAAAATAAAATGGGATTGTCAGGTGTAGGATGTTTCCTGTCCACATAAACTCAAAAATAACCCATAATTTAAAAATATTCCCTTCTGCACCAAATAAGTAATTTATCAGTTTTATTACGGCAGCAAGAAGGCTGGTTGTGAGTATTAGGTACGATAGAAAATTTACATATCCACTCAAGGCTTCTACGTATAAGGTCATAAGCCATGGTGCGTTGACGGATGAGTCCGGAACCGGTCGTTGATGATGATACTCGATTAGCCAGTTGTTATTAGTTTTTACGTAATCTAGTCCAAAAATACTCTTTGGAATTACTGATAACCCCGCCGCTAACCAGGGAGATGAGTAGTCAGGCCTATGAGAAAATTCCGCAAGTTCCTTGGCATTTGATACCATGTAATGAACAGTGGAGAGCGTGGCTATACGAGCCGTTACAACATCCACAACTACATCTTCAATATTATCAATAGCCATGCCGCGTGCTTCGATTTTATATGTTACCAATGCTTTAATAGGTAATAAAACCAGTGGTAATGCAAGTACAATTGCCAATATCTGTTTGCGACTAGACCGCATTAATAAAATGTAGCCGACTTTTAAAACCGCGCCTAGTAACAGACGGTATAAATCAATTACAATCAAAACAATTGCGGCTACAATGAATTTTTTATTAAGTTTCCTGCATTGGGAATTTACTAGTATTAGATAATTTACAGGAATCAGTGTGGTTAAAAATGAAATCGGACTCCTGGTGGTTGATAGTACATTACCAATATCGCCGAAAACAGTGATTGCGAAGTTAAAAAAATATAACAATAAAATAAGTGGCGTTACTGGAATAATTATTTTGGAGGGTGCAGAACTCTTGGTGATATAATATAGATAATAAGATCCTATCCAAATAAAAATACTGATACCTAACGAAAACGGAAGCTTGGAGTCGGCGGGCATAGACATGTAGAAATCTCCGCCCAGGAACCCTCGGTCTACTATAATGAAATATTGTGTAATCTCGGACCCAATTAATCCTAGTATAAAAAGGATTGCATTACGACTTATTTTATCTTGATTGAACAGAGTCATTCTATCTAAATTGAACATTTGATTTAATTTTTTTAAATTGAATCGTGGAATTTTTATTATAATGCATCGCTGTGTCGTCCTCCCGGAAACTAGACCAAGAATAATTTGCGTCCTCCCCCTCCAGAGGACCCATTTAGAAAAAGCAGATACACAGAGGAGCATATCATCATGGTCATGAAACTGCACGAGGTCTCGGCACTATGAATGGAATCGAACAGATCAGCAACTGATTCGGCCGGGGCGCCCGATGTGAACACGGAATTTAGCCCCATCAACCTATTAGCTTGGTGAGTTCTGTCCTTTCTAGGAGGATAGCATCGCCTTAAATTTCCCGGCTTCCTGTGGTTTTGTATTGCGATTTGTCCAAAGCATGACGTGCTATTTCTGTCAGGTTTGGAAATTTATGTGCTTTAGGCATACTACCGCAATGCCGAAACAGGTTTGGCTAGCACGGTCGTGGGGGAGTAGTCGGGTAATTGTCTACAAGAACTTAAAGTATTTTACCTGAAGTCATCATGAAATCAGGTAAATTTACGCAGCTTATCTGACTGAATGCGGATTGACACCAGCTTGTTAATCATGGGTACCAAAATCATTGAGCTACGTTCAGCATCTGGTATTTGGTAAATTGCCTCAGTGCCTGCAGAGGACCCTCCAGTGATGACTACTATGTCCCTTGTCAACCGACAAAACTATTGACCCCCCTTCGCGACAAAACTCCTGACCCCCTAGATGCGAGGCAGGCGGGTGTAGGGAGGGCGTAGCCCGACCGCAACCCGACGGCCTCGCATCGCGATTTC
>Ga0316230_1003843_pt1 | contig 11405 bp, 13 predicted proteins | sample TBH18025metaG_FD_206004 | JGI IMG/M metagenome (GOLD analysis project Ga0316230, IMG submission 206004) | Freshwater microbial communities from Trout Bog Lake, Wisconsin, USA - TBH18025 | ecosystem: Environmental > Aquatic > Freshwater > Lake > Hypolimnion/Profundal zone | place: USA: Wisconsin...
GGCCCAGACGGCGCGGTAGGGACACCGCGCCCTACCCCGGGTTTTCCTGGTAGGGCGGGCTGTCCCTAGCCCGCCGTTCGCATCGCAAATAAATCGCACCCGTGGATTTGGGCTGCTGGAATTGCCTTGCGCAATATGCGAAAAGGCTGATATTCCCGTGCGCGCGAGTCATTATGTTTGATTCACTTTCACAGAAACTCCAGTCGGTTTTCAAGAACCTGCGCGGGTACGGCAAGTTGTCCGAGAGCAACGTGGCCGATGCCCTGCGCGAGGTGCGCGTGGCGTTGTTGGAAGCCGATGTCAATTACAAGGTCGCCAAGGATTTCATCGAGCGCACCAAACAGCGGGCGCTCGGGCAGGAAGTCCTCACGAGCGTCACCCCCGGCCAGCAGATTATTAAAATCGTCCATGATGAACTCGTGGCGTTGATGGGCGGGACGGCCGCAACCGGGACGGTTGCGCCACCAATCACCAATCACCAATCATTAATCACCGGCCCAATCCTGATGGTGGGGTTGCACGGTTCGGGGAAGACAACCTCGTCCGGTAAGCTGGCGAAATTGCTGGCGAAGAATGGCCGGAAACCGCTGCTCGTCGCGTGTGATGTTTACCGGCCAGCGGCCATCGACCAGCTCGAAACGCTCGGCCGCCAAATTCAGATCCCGGTTTTTTCCCTGCGCGGTGAAACGGATGTGACCAAAATTGCCCGGCAAGCCCTGGCGGTTGCGCAAACCCAGGGCCGGGATCTTGTCATTTTTGATACGGCGGGCCGGCTGCATATTGATGAAGAGTTGGTGCAGGAGCTGGTGCACCTCCGGGATTTGGTCAAGCCCCAGGAAATTTTGTTGGTGGCCGACGCGGCGACCGGCCAAGAAGCGGTGAACATTGCCGAACATTTCGACAAGGCGCTCGGCTTGACCGGGATCGTGTTGACGAAGCTCGATGGCGATGCGCGCGGCGGCGCGGCACTCTCGATGCGGGCGGTGACCGGCAAGCCGATCAAGTTTGCCGGCGTTGGCGAAAAACTGGATGAGTTGGAGGCATTTTATCCGGAGCGGATGGCGGGGCGGATCCTGGGGATGGGCGACGTGGTCGGCTTGGTGGAGAAGGCGCAGGAAGCGTTTGACGTGACCGAAGCGGAGAAAATGCAGCAGAAAATTGCCGACCAGACCCTGAATCTGGAGGATTTTTTGGCGCAACTCCAACAGCTCAAAAAACTTGGGCCGTTGGAGAATCTGCTTGGCATGTTGCCAGGAATGAGTAATATGAAGGGTCTGAGTCTTGGCGAAGGTCAGATGAAGCGCGTGGAAGCGATTGTGCAGTCCATGACGCGGACTGAACGCCGGCAGCCCGAGCTGCTGAACGCGAGTCGCCGGACGCGGATTGCGCGCGGCAGCGGGACGAGTGTTGCCGAGGTCAATGACTTGTTGAAGCAGTTCAACATGATGAAGCGCATGATGAAAGACATGGGCAAATTGCAAAAGAAAATGGGCCGCACGGGCATAATGCCCAAGTTGCGAATGTAGGAAGGAGACACAGCAGTGCCAGTACGAATTAGATTACGCAGAGTCGGAACCAAAAATGTCCCGGTTTACCGGATCGTTGTCGCCGATGGGCATAGCCCGCGCGATGGCCGGTTTATCGAGAACATCGGGACGTACGATCCCAAAAAAGCCACAAACAATTTCACAGTCGATGTGGAACGCGCCAAGCATTGGATTTCCAAAGGGGCGCAGCCCAGCGAGACTGTCCGCAGTATATTGAAGAAGGCGGGAAAGATCGTCCCAGTCGTCGCCGCCGCGTGACGCCAGGTGGGACTGGATGGCAACCATAGTCGCGAGCCGGTTGCCGCCAGGGATGGATCAATATGAAGGCGTTTATCGAATACGTGGTCAAGGAACTGGTCGATTTTCCCGAGCAGGTTGAGATCCGGGAAGTCGATGGAGAGCGGGCCTTGGTGTTTGAAGTGCGGCTGAACCCGAGTGACATCGGCAAGGTCATCGGCAAGAGCGGGCGGACGATTACAGCGATCCGGACACTGTTGATCAACGCCGCCGCAAAAAACAGTAAACGCGTGATGTTGGAAATTATCGAGCCGGAAGGCGGTCGGCCGCGTTCACCGGCTCCCGATGCGCCGGTGAACCTGTAAGCGGGCAGGCGATTCAGGGATGGAATTTGACATCCTGACGTTGTTCCCCGGAATATTTACCGGGCCATTGGATGAAAGCATCCTCAAGCGGGCCCGGGAGAATGGATTAGTGCAGGTGCGTGTGCATAATTTGCGCGACTTCACGCACGATAAGCACCGGGTGGTGGATGACCGGCCGTATGGCGGTGGGCCCGGGATGTTGATGAAGCCCGAACCGATCTTTGAAGCAGTGGAAAAATTGCAGCGGCCTGACAGTTGCGTGGTCCTGATGACGCCGCAAGGTCAGCCATTCACGCAGGCATTGGCCAGTCAGTTTGCCGGCCGGCCGCACTTGATCATCATTTGTGGCCATTATGAAGGCGTGGACGAGCGGGTCCGGGAAGCCCTCGTGGACGAGGAGATCAGCATTGGCGATTATGTGCTGACCAATGGCGCTCTCGCTGCGGCAGTGGTGGTGGATGCGGTCACGCGCTTGTTACCGGGGGCGATCGGCCATGAGCAAAGCGCGGCGGACGATTCGTTCGCCACTGGTTTGCTGGAAGGACCGCAGTATACGCGTCCGCCAGAGTTTCGCGGAATGCGGGTGCCAGATGTGCTATTATCTGGCGATCACGGCGAAGTTGCCAAGTGGCGCGCGGCCGAGTCCCAGCAACGGACCCGGCAACGACGGCCAGATTTATTGGAAGGAAAACAAACATGAACGTGTTGGAAAAAATTCAGCAAGAACAGATCCGGACCGATTTAGTCCCCTTTAAAGTGGGCGACGCCGTGAAGGTCCATACCCGGATCAAAGAAGGCGACCGCGAACGCATTCAGGTGTTCGCCGGGTTGATCATCAACAAGCAGGGCCAGGGTGTGCGCCAGACGTTTACCGTCCGGCGCATCAGCTACGGCGAAGGTGTTGAGCGCGTGTTCCCGACCCATTCCCCGTTCATCCAGAAGATTGAAGTGGAGCGGGCTGGCGACGTTCATCGCGCCAAGCTCTATTACCTCCGTGGTCGCGTCGGCAAGACCGCCACAAAAGTCAAAGAGGCTTGAGGTGGGTCGGCGGCGTGGCCAACCGGGCCACGAGCTGATCGCGTTGCTGGTTGAATTCTGATTCCGGTAACACTGGGATCAAATTAGCAGCGGCCACCGGTGCGTCGAGTTGGACCCAGCTTTTGCAACCCCCGTAGCTTTCGAGCCAGCGGATGGTGACAGGTGTGGGGTGTCGATAGACGCGCATCAATAACGCGTACAATCCCTGCTCCCGGCCAAAGGCAAACCGCTCGCGCAGAATCGCCTGAGTCCAGATATGGGTGCCCGCGAGGCAGTCAATTTGTTCTACTTGTCCCAACCGGAGCACGCGATCGACCACGCCAAAATATTCGATCCGAACCTGGTCGTGAGTGCCGGTGCTCGCCAGTTCGCGGAGCCGCGGATGTTTGGCAGGAATCACAGCGGCTTCGGCTTCATGAAATTGTGTTGGCAGTAACCAGAATTGGTTGTGGTCAACGCGAAACTCGCCCCCGGCCTCATGGATCCCGCCTTTGCGCAGGATCAAGATTTGTTCTCCCGATCCCAGGGCGTCGACCACGATCGCCCATTCCTTGAAGGCAATGTCAGTTGCGGCTTGCATCAGCGGGCTGCGGCGGTCTCGACCGGTGGTGTGGGTAATCCAAAATTACTGGTGTACAAATCGGCGACGGCAGCCAATTCAGTTGTGCTCAGCGGGGCGGTATCAACGGCGGCGGCGAATTCAGCCAGTTGTGCCGCCGTGTAGATATTGGGCAACACCGAACCGATGGTCGGTTCCGCGAGGATGAACTGCAGCGCCGCCTGGCCGATGGTGCGGCCGGCTGGAGCGGTCAGAAAATCGAGTTTCTTGACTTTCTTCAAACCGTCCAGCAACCACGCATTGCGCCGGGCGTCGTTGGTGAGCCGAAAACTCCGGTGATCGTTTTTGTCAAAGGTGGTGGTCTCATCGTAACTGCCTTCGAGCAGGCCGCTGCTATGCGGCACACGCACAAACACGTTCGCCCGGCCGTGGGCGCGTGCGACCGGAATGATTTTCTCACCGAGCATCTGTTCGAGCAGATTGTAAATGATCTGCGGGGGCGCATTGCGCTCGTTAATCGTGGCAATGGCCTCAGCAATTTGCCGGGGATCAATGGCCGGCCCGAGCGCTGTGCCATAGGCGCGAATTTTGCCTTCGCGTTTCAAGGCGTCAAGCGTGTCAAAAATATCGTCATTCCGGATGGCATCGAGCCGGGGATTGTGGAGTTGGTATAAATCAATCCGGTCGGTCTGCAGCCGCTGCAAGCTACGCTCGCAGGCAGTGCGAATGAAGGCCGGCGTCCAATTGTGAGGCCGTTCGCGCTGCCCCGGTTGGACACCGGGATGTTGATAGAAGTCGTAGCCAAATTTGGTGGCGATCACGATTTCATCGCGGCGGCCGGCCAAGGCCTGCGCCAGCAATGTTTCCCCCTTGCCGTCGCCATAGACGTCAGCCGTGTCGAAGAAGTTGATGCCCAGATCAAGCGCCTGGCGGAGGAGACCGATTCCGGTGGCGTAGTCGTCACCCGCCACGCCCCACATTGTGGTGCCGATGGTCCATACGCCGAAGCCGATTTCGGAGACTTGCAGTGATGTGCCGTGGAGTGGACGGTATTTCATAGGGCGGCGAGGACCTCGTCGATGCTGCCGCGAATGCCGGTGAAGATGGGGGTGTCGCGAAGAGTGTACTTCCGCACTTCGTGTTCCCGCATTTCCATCACGAGATCCAGAAATTCATTCGGGGTATCCCCCTCGAAAGCGACCACAAATTCCGGGTCGTCGAGGCCAAAACTATAGGTGGTATTGATCTTGATGCCGGGGTACCGGTGGCCGGCTTCAATATGGACGTTCATCATCCGCTGCCGGTCTTCCTTCGGCAATTGATACCAGTCGGTCGTCTTCCAGAACGGATAAATGAAAATGTACTTGCTCGTTCCCGGAATCACCCGGCCCCGGCGCCCTTCACTGCCGGGATGTTCGTGTTTGTCCACGTACATCGAGCGTTTCGTCAGGCCGAGGTAGCTGTAGGGCGTTGTGCACCACTGTCCGAGACCAGTGTGGAGCAACTGCGTGCTCATCTCGGTAAAATCCTCCAGCCGCTCGCTGATCCGCCACAGGACGAGGTCAGTGTCGCCGCGGGTGCCGACCGTGCTGAAGGGGATCACGAGACATTTCGTTTTCCACGTGGTGACAGCGGCCGAAAACTCCGCTTTGCCACGCTCGCGGTCGGCAGCCGGTAAGCGGCGCCAGGCGGGGTCGGTTTTGAAAAACAGGTAATTAACAAATTGCTGACGGATATCGTTGGGCATTGAATCCAATAATCCACAATGGTCCACTTGTCCAGTGGCGCGATTGCCGGACCACTTGTCAAGCGGCCGGTTAGTGTTAATGTCCGTGGTGCAAATCCCCGTCTCATTTACCGATCCGATTAACGCGCGGATCCTCGCGATTTCCGAGGACCGGCTCCACGGCTTTCAACCCGATCCGCTCGGGGCCATTGCCCACCAGGCCGGCCTCGATTTGTCCGTGGTCAGTGAACGCATCCAGGCGATGCTGCAGGCTGGCACGATCCGCCGGGTCCGGCAGACATTGCTGGCCACGAATCTGGCCCAAGGCTCTTTGATTGCCTGGCAGGTGCCGGAAGACAAGCTAACGCAGGCGTTTGACTGGATGTTTCAAAACGATCCGTTTTCCGGTCATGTGGTGATTCGCACGACCGATGCCGGCCCCACCCGGTACCGGCTGTGGACAACGGTCAAAGTGCCGGCCGGTTTTTCGCTGGTCCGACATTGTGAGTTGTTGGCTGGAAAAACCGGGGCCACGCATTTCGTGTTATTGCCGGCCAAGAAATTATTTGCACTGGGAGTCGGCCACGTGCGCCGGCGCGGATTGGAACCGGGCAGCCGGGCGGAAGTCTTGGCGGAAGTGACCGATGTGGCGATCACAACACTGACTGCCACAGAGTGGCGCGTGCTGGCGGCGCTCAAACGCGAGTTTCGACCGGCCGAGTTGACTGTGGATCTCTGGGCGGCGCGGGCGCACGAAGCCGGTGTGCCCCTGGAAATGTTTTTAAGCATGGCGGCGGATTTTGATCGGCGGAAGATTATCGGCCGGTTTTCAACCTTCCTGGAGCATGTCAAGGCGGGCGGCAGCGGGGAGCGGGTGACCCGGTTCAATGCACTGTTTCACTGGGCGGTTCCCGCAGGTCGGGAAATCGACGCGGGCCGCGAAGTGGGCCGGCATCACATCATGACGCATGCCTACTGGCGCGAGGCCGGTGCAGAATTCCAGCAGGTGAACATCATGGGTGTTGCCCACGGCACGGACAAGCAACTGCTGCTGGCCCACAAAGCCGCGATTGATCAGCATCTTGAAGCGGCGGGGATTCCGATCTCCTACACGAATGTTTTTTGGGGTGGCCGCAGCGAAATCAAACCGTCGGAAATTACGCCGCAGGCATATCAGGAGTGGCTCGCCGGCCAGACTGTGCGCGCGGTCTGAGCGGACGCGCGCTCCGCGATTGACTCGCGCCGAGCAAATCTGCACACTGCGGGCTACGCCCATGCCATCGCTCCGCCATGAAAAACTCGCTTATGCTGACGGGGCCACCATCATTGCCGGAGTGGATGAGGCCGGGCGCGGCCCCCTCGCCGGGCCAGTGGTGGCGGCGGCAGTCATTTTGCCGCATGAATACCGGCACAAAGTTCTGAACGACTCCAAACAACTCACGGAACGCGAACGGGAGACACTCTACGCGGAACTGACCACTGCCCCGGAGATCCGGTGGGCGACCGGTTTGTCCGACGTGGCCATCATCGACAGCTACAACATTCTCCGCGCCACTTGGCGGGCCATGGTGCTCGCGCTTGATGCTTTGACGGTTAAACCGGATTATGTGCTGGTGGACGGTTTGCCTGTTCCGGCGATTCGGATCCGGCAAAAAGCCATCGTCAAAGGTGACGCCAAGAGTTATTCCATTGCGGCCGCCAGTGTCATCGCCAAGGTCACCCGGGACCGGCTGATGTTGCAATTTCACGAACAGTATCCCCAATACAATTTTGCCCAGCACAAAGGCTACGGCACGCCGGAGCATCTGGCGGCGTTAGCTCAACACGGCCCCAGTCCGATTCACCGCCGGACGTTTGCACCCGTCCGCCAAGCCGGTGCACCGGTCCAAACCGAATTTTCGCTCGCCAGCACCTCGTGACCGGGGACTCGTTGTCGGCCGGCTTGGTATAACGGGAATCAGCGAGTACATCTGATATCACCCAACTCCAACGCATTGTCATTCTGATCCCACAGTCGCGGGAGAAGAATCTCAGTCGTTGGTCTCTGGTCACACGGGAAAAACGACAGAGAGCCTTCGACGAGCTCAGGGTGACCCACCGGTGGGTAGTGATAGTGTGTAGTACGCTCGGAATCGGTACGCGCCTGCCAACCTTGGTCATGGAATGGTGGCAGTGTCAGATGCGCCCGCCGCATCTTTAAATTCTGCTGCCATCATTGACGGCAATCCCCTTTCGAAAAACACTCTTAATCTTTTTCGTCACCGAAACTGATGCCGGTGGAGCGGGCGAGCTGGATCGCGTGACAGTGGGGATCGATGATGCGGGGCCGCGAGCCGGGCACGCTCAGTAGAACACTGTTGAGGCGGCCGGCGCGGAGACAGATCATCCGATTGAATTTACCTTGCGCGACAAGTTCGACGGCGGCCGTGGCGAACTCTGTGGCAAGGTACCGGTCAAAGGGCGAAGGGGAGCCGCCGCGTTGGAGATGGCCGAGAATTGTGTAGCGGGTCTCAATCCCGGTCTGCTGTTCGATCTGTTGCGCCAAGACCGCCGAAATGCCGCCGAGCCGGACAGCTTCGGGTGAACCGGTGACGCGCTGGCGAACGACCACCTGGCCGCCGACCGGTTTTGCGCCTTCGGACACGACGACGATGCTAAAATGTTTTCCCTGCCGGACCCGGTCGCAGATCTTGGCACAGACGGCTTCGACCCGGTAGGGGATTTCGGGAATCAGAATCACGTCGCCGCCGCCAGCGACACCGGCGCCCAGTGCGAGCCAGCCGGCCGTCCGACCCATCACTTCGAGCAACATCACCCGGTGATGCGAGAATGCAGTGGTGTGGAGCTTGTCCACCGCTTCGGTCGCGGTGTTCATGGCGGTGTTGAAACCGAAAGTCAATTCGGTCCCGCGCACGTCGTTATCAATCGTCTTCGGCACACCGACAAGGCGCAGGCCGAGCTTGGACATTTGATGGGCGCACTGCAAGGTTCCGTCGCCGCCCACGGCCACGACGGCGTCGAGTTTAAGTTTGCGATAATTGCGGACAACATCACCGGATGCATCGCGGCGTTTGTCGGGGTACCGGTGATCGGTAACATAATCGAACGGATTATCACGATTGGTTGTGCCGAGGATTGTGCCGCCCTGGGTAAGGATGCCACATACGTCATCCCACTTTAACCAACGCCCGGTGCCGCTCACCAGGCCGCGAAATGCGTCATAGAACCCAAACACTTCCCAATGGTGAGTGTGGAGGGCGGCTTTCACGACGCCGCGCACGACTGCATTGAGGCCCGGCGCATCGCCGCCACCAGTAAAAATGCCAATCCGTTGAATTCGTTTCATGGCTTGGAGTCTGGCATACTTGGACCGGATTTGCCAAAGAGTTCATCCAACACAGTTCGCTATGCCAGTTTCTTTTTAAAACGCAGCGCGCACAGGGAGAAGAGCGCTGCGCCCATGATGGCTAAGACCATCAGGTGGGGCCCAAACTCGGCCACCGTCGCGCCGCGCAGGACGATGGCCCGCGTCAATTCCACAAAGTACGTCAGCGGCAACAGCGCGCCGATGGCTTGAAAAATCCAGGGCATTGTTTCGCGCGGAAAAATAAAACCAGTAAAGAAAATTGACGGGAGCATCACCATCATCGCCATTTGAATGGCTTCATTTTGAGTCTGGGCTTTCGTGGAGACCAGCAGCCCCAAACTCAACAGCGCAAACACATAGAGGAACGTGGCCAGGAACAATGCGCCGATGTTGCCGGCAATCGGGATTTGGAAAACCCAGCGCATGATCACAAACAGACACAGGGCCATAGTCATGGCGATGCAGAGGTAGGGCACAATTTTACCCAGCATCAGGCCCCACCGGGACAGCGGGCTGACCAGCAGATTCTCCAGCGTGCCGCGCTCGCGCTCGCGGACAATCGATATCGCCGCGGCAAAGATGCTCGCAAACTGCAAAGCGACCCCGATCACGCCTGGGACGAAGAAATTGGGGGCGCGCATGGACGGGTTGTAGAGGACCTGGGGCCGGAGTTCGATTGGCAGGTCCCGCCGGCCGGATTCGGCCATGAGGATGGTGAGCGACTGGTGCATGGCCACGCCCAGCGCGGTGTTCAATGCCGCCAATGCGGTCGTGGAATTCGAGCCGTCCACCAGCACCTGGACAGTGGCTTTTTGACCGGCCCGCAATCGCCGGGTGAAGTCGGGGGGGATTTGCACCCCCGCATACGCTTTCCCGCGGCGGACCAGTTCCGCGAGTTCCTGGACGCTCTGCGCATGGCCAACGACACGGAAGGTTTGCGTATTGACAAACGCATCCACCAGTTGCCGGCTTTCCACCGTCCGGTCCTCGTCGTAGACAACGAGTGCCATGTGTTTCACATCATTGTCCAGGGCAAAGCCGAAGGCGACGATTTGGATCAGCGGCGGGAAGAACATAAAAAACAATGTCAGCCGGTCCCGCAGGACGATGAGAAATTCCTTGGCCATGATGGCCGCAAATCCGCGGAAAGGATTCATCCGGGTCCTTGTTTTGGAGTGCGGTGACTCGGCACCGTTTTGCTGTTTTCCGAAAAACGCCGACCCGTCGGCGCACTCCATAACTGATTCATGCGTGACCGCCTTGGGCATGCTTTTCCGTTAACGCAACAAACACATCTTCCAGCGAGGGCGCGATGGGCCGGATATCGGCATGGTGGATGCCAACCCCGGCCAGCGTCGTGCGGAGGATTGATTCCGGCAGCACCTGGTCAGCCAGCAGGTGCATCGATTGGCCAAACACGGTCGCGTTGCGAATGCCGGCCAACTTGCGGACGGCTTGGAGGCCGATGGTGACATGGTCGCAGGTCACGTCAAGGCGCTTGGTGCCGGGCGGATTGACCTCCGGTAGCTGCTTCAGGTCATCGGGAGCCCCGCAGACGATGAGTTTGGACATGAAGAGGTAGCCGACGTGCGAACAGCGTTCGGCTTCGTCCATATAATGCGTGGTCACAAACAGGGTCATCCCGGTGCTCGATAGCTCAAAGAGCAAATCCCACAATTCGCGGCGCGCGACCGGGTCGATACCGGCCGTCGGCTCATCGAGGAAGAGGACGGTTGGTTTGTGGACGAGTGCGCAGGCCATGGCCAGCCGCTGGCGCCAGCCGCCCGACAAGAGACCAGCGCGCCGGTCAAGGTAAGGTTCGAGATGAGTGAGAGCAACGAGTTCGTCGCGGCGCTGGCGCAGCTCGGCGCGGTGCAACCCGTACAGGCGGCCGTAGAACTGCAGATTTTCAGCGGCGGTGAGCTCGTCATAGAGTGAGAACTTTTGCGACATGTAGCCGATCGCGCCCTTGATCTGCTCGGTGTCACGGACAACATCGACCCCACCGATGTGACCGGTGCCGGCGCTGGGGGCGAGGATGCCGCAGAGCATGCGGATGACCGTGGTTTTACCGGACCCGTTCGGGCCGAGGAAGCCGAAGATTGACCGCTTCGCGATCGAAAAATTGACGTGGTCGACTGCGGTGAAATTCCCAAACCGCTTGGTCAGGTTTGCGCATTCGATCATGGGGGCAGTCGGCATGACGTTTCTATCCACAGATACACACCGATCGGCACGGATTTCTAAATGGGTGGTTCATCGGTGTGAATCAGTGGCTCATTTCGGCACCGGCGGCACGTGCGGGAAAACGACATCGACGGACATCCCGGCTTTCAGCACGCCGGTATCGCTCGGCAAGCGCACTTTGATGCCAAACACCTGGCGGATGCGATCATCCACGGTCTGGACATTGCGGGGTGTGAATTCAGCTTGGCGGTTGATCTGTTCGACGGTCCCGGTAAACATGCGGTTGCCACTATCGCACTGCACGGTCACCGGCTCGTGGAGCTGAATTTGGCTGAGCCACAGCTCGGGCACATAGACGCGCACCCACAGATGGTCGGGC
>Ga0316230_1003845_pt1 | contig 11397 bp, 10 predicted proteins | sample TBH18025metaG_FD_206004 | JGI IMG/M metagenome (GOLD analysis project Ga0316230, IMG submission 206004) | Freshwater microbial communities from Trout Bog Lake, Wisconsin, USA - TBH18025 | ecosystem: Environmental > Aquatic > Freshwater > Lake > Hypolimnion/Profundal zone | place: USA: Wisconsin...
TTTCTCCGCCAGAACCAAATCCATAAACTGGGACAGCTCAGCTTTGGGCTGACCCAGCATCTGAATGTGACAGTCGGTTGTAATGGCAATTTTCATAGTTGGGTAAGCAAGCGCGCCCATCCCGGACAATAATAGCCTTGGCGGAATTGCGGATGGAAGAACTCAGGTTGTTCATGATTTGCCTTTTGGGTCAACTACGGCATCGCACCACTGATCCACGGATAAGATTAATTTGCGATGCGAACGGCGGGCTAGGGACAGCCCGCCCTACCGGAAAAATCCGGGGTAGGGCGCGGTGTCCCGACCGCGCCGTCTGGGCCGACCGACGACTGGCAAACGCGGAACCGCCGACTCGGCCTGATCGGGAGAAATCCAGCCAGTGGGTGCAAATTCCACGCGTAGGAAAATCGTCAATCGCGTTTTGTCGTGATCGACACAGTGTAGTTCTGGCACAGAACGCGGGGGTCTTCATTTTGTTGGGGAAATCAACCGGTTTGAAAAATTAGCCGAGGATTTAGGCGCACTCAACTCCATGCTTTGTGGGTGCGAACGGATGATCTTCAGATGCGCATAGGTGTCCGCGACGCGGTGTGCGAGAATACCGCTGCGGGTCATCAGTTTTGTGCCGAGGTGAAAAAGCTCTTCCGCAGCTGTGAAATCACGGTAATCCTGATAGAGAGGTTTTAGTTCTTCATTGCCGCTGATCAGACCGATTTGCATTTCCTCGGGTGTCGCCATCACGGTCAACGTCCCTGCAAATACATTTTCCCAAGGTGTCAGACGGTCACGTCCCAAACGCTGCTGCTCCAAAGCGAAAATATTGACATCGTTTTCGAGCAGGAAAGTCATGTATCCCAAGACTTCATTCGCCACATCCGGCATCGCTTGACCTCTCGCGGATTCACGGATTTTCTGCTGGATTGCGGAGGATTGAAAATCCTTGATTGCGCCAATCTCGAATTGAAAATATGCGCCGACCGCCCTGCCCAAATAGTCCAGACTGCGCCGATAGGCGGCGACATAGGCCTGATACTCAAACGCAATCTTGCAGTCATTGCCGCAGCCGATTAACACACTCCAAGGAAGCGTGCCCGGATATAACTTATCAGCGGTGGTAACCAGTTCCGCCTCCAAATTGCAGATATTTTTGGCGTGGTAGCTACAGGCAATCAGACTTTCGGTCAGCGCGCCAATTGTCAGGCCGGCAAAAGTCTTGAGCCAATTCTGCCCGCCACCGTCATTGATCGACAGGGTCAGTAGCGAAGCGAGCGGGGGGTTGCGGGACAATGCTTCGTTGGTAAGCCGATACCAATACTGGATGTAAGGCGGCATTCCATACCGCGCGACAGTATCCAATTCCGGAGATTCTACGTGGGGATTGGAGGAATTGCGGATGGTGGCATTCGGGGTGTTCATAGAACCATCGGTCAGTTGCTGGGCTGAGATGTCTTTTGGGCAAATTGAGAAAGTTTCCCTAGAACAACCCGAATGGAAGCCTTCTTGTGAGACACCCGATTGCGGTTGATCAGGCCATCCTTTTGGAGTTGCCGAAGCAACTTGCCGCTGAGTTCAGTGAGGATTATCGCGACCTGACAAGTTTCATCGTATTGCAAACCGGAGGCGAGTGCGCTCAGTTTTTTTTCAATCAGCCTGATGATTTGCGCCAGTCGTTTCAGGTTCTGTTCGGAGGTGGCAAAAATTGTCGAAGCCTTTGATTTTGCCAACCTCTGGTTAGGTGCCGACTTGCGCAATCTTTTAGACAAACTTTGCACAGCGTTGCGAAGATCCGCCGCTTGTTCCTGAAGGAATTCAAGACGAGAAGATGTTTCCAGAAATTCGGCTTTCTCGGTGTCGTCAATTATCATTGACGGAAGTTTGGCGAGAATTTTCAGCGGCGACTTCTCAAGTGTTGACTCTCCGCTTCGTGATGAGAAGACCAACTGTGCATTCACGCTGGGATATTTCATCCGAATCGAAGCAAACCGTCGCTTGACGGCAGCAATGGCAATTTGCAATTCCTTGTAAGTCAGCATGGCTTATTCTCCTGTTGCGCCGAAACCGATGCGCGAATGGTTGGTTTCATGGTTGTTCTGTCCGGCAAATACTTCCGCAAGAGAATAATCTTTTACCGCTGGCAATTTTCGACCCAGGCTTTCAGCCAAGCGGGTCGCCGTGGGGTAGTCGAGTTTGCCGAAGACGCGATGGCACAACAGTCGACCGGGGCGAAGCAGTGCCGGATCGATTTCGTCGGCAGTACAGTTGATCGTGCAGATGATCTGGAGGCGAAGGAAATCAGCGAGCATCCCATCGGACAGGTTCAGGATCGCGCTGACCTGCTCGCGATTGTCGGAGCCGCGGGTCATCAGCGCCGCATCCGAATCCTCAAGGATGACGACAAACTTACGGGTGGCATGAATGCGGCGCTGACCGGCCCAGAAGCCAATGAATTCGGGCTTGGAAAGAACGCCCATGGTCGCGGTTGGGATAAAATAGAAGCGATGCGACTCCTTGAGTTCACCCATGAGGTGGCGGAGGTAACAGGTTTTGCCTGTCCCCGGACTTCCCTCAAAGATCGACAGACCATGAATTCGCTCGCGGAGTTTCTCGATAAATTCCTGATGCCATTCCCCGCTGCCGGTGCCGTAGTGGAGGTTGAGCGTTTCCGGCTGGAGGATCGTGGCGGGTGATAAAGTGACGGTTTGACACTTGATGTCGTCACGACCTTGCTCGATCAAATAAAACACCCCGCCCTTCGGTGTGGCGGGCTTGCTGTACGCCTTGCTGAACTGTATCACCAAACGCTCAGCATCAATTGGGGTGGAAGCGAAGCCGACGATTTGATTCTCATCGGCGTAAAGAAATGCCAGTGGGCCGAATTGAAAGGTGAGATCATCCCATTCCATCAATGCTTCGTTGCCGCATCTGGTGGAGGGCAGCCGCCGGATCGAGCGGAACAAGGCGCCGGCATTCTCCGAGGCCGCACGATCCAGATCCCATGCACCTTCTAATTTACAGGCATGCAAACGATTCCCGCCGAAAGCTGATAATACCGGCACATTCGGCATGCCATAGCCAAGGCTGAAGGCTTTCGCTTCGGACAGGTCGCAAACCAAATCTACCGGAGAGTCCGCCTGCCCGTGTCCACGGATGATCGCCTCGGACACTCGTTCCGATCGGATGGGTTCAGGAGCCAGGGATTCAATTGTGTTAGTCATCATATGCTGCCTTGTTGTTCGTAGCATGCACCTGACTGATCTGCGGTTCAAAGGAACTGAATGTCCCCAAAGATTGTCCCGGAGCGGGGGACGACGCCACAAGGACGACAGAGTTTCTTCGCAGGCTCAGAATGACAACGCATTCGCGCGCAAGACTGACACCGGGAGCATGACCTACTTCGCTTTCGTCACCGGCTGACTATTCTTGAATTCCGTTCGGAGCCGGCTGATGCGTTTAGGGCTTGTGCCCGGCACCCAGCCAAGGCTCGCGCACAGGAATGCGTGCCGATTGTCACCCTTTAAACCGCGCCGGCGAACTTCCTGGTCAAGGTGGCGAAGTTTTTCAGCGGCTTTCATCCGTTCGGCAACTCCTTCGGCCAAGGCGGAGCCTTGACGGCCAGCAACCCGGGTCCGGTGAAGGGCGGCGATTGCGTCCCAGCGGATATCACGCTTCGGATCAAATGACCAATAGGCGGGAATATGGATCAACGTCCCATAGGGCGTCAGGTTGACCGCAAGTTTGAGCAAAAGTGGGTCGTCGTTCTGCATCCCATAGAGGTTCCAGCGCAAGCAGAACGCATCGAAAGCAGCGTGAAAAACGTCTTCACGGTGACGCAAATTTACAGAAAACGATGGGCGCATGTTCCGCTCGGCGGTCATGGTGCGGCGAATCACGCCCTTGTGATCGCGATAGGTTTCGACATCGAATGCCGCCTTGATGCGAGCCCATTGGCGGCGGAGTTCCGGATCGGTGCGGATGGCAAGTTCGTTCTGCGCATACTTGGCCTGCGTTTTGACCAGGTTTTCGTAGGTGCCTTTTTGAACATGCAGTTCGTGGTCAGCCACGGCAGAGCAGATGGTTTCATCCGGTGGTTCAGGCAGCAGGTCGATGAGAAGGCGGTGACTTGCATTCAGGCTTTTTCCCTTTCCCAAAGCCGCCAGGCAATCCGCCAGCACATTTTGGATGTGAAACGGCCATAACGTTGTTGGGACGAACATCCACTCATAGAGCGGCCACAATTGCTGTGCCGTCGCGGCGTTGAGTTTGGGAATGATCGCATGGTAGCTCCGAAGAACATCCTCGGCCCATTCAGCTCTGTAAAAAGCCCGGGCTTTGAGCTTTTTTAGATCGAGATCGAGGGCTGTTGCCATGGATTATTCTGCGAATCCCAGTGCGCCGATTCTCTTCAGCAGGCAAACTGGAAGTCCGAGACCGACCCGCGACTCCGTCCGAACTCCAACTACGATGATTTTAGAAACACACACTAATTCGGGATGGCCAGCTTCTGGCCGACTTTGATATCGTTGCTGGTTAGATTATTGGCTTTCTTCAGGTCGGCGACCGATACTCCGTACTGATGCGCAATCGCGGTCAAATTTTCGCCTTTTTGGACGACATGTTCCTTGCCGTCAGATTTCGCGGTGGTTTTACCAGTGGGGCTGCCCGACAATTCCTTGGCAAGCTGATCAATAATGGCCTGTCGGTCTTTTTGTCGGGCGGCATCCACCGCCGCAATTCGGTCTTCCAGACGTTTTAATTCTGAGGGTGAATCGCCGCCTGATGCCGCGATGGCCTTCCGCAGTTCGCCGAGGTCGGTTTGGAGCTTTTCAATGGTCTTTTGGAGCTGTTGGTACCGGAACTGCAAGTCCTCGGATTGAGCGGTGAGCTTGTTGACTTTTTCGTCAAGCAGGCTCAGGCCTTGGCTGATGGTCAGGTCTTCCGCCGCTTGCGCGGAGTTGCGGGCCAAAAATACGGCAGCGACAAAAAATAGGGAGAGAATGCGAATCTTCATGGTCGGAGTTTAAGCAAAGTGCTTGGCCGGCGCAAGTCCGCAGCGCCGGCTGATCGAAGTGCATATTTGAAAATTCGATTGCGATTGGAAAGTGGAACGGGCGTCCCGCCCGCTTGATCAATCCAACTGCCCAATCGACAGGCGGGACGCCTGTCCAACGATCCGTTAAACGGGCGAGACGCCCGTTCCACTATTTTTTAAACACACTCCAAGGTCCGTCGGAGCATTGCAACCAGCGGCCGCAATGTCGCGGCGCTGAAATCGAATCGGCAACCGGCTGTGGTAAATAATTCCGGCAATGGTCGTGATCCGCCCAAAGCCAGGGCGCGCCGGTACGCTGCCAGCGCCGCTGGTTTATCCTGCTGGGCATTGGCCCAAACCTGGAGTGCACCAAGTTGGGCGATGCCGTATTCAATGTAGTAGAGCGGATGGAGGAAGATGTGGAGTTGGCGGTGCCAGAGATTTGCACAGGCTGCTTCGTAGCCGGTCCAATCAACATCGCTACCGAACCGCTGCATTAACTGCAACCATGCTGCGGAACGCTCGGAGGTGGTGTGGTTGGGGTGGGTGTAAAGCCAATGTTGGAAAGCGTCGACGGTCGCAATCCACGCCAGAATTGTGACGATCTGTTCCAAATGGGTTCGCCGGGCCCGGTGCGCCTCGGCCGCGTTATAAAACACCTCGAGATGTTCGCCGCCGAGCAATTCCATGCTCATGGAGGCAACTTCGGCAAACTCGAGAGGCACGTTGTTTCGGTAAGCGAATAATTCTTCCGATTGGTTGGCCAGGGCATGAAACGCATGTCCCCCTTCGTGGAGCAGGGTCTCCACGTCGCGCTGGACGCCGACGGCGTTCATGAAAATAAACGGAACGCGGGCTTCATTGAGCGTGCTCTGGTAGCCGCCCGGGGCTTTTCCTTTTCGGTTGTCGAGATCGAGCAAGTGTTGTTCGCACATTAACCGGTAGTTCGCGCCGAGGTCGGGATGGACCCGGTTAAAAATCTCCTGTGCGCCACCCGACAACTGAGCCACGGTTTCAAAGGGGCGCAGCGCAGGCCGGTTCAGCGGGTCAACGGCCAAATCCCACGGGCGCAATGCCGGTAAATTCAGTTGCCGGCGCCGGTCGGCTTGTAATTGGCGGAGCAGGGGCATGACTTCGGTCGCGACGGCGTCGTGAAACCGCTGGCAATCGGCCACGGTGTAATCGAAACGCCGGCGAGCCCGGAAAATATACGCCAGATAATCAGTGAAACCGGCATTGCGGGCAATTTGGCGGCGGAGTTGCCGGAGTTGGTCAAATTGGGCGTCGAACGTTGCGCATTCCTGCAAGCGCCGATTGGCGACAAGCTCCCAGGCCGCTTGCCGTCGGGCGCGGTCTGGTTCCTCCAAATACCGGCTCATTTGGGTCAGCGTTTTTTCTTCGCCGAGAAATTGGACGGTCAGGCTGCCCGCCAGTTTTTGGTACTGTTGGCCAAGCTTCGTTTCTTCGGTTTCGAGGGGAACATTTTCCGGGCGGTACAGTTCGACGGTAACACCGACATCCCGGTTGAATACGGCGTATTCGGGGGTCGACAGCGGGTGTGCGACATACCGCTGGCTGAGAGTGAATTGGCGGGGTTTGAGCTGGGGTTCGATGACTTCGACAAATTGCAGGTAAGCTTTTTCGGCAGCGGCATCATCGGTATGGCAAGTCATGGCGATATAGCGGCGGGCCGCCTCTTCGTCCAATGCGGCGCTCAGTTCGCTCCAGTCCAGCAGCCAGCGGTCCCGATCCGCCAACGTGGCCAAGGCGCGGTGGTCCAGTTCGTCAAAGAGTGGGGCGATTTGCGACCAATCGTTCCAGTCAATGGCGGCTGGTACGAATTGGCGCGGTCGGAAGGGGGTGAGTGGTCCGAAGGGGAGGTTGTTCATGATGATTCTCGTGCGTTGCGGTTATCGCGAATTGGCCGGCGGGACAAGTTATTAATTCTAAGAGCGTGTTTAAAATCGGAGGGACGCGCTTCGTCGCGTCCGTTTGTCTCAGCACTGCGGCCACGACGAAGCGTGGCCCTCCGGGCGGCACAGGGGCAAAATTAATTTCAAATTACATGCTCGAACACAAAACCCCTGTCAACCGGAGTCGACAGGGGTTTATGAGTGTCAGCGAAGTTGGTTACTTCACGATGACGTTGCTGGCTTTGGGTCCCTTGGGAGAGTCAACCAACTCAAACTCTACCGTTTGGCCTTCTTCCAAGTTTTTAAACCCGTCGCCGGTGACTGAAGAGTAGTGCACGAATACGTCCGCGCCGCCCTCTTGCTGAATGAACCCAAAACCTTTTTTCGTATCGAACCACTTCACTTTGCCTGTTGCCATAGCTTAGACTCCATTACCTTTCTTCGTTTATGTCCGGATGCACAAAAAACCGCTCCGAGTACTTCGAAGCGGCCGCGCACTTCTAAAGACTACAGGCGCGGATTTAATGAAAAAGCGGCAGCTTGTCAACTCCGGTCTTCGCCGCGGCTGGGGGACGGCAGGATCACCGCGCAACACCGCTTGCAAGCGGCGCACCAATTGTTCACTGAGCGGTCACACGGGCTTGCCCTGCGCCAACATTTGCATATCGCCTACGTTGTCGTGGAATGCGCCAGCCGAAGTTGTGCTTCGGCTTGCAGCCAATGCTCCAGAGCGCGTCCATGTGGACATCCCTCCCGTTCCCAAATGATATAGGCACAAACAGCGATTTCCTCGCTCGACGGGACGTGGTTCAGACGGTCGGTCGCGATGGATTTAGCCGCCGGCTGTTTTCGGGTTCGTTTCATGGTGTTACTCCTTCTTTCGTTCGGATCGGCGGCAGGGCGTGGCGATCGGCCACGCCCAGCTGCTCACCACCATCGATTTCAGGACTTCGGCTGTTCCTTTGGCGTCGTCGGTGTAGTCGTGACAGCTTGGCCGGATTCGTGTTTGAACCAACTGGCGACCTTCTCCCACATGCCGCGAATCTTGCCGGCAGTCTCCGGTTTTTGCATTTCACCGGAGAGTTTCTGGATGTCATTTTGCAGATCGATGACCAGCTTTCCGTCTTCGACACCGATCAAGGTCCGATAGGTATCCAAGCCAAGTTTAGCCAATTGCAGGTTGGCGATCGCGCCTTCGAACTTCTTTTCCTGCACCTGACGCTCCGCCAACCGCAAAGCATGTTGCACCGCAACCAAGGGGTTGTCTTCGCGGCGGGCGAAGAAGTGGACACCTTGAGTCTGTGCCAACGCCAATTCCGCACTGGCTTCTTTCGGGTTGGTCAACAGTTCGCCGGCGCGTTTAAGTTTGCGTTCGACAAAACTGAGGTCGACCAGGACCGACGTGTGAATCAGTTCAGCCTCGGCCAACTTCAAGCCTTTCAACGCGGCTTCATCTCGCTTCGCTTCGACGATCGGTTCGACGGATTCCACGGCGATCTGGCCTTGGAAGATTGGAATCTGATCGTCCTGCACCCGTTGCACGTTACGATAGACTTCCTTGCCCTGCGCGTCACGGGTAACCGTGATGACGACCGTCGTGGGTAACAGCCCGCGCACAACTTTCACCAACGATTCTGCTTCCTCGATCGCAGGCCGCGCCGCTTCGCCACGACCATCCGCCAGTTGTTGTGAGGCGGTATTGAGGTGATTCAACAGTTGCGAGGTCAGCAAGGATGCCTGATGCAGGTCATCACCGGACAGGTCGCCTTCAGTTTGGCGTTCGACAGTCGTTTTGTAGAGTTTACCGCTGCCGAACGTTTGGGTCGTGACGTTCGTGGTCGGCTCCATGGCCCACACACTCGCGGTGGCCCATATGAGAGCCGCCACCATCGCCGCCGTCACCCGGGAATACGTTTGTGTAAAACGAACTTGTGTCTTCATGATCTTCGCTCCTTTTGGGATTCATGTGGTTGAGTGTTTTTATTGTTTTGCCCGCGTGGGAAAGCGCGCCGTCAGACGCGCCTCCCCGCCGCACAATTTGCCTTAACCAACTTTGACTTCGATCTGTTTCGGTTTGGCTTCCTCGCTCTTGGGGAGTGTGACTTGCAATACGCCATCGCGGAAGTTCGCGTCAATCTTGCCGGCGTCAACAGGTACCGGCAGCTGGATTGCGCGCGTGAACGTCCCCGCGCCGCGCTCCTGAGTGTAAACGATCGCATCCTTTGGGGTTTCAATTTTGCGTTCGCCCCTGATGTTCAGGACGCTCTGTTGCAGGGTCACCTTTACCTCTTCCTTTCGCAGGCCCGGCAGGTCGAGGCGGACGACCAGTTTGTCCTTCTCCTCGTATATGTCACAGGACGCAAGGTAATCAGTCGCTGCCGCGGGCCGACCGCGCCGCAACGAGGTATCGAACAACCGGTTCATCTCCTCCTGGATGTCTGCCAAGTTGGCGAATGGACTCCAGGAATCAGTTCGTGGACTCCAACGTATTAGTGCCATAGTGATCGTCTCCTTTCTGTTTGGTTTTCCCTTTCTATGGAATCGCGCCTAGCATCACCCATGCCAGCTTTACTGGCATTTTGGCAACTCACGGTCGGATCGGTATTTTTGAAAAATAGAGCGTCTGGCTGGTGTTTTCAGTGTGTCGAATTGACAAGCCGGTGTTGTGTCACCAGACCTAAGGTGTGACAGTTTGTGTCAACGTAACGTTTTTCGTTCACCATTTTCAACGTTTGCCTGGATAAAGTTGTCTGGTGGTTTAGGGAGTGCACGAATTGGTTACGTGTTATCGCGGGGTTGAGTTTGAAGACCACCAAGCAACAGCATTTAGAGATTTAGATTTGGTTATAGTTTGTTGAGCATATCTCCGTAATCATCGCGCACATCATGGCTGGAGGCTATGAACTTTCCGCCTGGCTCGATATGACTCAAACGATTTGCAGCAAGCGATCTGCAGCAGCGCGACTTTGATCTGCACGGTTAGCCACTTTCTGGTGTCTTTTATTGCCCCTTCTGGGCACCGTCCGCAATTCTTCACATCCACAAACACGAGGGAAACCGTTAGCACTGGACGTTAGCACTTTTTCAGTGAACTCCTAAAATTTTCGTTTTCCTTAGCAAAATGAAGATGGCGGAGAGGGAGGGATTCGAACCCCCGAGACCCTTGCGAGCCTAGCGGTTTTCAAGACCGCCGCCTTCAACCACTCGGCCACCTCTCCGGCACGATTAATGACTTTCAACTGGATCAGTTATCAATTTTTCAGCAGGTAAAAATGTTGAGGGGGTGCCACCGATGAACCCGCAAAATTGATAAATCCGTATCCAAATAAGCTTACACCACGGCTGCGTCGGTGGTCAAGCGAGCTGCCAGATTGGCATTGCGTTCAGATGCGAGACCACCGTCATCTGCTTGAACCAAGCGCGGAACAGCGGATCTTTAAGGTTTTCGGTAATTGCCCATCGTCCCGGACCGAGCGGAGGAGCTTTGGTTCGGGGTTGGTGTGGGCGGTTGGCTTACCGCCAAGGATCTGCAGCCGGCTCCGTTTACCCAAACCAACCCGCTTCGTGTGGTTTTTCCGATTGTCAGACCGTCAATATGAAGACCCGGCTGACGCCCGAGGCAGGCAGGCTCACCATATTTCAGTTGGATTTAGGTTCTGAACGCGTCACAACTGTAGCGCCGGCTCCTGACCCGAGTTGTAAAAATTTAGTTAAAGCGAAGAGAAACAAAAAAGAGAGAGAGTATAAAATTATGGCTAAGAAAAATCTGAAGACCGCGAAACTGGCGACGACTGCGAGACTCCGTCTCGACGACCGCATTATGGGCAGTCTGATCGGCGCCGCCGTTGGCGACGCCTTGGGCGCACCCTGCGAGTGCCTGCACTATCAGAGAATCCTCAAGGCATACGGCGACTTCCAGGGTTTTGCCGATCTCGTCGCGGTCAAGGCCGGCTGGCTGCCGTTGGGCGAGGTTACGGACGACACCGTTCTGGCCGACCTGTTGATCGACACCATTCTTGAAAATGACGGCGTGTTGGATGCCCATCTTTTCGCCAAGCAATGGGGATCTTTCGAAAAGCCAATCGAGAATCCGGCGGGGGGCGACCCCATTAACCGGTTGAATAAAATGCATTGGATCGAGCGCATTCCCTATCTGCGGAATAACCTGCGCGAGATTAATAAACGTGAGCTCGGTCACGGTGAGGCGAACGCCACGAACGCGGTCATGTACATCGGTCCCGTCGGGTTGCTCTGTGCCGGCGACCCCAACAAGGCGGCCGTGATGGCTGCCGACGTCACTTCCGTCAATCAGCATGGCGCCCCGCGCGACGTGGCGGCGGGTTACGCGGCGGCGTTAGCTGCCTGTTTCGTGAGCGGCGCGACCGTCGAGACGGTCGTCGAAACCGGACTGGGGTTCACGCGTGATTTTCTGCAGACACGCCAGATGGCGGCCAT
>Ga0316230_1003852_pt1 | contig 11381 bp, 5 predicted proteins | sample TBH18025metaG_FD_206004 | JGI IMG/M metagenome (GOLD analysis project Ga0316230, IMG submission 206004) | Freshwater microbial communities from Trout Bog Lake, Wisconsin, USA - TBH18025 | ecosystem: Environmental > Aquatic > Freshwater > Lake > Hypolimnion/Profundal zone | place: USA: Wisconsin...
GTGCCGTGGTCAACGACGCACATCAGCGAACCAGCGCCACTCGCTTCCAGCACGGTTTTACACCTTTCTCGCCGGGCTCGCTGGAGAGGGATAGTTAAGCAGTTGATGGTTCATTTTGAGCGCCCGACGCCCCCAGAGGAAGGTTCAGCGGGTTCCGTGAAGTTGGGCTTGAGCTCTTCCAAAATCTCATGCCGAACCTGGGTAAGGCTCAGACCCAGCCCCTTGAGGACAATCCAAGCCGGGCCTTCCTCCTCGCCCAGCAAACCAAGCAAGATGTGTTCAGTCCCGACGTAAATATGAGAAAGTCGATCTCCGCTCAGCGTCGGTTTGTCTTTCCTCCTCCACGGCGTCCGCCATTTTTCCAAAAAGAGTCTTAAGGACTTTCATTCCTGCCCCCTCGGGTTAGCTATTCACTAAACGAACGGTTCGTTTAGTGAACCCAGGTCGGATATCAAAATGCGAAAAACCGGGCGCGAGCGACCCGGTGGTCCCGATGAGGCGGGAAGGACCGCCAACCAGCCCAATGCTCATGAGGAAAGCTTAGGCGATCCAACCGGAAAGTCAAGCTCCGATTCTCGGCCCTGCTGGGACCCCGGACGATAGCCCAACGTTTCAACGTTGGGGGGCATCAATTGGGAGTGGCTTGCGACCCGAAGATGGAGCCTTCGCTTCGTTGAAGGCCGGCGTTTGGAAGGTCCGTTTTTTGTTGTTGCCAATTTGCTTGCCAGCCCGGGGTGACCGCGCCAGTATCCGGTAACAGAGTTGGAAAATAGCGGCACGGAAACGACGAAACGAAACTCAACCCAAAGCATAAGGAACCGTATGCCCGGAACATATCAACAGCAGATTAGCGCATCAAAGAACCTCCCTGGATGCTTGATCGTCCTCTTGGACCAGTCCGGGTCGATGGCGGAAGAATACGGCGCGGACAAGCGAACCAAGGCGGTCGCGGCGGCGCGAGCCGTCAACACAGCCCTGGAGGAACTGGTGGACCAATGCACGAGCGGTGAATCGGTGCGCAACTACTTTCATGTGGGGGTGATCGGCTATGGCGGCGCGGCGGCCCAGGATCTCCTGAGTGGAGGCTCCGCCCCGGCCGGCCTGCTGACGTCCAGCGAATTGGAGACTAAAGCTCAAGTTGAGGAAATCGAAAAAGAGGAGGATGACGGCACCGGCAAACTCAAGGTCGAGCGTCGCAGCAAGTGGTTTGATCCTGTCGCCAACGGCGGGACGCCGATGCAGGACGGCTTCCGGATCGCGTGCGAGAAGCTCACCGTCTGGGTGGCCGCCTACCCGAACAGCTTTCCGCCCATGGTGCTCAACATTACCGACGGTGAACCGAGCCAGCCCGAGGAGGCCGAGAAGGCCTCGCGTGCCCTGCGGCAGGTCAGCACCACCGACGGCCAGACCCTCCTGTTCAATTGCCATATCTCCGCTTCGGGGGCCAACCCCGTCAAATACCCGATCTCGGACCAGGCGCTGACCGACCCGCACGCCAAATGGCTTTTTCAGATTTCCGACGACATCCCCGGGTCGATGATCAAGAAGGCCCAGGATGCGCGGCTCGAGGTAGTGCCTGGCAGCCGCGGCTTCGTCTATAACGCCGCGGCGGGCCAACTCGTCAAGTTCCTGCGCATCGGCACGGTCGTTTCGGCTTCGAGCTTTGATCGGTAGGATGACCCTCGTCCTCTTGCTCGAGCGGCCGTCCGGTACCGAGGCGGCCCCGCTGGGTGGTGGGCTTGATACCGAAGGCGCCACGTTCCTGCGGTCACTCCGCGACGGGCTAAGCGCCTTGGCTAACCCGGCGCTGCCCAGGACTGCCAGGGTCGTCCTGGCGGAATACCAATCCGGCAGCCCGGACTCCTCGGCCCCGGCGGGCGAACTCGGTTTTTCGACGATCGGCGTTCCCCACCAGGATCCGCCCCCAGCGCTCGGTGCCGGCAGCGATCCCGAGAACTTGGGAGGGGACGGCTCGACTCCTCGTTTTGACAGCTATTACGGAGCTTCTGGCGATACAAAGTCCCCAAGCGCGTTCGCCTCGGCGGCCGCTGCCTTCGTCGCCTTAGCGGATTGGCTGCTGCGCGACGCCGAGGGAGGTTCATCCCTCTTCGCCATCCACGCCACCTATGGCGGCGGGTCCGGGTCCGCCGCGATCGAGCGAGCTGCGGGTCTGCTCAAGACCGCGCTGGACTTCCGCGGCGCGCCGGGGTGGCTCGGCAATCTCTGGCTGACCCAGAGCTCACGTTTTTCCTTCCCGAACGAGGACGCCATGGCCGCCGACGCGAGGCCACTCGTCAAGAGCCTCTTTCGAATGTCGAGCCCGCTGGGCGAGACCGGGCGGCGCGCTCTCGGGGTAACCGCTGCGGATCCGTCCGCGCGGTGCCTGGAGGCGGGGCCGGCACTGGCGGGAAGTGTCCTCGCGCGATCCGCGCTGGCCTATTTGGCTTCCGTCCCTGCGCAGGATTCAGCCGAGGGCGTCGAGGTCCGGACTTTTCTGCTGCCGAAAGAGGGCGAGGAGCTTGAGGAGTGCCAGGACGTGCTGTCAGTGCATGCCAACGGCCGGCGCGTGGTGATCTCGGACGGAGCGGGCACCGCGTCCTACTCGGCCGAGTGGGCCCGCGCGTTATGTCGGCGAGCCGTCCTGGACCCGCCCCCGGCCGGCGTGGGGTGTGAACCGGCTACGGTTCAGGCTGGTCCCGGCGAGGGGCCAAAAGACTCGGTGACGAGTCCCGGGGACACCCTGGCGGGGACCTCCTCGATGGCGCTCCAAGCGACCGCCCTCAGAGATTGGCTGGACGCGGCGGTCAAGGACTGGTCGCCCGAGGTGCCGTGGGAGCGGTTGCTCCGGCCCGCCATGCACAACAAGGCCAAGGCTGGAAGCGGGGCCACCCTGGCCGGCGTCGAGTTCGTGGACGGAGCGGAATCCGGCGGAATCCGGTTCCGCGCCTGGGCGCTGGGCGATTCCTGTGTCATTCATCTGCGTGCGGGCGCCCTGCTCTCGTCGCGGCCGATCGCCCGGGCGGCGGAGTTTGGTTACGACCCGAAATTGCTCATGACGCGGCCGGGGTTCGAGGAGAAATACGTGCAGGCCTGGCAGAGTTGGGAGGCCAGTTTAGAACCGGGCGATTGGCTCATGCTCGCCACCGACGCCCTCTGCGAGTACGTGTTGCGCGAGTGCGAAACCGGCGTGACCGCCGGCCTGCTGGGCCTCTTCGGCGGCCTGCTGAGCCAACCCGGTCCGCAGGCCTGGCGGCGTTTCGAGGAATTCGTGCGGGCGGCGCGTTTCGGCGCCGGTTTGAGAAATGACGACGTTGCCCTGGCCCTGCTGCGAATGAGGAAGTGATGGCGATCTCGCGCGAATCCTATCTCACGGTGATGGAATACCGAAAACGGATTGAATCGGATATTTGGCGTTTCTTTCGCAACGATCCGGAGTTGGCCCGTTCCCATCCGGTGCCCCATCCCCGAAAGCCCAACAAGATAATTTTCTTTTCCGGGGCGATGGCGGGCTTCTTTCCGCTGATCGGGGCCGGCGGCAAGATCGGGGTGAAACTTTTTTTTCAGAAGATCCCGGATCTGGGCGTCCGCTACGAAGCCATCGGCGCCACGCTCAAGCAGATCGCCTCGCCTCATTTTATTTCGCTCGAATATCGGGAGGGCCCGCGAGGCGGAGCGGTGTGGGGGACCGAGTACACCCCCTACGTCAAAATGGAATGTGTCGACGGGGTGCTGCTCAAGGACAAAGTGGTGGACCTTTGCGCGGGACGGGACGTGAGCGGCCTGCGCGATCTGGCCGACCAATGGCGGCGGATAGCCCTCATGATGGAGCGGGAGCAGATTGCACACGGCGACATCCAGGCCGAGAACCTCATGGTCGAGGCGTCGGGTCGCATCCGCCTGATCGACCTGGACACCATGTTTGTTCCGGCCCTTCGCCCGCGCGGACTCGAGTGCGTGGCTTATGGCGTCCCCGCCTGGCAACACCCCCTCAAGCTGACCAACCCGGCGCATTTCGACGAGCGCCTTGACCGTTTTCCGGCCCTGGCGATGTACCTCAGCCTGCTCGCCTTGGGCGACAACCCGGGACTCTTGAACACCCGCGCCGTGGGCGAGAACGAACTGCTTTTTACCAAGCGCGATTTCCTCGACCCGAGCGCCTCTCCGATCTTTCAGGAACTCATTCGCTCCGGCGACTCCGAAGTCCGGCGGATCAGCGACGCGCTCGCCAAGGCCGCGCTGGCCCCCTATGAACAGGTGCCCACCTTTTCCCGAGTGGCCGACCCGGACGCGGAGGCCAACGAGGCCCTGGCGAGTTTGAAAAATGCCCTGGCCGCCGGGGACCATCGGCGCGTGATCGCCGCCTGGTCGCCCGTGCTGGAGTCGTTCGCCCCCGCCCAACTATTCCGCCCTCAATACCATCTAGCGCAAGCCCATCTCGAGAAGCTGCGGCGGTTTGAGGAGGCGGCGAACTGCGACGATGACGCGGTCCTGTCGGACCTTTGGGAATCGCCGCCCAGCCTCGAACATTGTCCCTGCGCCGCCACGGAGCGACTCGCGGGCGGCGCAACTGTGGCGCAGCGCGCCCACCTGGCTGGCCAGCGCCTGCAGGGGATCCGGGCGGTGCAAAACGCCATCACGGCCGCCGACCAGCAACGATTCGAAACCGGATGCTTTCAGGAGCCTCAGGAAACCGCCATCATGGCAGCCTGGACCGACACGCGCCACGATCTGCCGGCCAGCAAGACCGCGCGCGAGCTGGTCTGGCCGCGGGTGGAACAAGCCCAGAAACGGTTCACTGCCCTGCGCGACTTCGAAGCACTGGTGGGGACGGACGACGATGATTTGATCGCGAAGGCATGGCCGGTCATCGCCGAGTTCGCCCCGGCGAAGCAGCACCAGGAGCGGGCGCTGGACGCCGTAGATCGGACAGAAATATTGGCACAGTTTATCGCCCAGCTTCGCAAAGATCCGAACCGGGACGACGAACTCTGGGCGATCTGGGCGCGCCGATCCGACATGGATCGGTGCCGGGCCGCTGCCCGGCCAGTACCCCAATTCGGCGGCCTGGTGCCGACGCAACGGGCCGCTCTGGCGCGTAAGCGCGTCGAGGCGATGGCCGAACTCAACCGGGTTATGGAAGCGCGCGACCGCCCGCCGCTGGACGAAGCCGGCGAGCGCGAGATCCTGGGAGCCTGGCGCCAACGCGAGGCGACCCTGGGGACGAGCAGCAGCGCCACCGCGTTGCGCCAGCGCGCCGAGGCGGCACAAAAACGGCTCAAGGCCTGGGAACTGCTCCAACAAGGCCTTGCGGCCCAGAATGACGAACTGATAGCTGCCGCCTGGCAAACCGGCTTGATGTCGGGGTTCGCGCCCGCCGAAGGGTTCGCCACCCAAGGCCGGGAGAGCCTCGATCGCATGCAGGTGTTGGCCGCCCTCAACCAGCGCCATAAGGAAAACCCCGACGACGAGGCGGGCTTTCTGCGGATCGCTTCGGGCCGTCCGGACCTGGCGAAGTGCCGTCCCTTCCAGCGCCCGGCGCCCGAGCTCAAGGGGGGCAACTGGCCCGAGCGTCTGGAACTGGCCGCCAAGGTGCTGAGCATTCGCGCCGCACTCACGCGTCTCCTAGCGGAGACCCCGCCTCGGTACGACCAGGCCGCGGAGGTTTGGGACGATGCGGTTTGCCGCCGGCATGCGCTCTTTGCGCCCGACCTGGCGCGCATCCAGGAAGCGCTGGATTTGGCGCGCCTGCTGAAGGAGCTTCGACGGGGACTGGAAAGTGGCGACCTCGCCGCCGTGAGCACGGCGTGGCGAGACGAGTTTCGGCTCCTGGTCACTACTTCAGAGCTGGGACGGGTCCGAAGCGCCATGGAAGCCCGCTTCACCGGTCCGAATTGCCTCGGACATGCCGAACTTGCGCTGGAAGGGGAGACCTTGACCATCCGCTGGGAGTGGCGGGGTAGCGGCGGCTTCTGTTTTGTGGCGGCGGGGGAGGCGGCCTTTCCCGAGCCGCCAGCCTCGGTGCGCCCAAACGGGTTTCAAGGCGGCGCCAGCGGCGGGCTTTGCACCCTGCCCTTCTCGGGGAACAGCCCCCATGTGCGCATCTGGGCCATGTTCCGTTTTCTCGACGAATTCCTTTTGGGTGCGAACCCGATCGAGCGGCGGTTGGTGACGGTGGAGTATGGGATCATTCGCCCCCTGCTCGGAGGACACCGCCTGAGCCTGCGGTCCCTCTCCGGACCTCTGGATCTCCCGGCGTTGGCGGTGTTCATCTCGGAAAACCCGATGTGGCCGGGTACGGAGTCTTCTCAGACCATCACCGCCGGCCGGTTGGAGCAAACCAACCTCGTCGATCTCGTCCTGCCACCCACCGTCAGCCGCGCAGCGGTGCTTTATGTGGGCTTGCGCCCGGTCGACCGAACCCATGAGGAATGGTTGCGCCTGCGCCCGCGCGCGGCTGAGGCCATCAAAATCCGATTGTAGTGACGTCCAGTCGCCCTTGGGAACGCCCCCCTGGGCAGCGCGGACGCCCTCGATCGCCACCAGAAGGGCTCGTCAAATTTTCTTGCCCCCTCCCCCGCGAGGGCAAACACTTATCCCCATGCGTTGTTGTCTCAACTGGGCCATCAGGCTCGCGGGGCGGCGGCATCATGCCTGCCGTGCTCGCCGCCATTACGCGGCAAAGCCGCTCCGTTCTTGCCGGGATATTTCGCACCCCTTTTGTAGCGCAGACTTTCTAGGCTTCCGTATCGCCGGTTTTCTAACCTGCGGGACGCACGAGGAGCTCGACCCCCTGCCGGCTGGCAAGCCTGCGCTACGGCGGCACGACTGCCAAACGTCCAACAGACTATGAATTAAGCGTGCGGCTTTCCCCGACCACGACAGAAAGACACATAACGCAAAAAACCCGATGTTCTCGCCGTGAATCAGACCTGCCTGACGTGTTTCAAAGATTTCGACCTCGACGAGGCCCACTACCGGTGTGTGAACAAGCAGTGCGTGGAGCGAGACGAGCAGCTCAGCGACTTTCTCCTGGGCATCGACCAAGTATTGGGCACGGTAGTCATCCCCGAGTTTCCAGACACCCGGCCGCCCGAGCTGCGAAACGGCCACCAACAGCTCTGCCCCAAGTGCCTCAACCCGACCAGCGTCCGGCTTTGTCCCCGATGCCATGCGGAACTTCCCACCTACCTGGAGGGAGTGCCCGGTCATATCGTCTATGTCCTGGGGCCAAAGGGGTGCGGCAAGAGCCTGTACCTGATCGCCACTTTCGAGCACCTGGAGAAACGCGTCTTCCCCACGCACCTCAAGTCGCATTTCGAGTTCTGCACACGCCACGCCAAAGACAAGTATAAGCGGCTTTGCGATAGTGTTTACCGCTCTGGGATTCTGCTGCCTGCGACCCGCGCCGACCGGACCGACCCCGAGCTGTTGATGCCCTTTATTTTCCATACGCGGGTCAAGTCCTACGTCCCGTTTTTCTACCCGATCTCACGGCGGCGCTCGCTCAACCTGGCCGCGTTTGACACCTCGGGAGAGGATTGCGAGAAGCTCGAATCGCTCCAATGGTGCTGCCAGGGACTGCCCAAGAGCTCCGCCCTCATCATCCTGATCGACCCGACCTCCTTTCCCGCCATTGCCGCCCAGTTGTCCACGGAAGCCAAGACCTCGATCGTCGACCAGGTCGGCAACCCTAAGACCGTGATCGATAACATCACCCAGTACTACCGGTCCTCCCTCGGCCTGCCGGTGCAAGCCAAGATACCCATACCCGTGGCCTTGGTGCTTACGAAGGTCGACGCCCTGAAGGGCTTGCTCGACCCCGCGAGCCGTATTTTTGACGAGGCGCAGCACCGGCAGGGTTTTGATCGGGCTTATTGCGACCACGTTTCGGAGGATGTGAGGGCCTTTCTACGCGATGAGCGAATCGGGGGCCACAGCATCGTGGCAGCGGTGGAGGCCAATTTCTCAGACCATCTCTTTTTCGCCGCCACCAGCCTGGGCAAACCACCCCGGGTCGAAGCGGGACAAAAGCGGGCCGATAACATCAACCCGCGCAACCCGGAAAACCCCTGGTTGTGGCTGCTTTATCGGTTTGGCGTGCTCTCCGAGGCTTGATATGCGCGGTGTCTTCGAACAGTTCTATCGCACCTGGTGCTACGCCGGGCGGAGCGTCAGTGGCGCCGATGGGTGGAAGATCCGGGCCAAGTCGGCCGGCTTGCCCCTGCCCGAGGCGGAGGGCATGGCGGATCTCGCGAACTACTGGGTTCCCACCCGCGTGAATCCGCAGACACCTCCCGGCACGCGGCTGGCGCTCTTCCGGCCCTCCGCGACTCAGGCCCTATTGGTTCATGGGGTGCTCCGGGCGGGACTGGTTGGCGGCCGGGCCGGGGTTTCCTTCGAGCACGTGCTGGCGCGGCTCCCGCCCGCCTTTTCCGCGCTCGAGGCGATTCGCTCCTGGCGGTCGCCGGGTTGGCAGGTGGACGAGGGGGACTACGGCCCCGTGCTGAGCCCGTTTGCCTGGGAAGAACCGGGTTTCGGGAAGCAGTTCTGGCCGATGGTTGCTGGTCCCAGCGGGCTGGGCGCCACGGCGCCCGATCAACTCTCGACGTCCGATGATGCGGTGGCCGGGAATCTGATCGAGGATTACCCGGAACTGCCGTGGGCGCATGCCCTCCAGGCCTGCCTGGCCCTCTTCCAGCCCGCGGTCGAGAAGGTTTTCATCGCGGGCCAGGACGATGCTATTGCGCGGCTGCTCTTTGTCGTGTTTTATTGCCTGCCCGATCCGTTCCGAGAACAGTTGACGTTTTCCACCCACGAGAACCCGAAGGGGACGAAAGGGGTGAGAATCGTCGGAGTGACGACATTCGAGGGCGAGGATCCCGATCTCCCGCGCTACTGTTACGAGGGCCAATACCGCGCGATCAACCTCTTTACCGGCGCCCGCTCGGCCGAACTCGAACTGGGGGCGTTCGCAGCCCTGGCCATCGATTGGCTCCGCTGTGGCCAATATGCCTACCTGCGCGAGGTCCGGGACCGGTTCAAGGACCTCCATCCGAGCGACCTTCCCGGCAGCCGTGAACTGGATTTGTTGAGCCTGGAACAAGGGCGCGGCACCGAGGTTTCCGACCAGGCTGCGGCCTGGCTGGAACTATGCACCAGCCGGGCGATAGCCCACGCCCGTCTGTCCCGACCCGACGAATTGTCAGCGATGCTCTCCTGTGCCAGCGCCAGCGAGGATGTTGAAACCAAAATGGCCAACCAGTTGAGCGGTTGGCTCCCCGAGGACGCGGCGGCCTCACAGCAATTTGTCTCCGCCCTGGTGGTGCTCACCCAAGGGGATATGGGGCGGGCGGCACCTTTGGAGCAGGTGCAAGGCCCGGGCCGCTTTGCCCGGCTGGTAGCACCGACGCTGGGCGACCGCTACCAGGAGAGACTGCTTCAATCCTGCCAATCCGCTCCCCCGGACCCGTCACCGCCGATAGCCGTCCGATTGCACTTGCTTGAGAGCTGGCTTGCCTTGCCCGCCTGCTCCGGGCTGCAACCCACCCAAATACCGCCGAATTGGCTGCTGGCCGGTGCCGCTGAACTGATCCTGCTCCTCGACTCCGGACTGCCCTTCCAATTCAAGTGGCAGGCGCTCGAGTCGTTTCTGAGGAGCGCCCAAGGCTGCGCCCCCCAAGCGGCCGAGGCCATCACCGGAGCGGTTTGTGCCGACAACCGCTTGACCCGTGAGCTGGTGCTTGAACTGCCGCGGTGGCGGAAATTGCCCGGAACCGCCGCCGCCCGCCTCCCGGATCCTGAGGTCGCCAAGATCCTCGCCGCCTATAGCCAGTCGCTGACGCTCGCCGGGGCCTTGCTTGACGAGGATGCGCGGTTTATCGAGGCCCTCGAGTCCTGGCAGGCAGAACCGCGCGCGAAGGTTCCTGAGCGGCTGCAGGCGATCCTCGCGTTACGGCAGTACCTGCGGCGCCCATCCGCCACCGACTCGCTGCAAGGGGAAGCAGTCACGCCCGCATTCTGGTGGAGCGAGGGGGGCAAGGAGGAAGCCGTCAACGCCGCGTTGGATCAGATCCTCGCGGTCGGCACGCTGGAGGATTTTGCGCGGGCACTCGAGTGGTTTGGGCGGGGGGCCTGGGCCCGGTCGCCGGTGGAACTTATCATCCTGTCCGCCCACCGCCTGGCGCACCCGGGTTTCTCCGGCAAAGCTGCCGACCCGGCCTTGCGGGAGGTGATTGAGCTGCTGAACCGCGTTCTGCGGGAGTGGGATCAGGCCCGCCAAGTGGCCCTTGCCTCCATTCGTTCCGCGGCCATCAAACCGCTGATGCTAGGCGCCTCCGCGATCGCATCGCTTTCCCGGATCGCCCTGCGTCACCTCCCCAGCGCGGGTTTTCTCAAGAGCGCTGGCGGCCGCGAGTTGCTGACGTTGCTCAAGAAAGAACAGCATCTGATCGATCCCGGCCAAAACGACCGGTTCCAGAAACTCTACGGACTTTTTGAGGCCTGCATGGCGAAGGAACCCACGCCGGACACCCTGTTGGCCCTGGCGCAGTCCAGCCTCGATGACTCACTGGATGCGGACCTGTCCAAGGAGGTTTCGACACTTTTCCGGGCGGACGTCCTTAAGGCTCCCAAGCTCCTCCGTCCGTTTCTTCGACGCTTCTTCGATGCCAGACCCGAGGCTTGCGCGCGGCAGTTTCTGCCGGGTTTTCTCGATTATCTGGCCGAGCGTGAAACCAAGCTGAAGGACAGTCCAATTACCGAAGAACTGGCACACGCCCTCAAAGACCTCGGAAACGACCTCGCCGCGGCGGAGCCGGGGATTATCGAGCACCTGAACCAATTCATGGGCCGGCTTCCACCGAAGTCTCGGACTCGCTTCGAAAACTCGCTTCGCCAGGTGGACCCGGCCCAGGCGAATCCCTCCGGCTCGCGCTCAGCGGCGGCCCGAACACCCAGTCGGCCCTTCGGCATGCCGATAGTCCTTCCTAAAAGCACGAGATCCCGCTGGCGAGCCCTGCTGTCAGAACCGGCCCTCTATCTCTATTTCTACACGTTGGTGCTGGCCACGATCGTGCTCGCCATCCGCTATCGCCACCCGATTGTTCGGCTCCTTAACCAGATCTTCAATCCCTGAGTGAACCCATGACGCGAACCATTATCAAGTGGACCTATCGGTGCCTGGGGTGGATCGTCCTGGGAGGTTTAGCCCTGGCGTTGCTCGTTGCCGGCGTGGTCGATCGCTATGAGGGTTATGGGACTTTGGCCGTGCGTCTGACGTGGAATCACGAGCCCTATCTCCCGCCGCAACCCGTGCTGACCGGCGCCGAACTCCGGGTCCGGGATCGTCCTCAGCCCCTGACCCCCGATCGACTGCTTCGGTT
>Ga0316230_1003862_pt1 | contig 11361 bp, 9 predicted proteins | sample TBH18025metaG_FD_206004 | JGI IMG/M metagenome (GOLD analysis project Ga0316230, IMG submission 206004) | Freshwater microbial communities from Trout Bog Lake, Wisconsin, USA - TBH18025 | ecosystem: Environmental > Aquatic > Freshwater > Lake > Hypolimnion/Profundal zone | place: USA: Wisconsin...
GCCCATCTAACCAATTACCTATAGTCATTTTTACAAATGGACCTCTCATAATATTATTATTATAATCAGGCATTACATTACTCATAAGATAATTTAATTTTTGATACATAGGTTGCATTTCAGCTGCTGATAATGCTGCTACTTTAAATTTAATACTTATTTTACGAGTAAATCCTTGATAACTATAAAATTTTTCACCTCTACCTGTATATTTAATATCATTCCATTCAGCATTAGTACCATCTGAAAAATCAGTTAAAAAGGCTCTAAATACCATCCATACAGCTTGAGATGGGTCGTCTGTATTTAATGCTTGTATTCTAAATGGTACTAAATCTTTTATATTAATATTACCTACCTTAGGTATATTGATCATATCACCTGAAGGTCCTCCACCAGCATTATATTCAAATAATGGAGTTAAATTAACAGTATCTACTAAATTATATGCTATTATATCTGATTGATATTGACCTATTCTATAATCTCTATTTAAAGTTTTCCAATTACCATTTTTAAGAGTAATTATATTATTAGAACCTAAATATGATATTTCATCTGTAGAAGTTATATTATAAATACCTGTATGTTTCCATTGACTATTTAATGAACTTGATTGTTGAGTATTTAATTGGTTTATTAAATCTTGATATTGTTTAACATGAGAAGAATACTTAATAACATTATTATCAGCTATTGATTTACCATCAGATGATATTAAATTATTTTGATCAAAAGGAATAGTATAAGGTATATTAATTCCTCCAACAAGAGAAAGTGCCTCTAATCCAGTATTAATAGAATTTGCTGTTGTTCCTAAACCTAAAGCATATTGACTAGATACTCCTAAAGTATTAAAATAATTTTTAGATACTTGAACTTGATTAGGATTATTACTGTCTTCTAAATTTCCGCCTGTAAAATCATAACGATTAATAATAGTATTTCCTATACCGTATTTAGAACCAGGTCCACCAACATAATTATCTATTGCTAATGTTTGATCATTTAATGATAAATTAAATGGTATATGAAGTAAAGCAGCGGTATTATTTATAGCATTTGTTATAGAACCAATAATATTAATAGAATTTAATGAAGAATAAGTAGTATCTGTTAAAGGTTGGTTTATTTGTAATTTATTTTTTAATAATACTAATCTATTTGTTGGATTATTTCCACTTTGATCTCCTTGATTATTTGCTTTAACAACAGCAGCATATTTAGTACTATCATCTTGTATAGGAACTAAACCATGACGTTCAAAATGTTCTCCAAACGCTTCGGCACTTACTTGAGCAAGAGTATTTACACCTAAATTATAAATTCGTGTTGGTTCTAATATTCCTCCAGTAAGAGGACCTATATCTCCTGTTAATAAACTATTAAGTAAACCACCAGGAGTATTATTAACTTCTAATTTTGGATTTGATAATTGTAATCCTACTTGTTTATCTATAAATACTTGACCATTAGGATTATATTTTAAAAACTTACTAATACGTTTATTATCTATAGCAGAATAATAAGGAGCTCCTAATTGTCCACCTCTAATAAATGAATCTATATTTTGTGGTGTACCATCTTTAGTATTAGGAATAGGAGTTTGAATAAATGGCTGCCCACTAGACCCTCCTCCGGGTCTATCACCGCCGTATTGAAGCGATTTTAGATTAGTTTTTAGATCTATTAAAGCCATTAATTATTATTTAGGCTCGTGGAATTTATATTGATAATTTACACCATATTTATCTTTACCATCAGCTGGATCTAAACGAGATGGTAGTGGTTTCATACCAGTACCACTGATAGTTCTCCAAGTTACGTTAGGATTACCATTTACTGAGTATAGATTATGTAATGAGTTTGGTGGTATTGGATTTACACCAAAGTTTTGTGGTTTAATTCCTTTTAAGCCAAGTGGGCTATTTGGTAATAATGTTAATAATGCCATGGTTTTTATTAATTATGTTGTACGTTAATAAATATTGAATTAGGCTAATTTATATGAATAATTTTGTGTTTGTGATGTACCTAAGTCTCTTGATGTACCTAAATTTCGTGCAAATGGATCTTTACCATTTATATAAGCTACTGCAGGACGATTTGCCGTTGTTTTTAAAGTAGTATGCATATCTTTTATTGCGGATAATAATTCACTATTATTATTTGAATTTCCACCACCTAATATATTATTTGCTTTAGGTGAATTTAATGGAATAATTGCTTCTGGCCCTGCTTCACCTATAGTTGCATTGTTTATTTCACTTGTTATAATACCACCTTTTGCAAATTTTTGTTGTTTAGCATCATTAAATGCAGCGATAGCAGCTACTATTCCTGCAATAATACCAATAGTAGCAAAACCACCACTAATAGCTTCTGCCGTTGTTATTGATGCTATAGCATCACCTGTATCTACTACTTCTTTAGCAGTTGCAGTTGCTAAATTAGTTTTATCTATAGTTCCTTGAGCTATTTTAGCATCTAACTGTGCTTCTTGAGCTATTGCGCTTGCTTCATCTGCTGCTACTTTAGATTTTGATAATATAGATAATTTTGAAAAATTTTTAATACTTTTTATTATTCCTTCTCCAAAATCCCATATACCAATTACCATTTTTCCTACTACTAAACCGGCAATAGCTCCTATTAAAGGATATATTAATCCTGTTTTATCTAATATATTAGTAAATGCTTCTACAATACTTACTAAAGGTCCACTAGCTATATTTGATAAAATATCTTGGAATTTTGATACTAAATCATTAAATCTTTCTTGAATTGATCTTTGTTCATCTTGTTTTTTTAGATAATCATCTAAACTTCCTCCTTGTTTTTGAAAATCTTTTAATTGTTGAGCATTTAAATCTTTAGCTTTATCACCATATTTTGCAATAGCTTCTTGTTTTAATAACATTTCAGATAATTCTTCTCTACTTAAACCAAAAGCTTCAGCTAATGATTTTTGAGCAATAACATTCATATTAGAAAAATCAGCAGCTGATCCTACTTGACTTGCTATTTCGCGTTCTAAATCTAATTGATTTCCTGTTAAAGCAGCATAACGAGCTTTTTCTAGATTTAATTGTTTTCCTGTTATTAATTCTGCTTTAAGTTGATTTTCAATTGATGATTGCCAATCTAAAAGAGAATCACCAACTTTATCCATTTGTTCTAATGAAGTACCTAATGCTTTGGCTTGTACTACAGCTTGTGCTATTGCTTTAGGATTTCCTTGAAATTTAACTAATATGCCTGCACTTAATTTAGATACATCTTGTAATATTTCTTTATCACTAAAATGAGTACCTGTAGCTTGTTGTGCATAAAACGAAGCTTTACGAAGATTAGCTATATATTCTGGTAATTGTTGTCCTGTTTCTGAACTTGCTAATGCTAATCTTCCTGCTTCTTCTGCTGTTAATCCTACTATTTCGGTTAATTTAGCAAATGTAGCTAATTCTTGATTACTAAAATTAACAGCTATTCCTAATTGTTGAGATAATTCTGTTTGGGCTTTTAATAAACGATCTGTAGTAAGAAAAGTATCATTTGTTGCTCTAGAAAATGTTACTACATCTTGTCTTATATTTTCAGCAGCATCTGCACTAATTCCAAAAGATTTACCTAATGTTGTTACTTGTTGGTTTGCTTTATTAGCAGCATCATATAAAGCTTTTCCTAAGAGAGGAATAAGTATAAGAGGATCTGCTAAACTTTCTGTTAAACTTGCTCCTACTTCTGAAAATCCTGCTTTTAAGACATCTGCTGTATTGGTTCCTTCTTTAGCAGCAACAGCATTCATTTTAGTTAATGCTTTTTCACTATTTATAAATTGACCTATAACAGGAATTTTATTAATTCCTCCTAAAATTTTACCTAATACTCCTACTTTACTATTTATTTTATCTGCTTCTTTTTGTTGTTCTTTTAATATATTTTCCTGAATTGTATATTGTAGAATTGCTTCTTTATTAGCTTTATTGATTTCTTTTTGGAGTTTAACAGTTAATTTACCTTCATCTCCTAAAGCGGTTTCTAAATTTAACTTAGCTCTAGCAGTGGCTAATTTTTGTAATTCTAAATTATTTAATTGTTTAGAAATATCTTTACTTTTAAGTTCACCTGATAATATACCTAAAGTATTTTTAAGAAGAGCATCTGAATTTTGAGCTGATCTTTTAAGACTTTTTTCAAAATTAGAAGCATGTATTTCAGCTATACTTTTTGATGAATTTTTAATATCAGTAAAAGCTTCTTGAATTTTATTTTTTAAAAGATCACTAATACTAAGTAAAGCATCTTCAACCAAAGCAAGTTCTTTATTTACTTCTTTTATATCTTTAGGATCAATAGGTTTATCAGCCATAATTTAATATTATATTATATAAATATTGAAGGTACCTATTTTTTAGGTACCTTCGAGGTATAAGTTGGAGTAGCTACATTAGGTTTAGCTATTTCTTTACCAGATTTATTAGTTAAAGTATTATTTTGTTTTTCCTGTTCTTCTTTTAATTTTTCGTAATGTTCTCTTAATGTTTCAAAAGTAAATTTACGTAGCCATATAGGCATATTATAAACAGTATTCCAATCATACCCACCCTGTCCATTAAATACAATTTCATGTATTTGTCTGAATAAATATACTCTATACTCCTGCGTCAGGCCAAAAAAAGTTAAGCCCAATAGGAATAGCTATACCCTCCCCTGTATAATTATCATCTTCAGGAATAAATTTCATATCAATATCAGGTTGAATTTGAGTATAATATTGACGTAATGCTCGTGCATCCGGTGCTAGTAAATATTGATCAACAAATTCACGAATTTTTTTAGGTTCACGTTCACCATTTACTGAAGTAATTATGTGTTTTAAACGTGTGGTAATATCTGTTGTGGCGTCTGGTTTAATTTTCTTTAAACCTTTAATTTCTGCATCTATTTTTTGTTCATCACCATGTGTAAGTAGTTTAAATGTTATTTTATTACCTGATTTAGGTAGTTCATATGTAAATTCATTTATACCACTTTTAAATAATGACTCATCAAGTTCTTTTTCTTTTAATGTAGTTAAGTCAACTTCTACTTCTTTACCATCATAAGTAAATTTATAGTCTTTACCATAACCTAAAATACGAGCTGCTACTAATACTGCATTTTTGTCACCAATTAATAAATCATCATAATTTATTTCGGTTACAATTAATGCTTTTAATAATTTATCAATAACTGTACCTTGACGAATATAATTAGCATTAGTAAGTAAATCTTCGTGAACTGCTGTCATGTAGCGCATTTCAATTTCACCTTTTGAAAGTGGTGAGTCTTTTGAGTACAATAAACCTTTTGATGGTAATGTAACTGTTTCTGTTGGAATTTTAAATTCTGCCATATAACTTTTTTATGTTTGTGTTGTAAATAAATATACGAAAAATAAAAGCGTTTACCAAATGATATTATGATAAAACTTCTATTATTCTATTTAAATTATAGCCATTAATTTTATAAATTTATCTACTTTAATTTTAGTTTGTTGATGATTTTTTTTCATATCATCAAGTATCAATGATATTTTTTCATTAATAGCTTCATTTATAATAGGTTTTAATTTAATCATGATTATAAATATTTTATTTACAATTTTCTAATAATATTTGTTTTACTTGTTTTATATTATTGTTAATATCATTTTCCCAAAAACGTAATAATTTATAACCATTATCAGAAGCCCATTGGTTTTTAATAGAATCTTTAATTATATTATTTTTTTGAGTAATATATTTAGGTGAACTATGTTTGCTATTTGGATTACAATGCCAAAAATCACCGTCTACTTCAATTATAGTATTGGATTCTGGGATATAGAAATCATAAAATGCTTTAATATCTTTAGCGTAGAAGAATTGCTGATATTTAATATTAAGTAAATCTAATATATTAGCAAATGTTTTTTCAAGTTTAGAAGTATAATGTTTTTTATCTCCTATATCACCTGTTTCCCATTTATTTTTTGAAGTTTTACTCATTTTATCACGAGTTTCAATAGATTGAACTCGACCAACTCCAAATCCTTCAGGTTTAGGTTTAGCAACACCTTTAGCACCTTTAGATATTTTTTTACCTAATTCAATAGGATCTCTATTTTTAATTGCTTTTTTAATATAATCATATTCACCAGAAGCAAATTTTTCTTTACGTGTTTTTATAATAGCATTTACACGTTTTTCTGCTTTAGGATCTCCAAAATGTCCTGATACTCTTGATTGATGTCCATGTATCCATTTACAGAAATCTTTTAATTTTGCTTCATAACGAGTTTGCTTGCCACATCCACATTGGCATGTTGGATGAATTCCTTTATATTTTTCTTGTATTAGTTTGTCTTTTTTAAGCATAAAGTAACCCTCTTATATATTAATAAATATACGAGAGGGTTATAAGACGTTGCTTTGGATTATAATTTTTTTAATTAAAATTATACATAACTGCTAATAATTCAAAATGCAATAATCCATAGCAAGAGTAACATTTAAGCTAATATATGCTTCATTAGCCCAATCATAATCACCAAATTTAGCTGTTTTAATGTATGCACCTTTAATAATCCATTCACCAACAACATCACCTACTGGACCTAAAATATCTAATGTTACATCTTTCTTGTAAAAATCTGAGTAACCATCACGACCTGTTACAGATTCGTGTGATAAACGTACCCATTCCATTACAGATTGAGCACCACTTGGAGTTACAGGATCGTATAATTCTAAATCTATATCACCCCATTTAACTTTACCTTTTACTTTACGATAAACGTTAATATGATCTAATATAATTTCGCCTGCTTCAAGACTAGGAGCACTAGCTTTCTTAATTAGGTACGCAGGGATACCATCTATATACATTATGAAACGATTTTGAACTTTGGGTTCAAATGCTGTGAACATTATTTCGTTTGCGTCTAATACAGGCATGTTATTATGTTTTTAAAGGTTTATATTATGTTTAATTATTAACAGCAATAAATATAAAGAAATAATAAGTTTGGTTATTATTATAATATTTATTAATATAAAGTGTTTAAACCCAAAAACTATGGCTCGACCTAAAAAACTAAACAATACTAAAGACATTCAATGTCTTAATTGCAGTAATATATTTACAATATCTAAATCTAAAAATAGACAATTTTGTAGTGTATCATGTTCTCAACAATATACTAAATCTAAAAATAAAGATTGGTTAAATAAACGGGATATTACTAATATAGAAAAATATGGAGTTAAATCTCCGTTTGAATCAGAACAAGTTAAAACTAAATATAAAAATAATTTAATAGAGAAATATGGTGTTGATAATCCATTTTTAGTTAAAGAATTTAAAGATAAATCTAACCAAACAATACAAGATAGATATGGTTTTAAACATGCTAATCAAAATAAAGAAATATCAGCTAAAATATCATCATCGTTAAAAGGTAGAATAAAAGATAGAACTGCTGTTGTTGATTTAAGATGGGAAAAAATACAAGCATATTGTAAAACAGAACAACTAGAACCATTATTTGATAAAGAATATTTACAAAACAATTTAATAAAAGATATACATGTTAAATTTAAATGTAATAAATGTAATACAATTAATGAAATAGCAATTGTTAATGGTTATTTACCAACGTGTAATAAATGCAGTAGTTATAAAGGTTATTCACTTATCGAAGATGAAATTACTAGTTTTATACAACAGAATTACGATGGAGAAATATTACTGAAAGATAGAGTATTATTATCTAGAAGAAGAGAAATAGACATATATTTACCTGATTTAAATTTAGCATTTGAAATAAATGGATTATATTGGCATTCTGAAATTTGGGGCAAATATAGAGATTATCATATATCTAAAACAACAGAATTATTAGATAAGAATATTCATCTAATTCAAATATTTGATTATGAATGGTTATTTAAAAAAGATATAATTAAGTCTATAATATTAAATAAATTAAATAAAATACCTAATAAAATATATGCTCGTAAATGTACTATCAAAATAGTAAACGATAATGATAAAGTTACTTTTTTATCGAATAATCATACAAGGAAATTGTGTGTCACCTATTAATTTAGGATTATATTACAACGATGAATTAGTATCAATAATGACATTTGGTAAGAATAGATTTAAAAAAGATAATACTATTGAATTACTTAGATTTTGTAATAAATTAAATACTAATGTTATTGGTGGTGCTTCTAAATTATTTAAATATTATATTAATAATTACAATCCTACAACAATAATAACATTTGCTGATAGGAGATATTCATTAGGTAAACTATATCCTATATTAGGATTTGAGTTTAATTCATTTACTACACCATCTTATTTCTATTGGAAGAATATGAAAGTATATAATCGTATGTCTTTTCAAAAACATATGTTGAAAGATAAACTAGAAATATTTGATCCATTATTATCAGAATATGATAATATGTTACAGAATAAATATAATAGAGTATGGGATTGTGGAAATTATAAGTTTGTATGGAATAAAAAATAGTTAATAAATTAATTCAAATTTAATACTTCCACAATCCCATATTCTATCAAATTTATTTAATTTCATATTTTCCCATTCTGATAATAATGGATCAAATATTTCTAATTTTTTACTTAGTTCTGATTTTCTATAAGCAAATCTATGTTGTCTATTCTTATAATATTTCATATACCAGTAATTAGGAGGAGTATCGTTAATATATGAAAAATTATTTATTAAATATAGATCTCCAATAGAAAATCTTTTATCTGCATAACTTATGATTTTTTTAGGTTTATGGGTTTTAATAAAATGTTTAAGTAATTTAGAAAAACCTCCAATAACGTTAGTATTTAGTTTAGTTGAAAATCTAATTAATTCATATACATCTTTTTCTGCTTTATTATTAGTTATTTTTCTAAGATTTCCAAATGTTAATATGCTTACTAATTCTTCTTTATAATAAAGACCATATTTTATTAATGACCTATCAGTTCCTTGAATATGAGTTTTATTAAGAAATTGATTTTTATCATTATTATTTACTTCTTTGATAATGCATTTTCTAGCATATATTTTATATGGAGTTTGATTAATTAGATTTAATATTTTAGATTTTACTATATCTTTTTTATATAACCATTCATCTTCAAATATATGAATTAATTTAATATTTTGTTTTAAACATTCATTTGTTTTATATAAATGATAGTCTTTATTTTTTCCATTTAATTCAGAATGCCAATATAATCCATTAAATTCAAATGCTAAATTTAATAAAGGTATATAAACATCTATTTCAAATCCTTTTACTAATTTTCTATTATTAAATATAATTTCTTTATTAAAATTATCTGTAAAAAATTTTTGAAATTCTTTTTCTATTTCTGATATTCCTATAGTACTTGTAGGGTCTTTATATATAGGCATTCTTCCACAAGCAACATGATCTATAAAAATAGTATTACTGGGTGTATGTTTAAAATTATAGTATTTAATTTCTCCTTCAGGTGTTTTTACTCCTTCATATTTATCTAATAATTCTAAATTATGTTTATTTAACCATTGGTTAAGAGTTTTTAAAAATATTTCTTTATTATTTTGTTCTGCTTTTTTACGAAAAGGACTATTTTTTTCTAAAGTATTTTTAACACCATATAATTTTAAATTAGTATTTTCTGTTTTTTTACGTATTTCTTGTTTTTCATTTATTGTTTTATTTTTATAAGTTTTTGATATTTTATCACCTATAAGTTTTTTATCTTCTAATGTTTTTTTATTATAAGTATTTTTTATATTTTGAGTTCTTTTTTTAACATCTATATTAAGATTATTATATCCTTTTATTTCAAATGGATTAGATACATTATATTTACTTTTTAAAGTTTCACAAGCTTTAATTCTAGTTTGTTTTCTATCTATGTTTTTATTAGCACATTGTTTACTACAATATATTGTATTTGATTTATTTTTAGGTACTTTTTTATTATTACCACATTCTTTACATATTATAATAATATTTTTATCAGAATTATAACAATTTTTATTACAATATTTTTTATATAAAGGAATTAATTTATTACAATATAAACAATTATGTTTTTTACCTGTTCCTTCTCTATTCGATTTTTTTAAATTCATATAAAATTATATTAATAATATATAGTATATATATCAAATATAAATATATGAAAAATAAAAAAGGCATCCAAATTTGAATGCCCTTTTTTTATACTTATTCAAATATTACGCCGGGAAAGTTGCCCCAGTTGGTTGTATGTTATAATTCAATATAATAAATTCCTCTGTTTTAGTTGGTTGAATATAAATCTGACCTACCAACTGATTTCTATCAATTACACTAGGTGTATTGTTAGTATCATCCATTACTACTTTATAAGCATATAAACCCTGACGTGATACTATTGAATCTAAGTATGGGTTAACTTGGCTTAAGAATTTATTACGAGTAGTATTTGTATTTTGTTCAAACACTAAACCGCGAGAAATACCACCAATATATTGTTTTAAAGCAATTAATAAACGACGAACATTTACACGATCTAATGATGTTGGTTTACGCTGTAATGTTTTCTGACCAAATACTACTACGCCATTATTAGGGAATGTAGCTAATGGATTTACGTTAGCTGAATATAATGTATCACGATCTGTTGCCGATAATCTGCGTTCTGCTTTTAATACATCAGGAATTCCACCACGATTAATACCTGCAGGTGCAAACCATGGTTGACCTACTGAATCGCTAAAGGCAAGTACACCACCAATTACTGTTGTTGGTGGAACCCATACAGCTTTACCTAAGTTTGAGTTATATAATTGAACCCATGGATAGTAACATGCTGAGTAGTTGCTTGATTGACCAGCAGCGTTTTGAGTTGCTTGGTTTACTAATGTACCATATATACCAGTATCTACTGGAGAGAACGAATCACCACGATTTTGAGTTAAAGCAATTAATGAAGAAGCTGCTGAGTTATCTAAACCAACACCTGGTGCTATAATTACGTTAAATTGATAATCGTCAGCATTAGTTAATAAGTTAAATGCATTCTGATAATCAGCTGGTGCATATCCTTGAATATTAGTTGCTGTAATGTTTTCGTTAAATAATTGAGCAGTAGTTGTACGAGGTAAACCACCACTAAATGAACCACCATATGAACCACTACCAGCAGCAGGTAAACTACCACTAAGAGCAGTTGCTTTAAAGTTTCCTAAATTATCTAATGAATTTATAAGTGGGTTTGTATTTGTAATACGAATGTATTGTGATACGTTAGCATATGAAC
>Ga0316230_1003871_pt1 | contig 11342 bp, 17 predicted proteins | sample TBH18025metaG_FD_206004 | JGI IMG/M metagenome (GOLD analysis project Ga0316230, IMG submission 206004) | Freshwater microbial communities from Trout Bog Lake, Wisconsin, USA - TBH18025 | ecosystem: Environmental > Aquatic > Freshwater > Lake > Hypolimnion/Profundal zone | place: USA: Wisconsin...
CTAACAACAAGCCAACTGACCCTGACGATATTGCTACATTAGCAAATTGGCAAACATTTGGTGTACAATACCAAAGTACATTCTATGAAATACCTTCAATTACAGCACAAGGATTAATATAATGGCACTATTAGATTCAGTATTAAACTTATTAAACAAAAAACCCAAAGACCCAGACGCACCTAAACCACCAGCAGGCAGTCGCAGCGAGCGTGAAGCAAAGATCAAAGACAAAGCTGGTATGGTAATTAATGTGTTTGCTGCGCTCTTAGCCTTCAACGTTTGGTATGGTGGCGGTTTGAGCTCAAAAGTAATGAATAACACCATCAAATCCAACGATATTTGGAACTTTTACCAAGCAAAAAGCATCAAACAGACTGAGTATGAGTTAGCCGCACAAACTACTAACGATCCAATTAAAGCTAAGAAGTTTAGTGAAAAAGCTGCCAGCTATGATCTAGGCGATGAAGGCAAACCAGCACTATTTGAAGCCGCTAAGAAATTAGAAGCAGAACGTGATCTAGCTAAAAAGAAATCACCGTGGATTGGTTATGCTGGTACAGCTTATCAATTGTCAATTGTACTACTATCAGCAAGTATCTTATCAGTTAGTATGATGTTGTTCTGGTCAAGTTTTGCTGTAGCAGGTGTCGGCATATTGTTAATGTTACAAGGTTGTTTCTTGTTTTTCTAGGATAAAGTATGGATATTGTAGAGTTAATCAATAAGTATGGCTTCCCCATTGTTATGGCAGTGGGCATGGGCCTAATTATCAAGTACGTATGGGAGTGGGCAACAAAAGAAGTTAAACCAGTTATCAGTGACGCTAACACTGTGTTGATTGCCCTTATTGATCGTATACGTATGCTAGACAACGACCTAATACGTTTAAATCAAAAAGTAAACACAGTCTTACACCTACGTGGTAAATCAATCGAACATGAACGTGTCGAAGCTGAAAAAGAAATTAACCACCAAGTTCACAAAGTTAAATCAGAAGACGACATGGCCGCAAGCGGTGGCAGTGAATAGTCTAACAGGTGGTTGCAGTTTCACTGCTGGTGCATGGGAACGACATTTTAACAACTATACCCAACATTTTGACATTTCATTTCCTGGCGCTGGTAATAGATATATTGCCGATTCAATAATACATTTTACTACGCAAAAACATTATGACCTAGTATTAGTTATGTGGTCTGGATTGACTCGTTTAGATACTCCAGTGTCAGACATTACATACTTTAAAGATTATTTCAATGTAAGTCTTCCTAATATGACGCCTGCTGGTACTAGGTATGTTATGAGTGGCGGAGAGTATGGAAATTATCTAGATCACCCAATGGCTAAAATGATGTATTCAAACATTTATAAGTTTACATCATATTCAGACCTAGCACTTATGAGCTTAACTGAGATGATTAAACTTCAAAATCATCTCAAAACCCGTGGCATTCCTTATTATTTTATGAGTTATATTAACTATTGGAATAGACCTATTGACTGGATAAGTAAGAATTGTGATCGTGGATTAAACAACTACGGACAATTGAAGCCTGTTATTGATCAACTCGACTTTGATCAATGGATATTTCTCAATGACAATAAAGATGGTATATTTGAACTAGCTGAGCAACATAACAGTTTTATGGATGACCAATATCATCCAGCTGATGACGTACATAAAATGTGGTTTGATATAGTATTAGAAAGAGTTGTCCATGACGGACACTTAGTTATTAGCTAGACTTTGTGCTTCTGGAAAACGTGTATGTGTATTTTTGCTACCTAACAAAGCAACTATACGCTGGCCAAATCGAGTATTCATTAGCATTACCACACATCCACCGCTTTGGTGTATATATCCAGTTTTACTTACAACAACATCATCAGTGGTTCGAACCAACGGATTAGTATTGAACACTTCCCACCAATGCTTTTTAACCTGTATAGCAACACTGGATTTTGTAGAGCCAGTAATTTCTGGGTAGCTCTTAGCCATAATAATAAGTTTAATCAAGTCTCGTGCTGAACTTATATTAGTTTCATCAAGTCCTGTGGGATCTGTATAATGTGTTTGATACATTCCTAACATTATAGCTTTATTATTCATAGCATTTACGCAATTACTTACACCACCTGGGTATACTGAGCATAATGTATATGCTGCAAAATTATCACTCTTGATCATTGCTAATTCAATTAATTCTTTTCGTGTTAATTCTTTAACGCTACGTGGTAAATGTGTATGATACTGACGTGCTAAATTGTAATCTAAACGAATAACTTCATCTAATGGTTGCTGAGCATCGAGTACAACCATAATATTCATCAGTTTGGTAATACTAGCAATAGGTCGTGGTTGATCAGCATCGCGTTCAACAACAACTTGTCCTTGTGTGTCAGTTACAAGATAGCTTTTAGCTGTTACATCAGCATAAGCATTGACAGTTATTAACAGCAATACAAATAGATATTTCATCATAGTTGACAATTTGAAAAGTCTGTGGCAATACGATGTAGTACACGTCTTTCCATATAAGGAAACTCCCAACGTTTATGTAGACCTAGCCATTGTTCAGCAATAACCACATCACCGTCGGCCCAATCATGATGATACATATATTTTTCTTGCTCACAGAAATCTCGCAAATCTTCAATTAACTTGCGACCTTGTTCATTTGGCAATCCTTCGATAAAATGAGTTTGATTCCAACTGAAGAATAATCCAGTTACCCCTAATTGATTAGTGTGTACTAGATTGGGTCTGTAATAGGTAATATCCTCAGGTTGATAATCATCTCCTCTATAGTACTGAGCAAATTGTTGTGTATTGCCTACGTTTAGTTTAAGTGTCTTAAAGAATTCTTTCTTTTCTTCTGGTAGGTCGTTCCAGGTCAAGATATTATTGATCCAACTGGTTCTAGATCCTTCAGTGCCACGTTCGCCATAGAGCCAGATAACAGGTAAACGATCAGGATCACTTACACGATTACAGTGCCACTCTAATTCGGTGACGTGTCCAAACATACCCGGTTGGCCATGTTCGTCTAACTCGCCGGTAACACGTAAGATCTTGCCATCACTGTCTTTTAATAAAAAGGCAGGATTAATAGAATTAAATTGGAAATCGTCTGACGTGCCAGAAAAGTCTTGTATTTTTCCTAGCTTGCTACAAATATTAATTTCATCTTGTGGAGTAAGCGTTTGTCCTCTGGCTACCACTACTGTATTAGTTAACAAATATCTACCAATGATATTTGCTTGTTCTTGTGTGATATTTTTTAGATCGATGTTTTCAAGGAAAACAGTCCAACCATTTTCGTGTATTCGAATGTCCATAATATTTTCCTATTTTGAAGTTGCGTGATAAGTGCCGTCCCAATTAGCCGGGACACCCTCTTCAAGACGTTCAATCATCTTGTGATAGTATTCTTTAATTTCCACAGTTGGATCAGCTTCTAATTCACGTGCCCATTTAAGTGCAGCAGTCCAATTACCACGTAGATATTCTTTCTTAAATTCTTCGTGTTTGTATGAGACAGTATGACCCACAGTGTAGATATCTAAGCCAATTGTTTTACCTTTAACAGCAATGTTGTCTAACCATACCACAGGGAAGTCATCTTTAACGTACTCAGCAGTATTGGGTCCAATAATTAGTAATACACCGTATGCTTTGGTTTGTCCTTCTAAACGTGCCGCAGTGCTGACACTATCACCTAAAACATCATAGCCAAACTTACTTTTAGCACCAATGTTACCAATTAGGGTTTCGCCTGTGTTAACACCTGCTCCCATACCCACTGGTGGACGACCTTTAGCCGTTAGTTCCTTGTTAAAATCAGCAATGGCTTGTATCATTTCTAGTGCTGTACGTACCGCAGTCTTAGCATGATTAGCATCATCTAATGGAGCACCGTGAACGTGTAGACTAGCATCGCCAATGAACTTGATCAGTGTACCATCGTTCTTAAGCACAGGAATACTCAATGCTGTCATGTAGTCGTTCATGATCTGTGTAAGTCCTTCTACATCATCACCAAACGATTCACCTAGGGTAGTAAACCCACGTAGGTCTGTCATGACAATTGATAGTTCTTTACGCTCACCACCTAGTTTGATCAACTCTGGATTCTTTTGTAAGCGTTCTACAATAGTAGGATTAACATAGCTGCCGAACTGTTTCTTGATCTGTTGTTTCTGTAAGAATTCGCTGATGAACTTAACGCCATAAGCGTGTAACATAACAAGCACACCACCTGCTGTTGGTACGATAGCATCAAACAAGAAGTTATAGTGCGCATAAGCATACATTGTTAATGGAGTAATACTTGCTAGCAGCACAATACCTACGCCTAGGCCAACATATACCCAACGGCTTAGGAATAATATGATTAAGCTGATAAGGATAAGTGCCAACAGTTCGGCACCGGGTGCCCAATCAGGACGTTCAATGTTTACATTGTTAGAAACTGTGCCAATAACAGCGGCCTGCATGTCTTGTGGCCACACACTGCCAATTGAAGTTGGAACTGGGTTAGCTAGACCTGCGGCACTTAGGCCTACAATGACCACAGCACCGCCAAAGTCTTTAGGTAAGTTAACTGCTGATACTGGTATTGATTTTTGACTCCAGTCTACCCAGATTCGACCTAAGCTGTCTGTACTAATAGGACGGAAACTCGGAATACGCATTTTTTCAACGCCGTTGGCATTTAACTTAACTTGGAATGTTGTATCATTGCTGGCTACACGTAGAACTTCTAATGGAACACTCGGATATAACCCGCCTTGATATCCAACAAATAAAGGTAGTCTGCGGTTAACACCATCTACTTCTGGTAGTGTGTTAGCAATACCAACACCTGCGGCATTCTTTTCTAATTCTGGAATGTTGGCAATAATGCCTGGATAGTTAACGATAGTATCTAAATAGTCCGCACCAATTACAGCACTGCCTGGTTTACGTGGAATATTCTTGCTAGTCTGTGCGGGCATGTTAGTAAGCACCACAGCGTGATGAGTTAGCATATCTGCTAGTAGCGCATCACCGCCTTGGCGATCTGCTTCGGGCATCATGACGTCCCACACCACTAAGCCAGCATTGTGGGCATATAGTTCGTGTATGATCTTAGCATATACACCACGATTAAATGGCCATTGACCATACTTGTCTAGTGTTGCTTCATCTATGTTTACAGTATAGATATTATTTTGAGTAGGAGCCTTGCTAGAAATGAGTGTGTCAAAGTATCTGAGCCTAACACTTTCTACAAATGTAGGTCCTTGGAATACTACTGCTACAATAAGAGTTAGAGTTAATAGGGCAGTCCAGGGACTGACTAGGATTTTCTTAAGTTTGTTTTTCATCTTTCTAATATACTTCCTCTAAATGGGCTAGCACAGACTTTTGGGGGTGATTGATAATCTTCCGGCCATATTTCTTCTGGTGGTACGTACAATGTGTACGCTGGTTTATTTGGTGTTGCTTCAACTTGTTTAATAGGTTTTGCTGGTGTGGGCTGTACAGCACAGCCTGCGATCAATAACACAAATAATAACTGATATTTTAGCATAGATTAGTATTTATATGACGTTATTTCCTCGAACACGTAAATTTAATACAAAGTTTTCGATTAATAACTTAATGACAGTAGCGATGAGTATAGCTTCACCGTCTTCTGATTTGGAGTATTCTTCATACAGTTCGTATGTTTGACTACCGATGATTTGATATATGCGATCTTTATCTAAGGGCAAATCGTCCCAGTCGATTTCATCGCTAATTTCTACTTCTTTAGCAAGTTCAATGATTTGTTCTTGAGTTAATTTCATATTATACTGCCTTTTAATGATTGAACTAGCTATTTAAAATTAGTCCGCATATCATAATTTGTTTTATTATATTTGAAAATTGATTAATAGTCAATATATCCGCTTTCAATTTTGGTTAATTGTTCTACAACATGTTGGTCAAATCTCATGCGATTATATTGGATCTTTTCAGACAATTGACTGTATTTTTTATCAAAATATTCTGTTGGTTGTTTAGATAATATTTCTAAAAATGCCGGTATATTATTTGGGTCACGTAGATCTAGATCAATTATATCTTTAAAATCATCGCAATAGTGTTTAAACCCATGCTGTTCTAACATAGTAGCAGCACCATTAGGAGCATAGACTAAGAATGGGCGCAGGCCTACTATTGGTTTAAATATTTTTTCAGACCAAAAATTTACAGCTTCGACTTCCCAAACTGTTTCAGTAACTATATTTAGAAAATGTCTATTCCAATTACGAATATCACCTAAAGTCATAGCATCAAATGGATCAGCATTAATTCCTTGCTTTGGTTTATATTCTTCTGTGATAGTCAAACGTGGGTTTCCACCAAATGTAACAAATCCTTTGTCAAGTAAGTTTAAATCAATTAATTTATTTACAATTTTTTGACGGTGGTACTGCGGTTTTCCATTTAAACACATAAATGGAATATCTAAGTTTTTAGAATTAAGACCAGGATCTACAAAAAAATATTTAGAAACTAAGATAGCATGTAAATCAATCCAATGTTTTGACTTAGGGAAATAGCCAATGGTAATTATAGGTTCTAAAATTTCGTTAAGTTCGCACGGCGGATCTACCAGATTATAGATTATTATATTATCAATAATTTCTTTATTATTATTGATGTATTCTAATACATATGGATAGCCCGAATATTTTCTAGCCATTTCTTGATTTTTAAAAATGTCTAACGTTTCTTTAAAATTTCGTAATTCTTCTGTGACTATTCCTTGATCATCTAGGATATCTTCTAAACTAGGCCAATCTGCGCCTACAAATGTATTATAATAATTTTTAATGATTTGATCTATGTCATTTTCATTTTTTATCCAAGTGGTGTTAATTAAAATTGTGTGCGAATCATCATTGATGAACTTTTGCAAATAGGTATCAATGATCCAATTTTGATCAGTAACTGCCTGAACATCTTTCCATCCGCAATCAAAATGTTTAACTATCATATTATTATATAGACCCACTGTCAAATACTTATGGTCCGGCGTGAGGGAATCGAACCCCCAACTAGGGAGTAGAAATCCCCTGTTATATCCATTTAACTAACACCGGATTTGGTGCGACTGGGCGGGGTCGAACCGCCATGGCTTGCGCCGGCAGATTTTAAGTCTGCTGAGTATACCAGTTTCTCCACAGTCGCATCTTGGTGGGCCTTACTGGACTTGAACCAGTGACCAATCGATTATGAGTCGAGTGCTCTAACCAACTGAGCTAAAGGCCCTAACAATTTGGCGGAGAGTATAGGATTCGAACCTATGCTCCCTTTACAGGGAGGACGGCTTAGCAAGCCGCTGCCTTCGACCACTCGGCCAACTCTCCAAAACTTTGTTAATTTCTTACTATACACATATTGTAACATTGTTTAACAACGCTGTCAACTAAAATTTGGCGGAAGGATGGCAGAATCGAACTCCTGGCCTTTCGGCTCCAGCGCATTTCAAGTGCGCGGTGATATCCCAGATCACATAACCTTCCATGGTGGGCGGTTTGCTGTACTCTCCTAACCTCGAATACGTAATGTTACAGCTTTCTCCCGGGTAGCAAGTCACCACAGTCTTCTTCAGCTTGCGCTGTGATTCCTCCTTGCTTGGTAGGTATTTTTGATCTTACAGGGTTTTTATTTACACGCCCTACTTCACCCTAAACGCGATGTGGTTGGAATACTGGTGCTATCTCTTGGACTTGAACCAAGCACACCAGGCTCTTCAGGCCTGTGCTCTACCAGATGAGCTAAGATAGCATATTTCTTAATACTGCTTTAAATTTAATGCTGTTGTTAGTTTGCGTTTTACTGTTTGATTAGGAACTCTAAACTTATCTGTGCTTCGAAAGCCTAGCATTTCTCCAACTTCAGCTACAGCACCACTGCGACTAATTCCCATATGACAGTGGACTACTACGTTCATATGATTATCCCAAGCACGTTGTAATGCGCTGGCAATGCTATTAGCATCATCGTTGGATATAACACATTCATATAATAGTTTGTCATCTTCTTCTACGTCTAAGAAGTTAAACTGTAGAGTTTCTTTAAACTGATGTTTTGGCGTTGGAAACTCAGTGTTATAGTCACAGATCTGGATTAGCATACTATTGTCGCCAGCATCATAATGATGTCCTTTACGAACATCATCTAAGCTGATGTTTTCAATCCATGGTTTCATCATCGTCTTCATCCTTGTAATGTTCTGGGTGTTTGGCACGAACAGCAAAGTGCGTGCCCAATGCCGCACCACAGCTAAACCGATCACCCTCTTTGAACTTTCTGCCGTTAAGTTTGAACGGCTTTAGAACTCTATCGCCATTCCACTGACCACGTTGGATATGAATGTAACCTAGCTCGCCTAACTGCTCACGCAAACGGGCAAACTCTGGGTGGTCTTCTGAACTTGTGCTACTACACTTACCTTTACCTTGCAGGATTAATAGCAGTTCATCATCGGTTGGCACACGACCATTATTCGTATAAGAATTCCATTCTTTGTGAATAGTCACACTAGTCATATACTCTGGGTTAATTGTAAATTCCATTACACTTTTCTGCCTTTGAACTTGGTATCTTTAGTGCCTCTACGTTTATACCAACCGTACTCTTCACCGTTGGGCAGTTTACCATCAATTACACCATCAGCACCCCGTTCGCCAACAAACACCAGGGGCTCTTCAACATGCTTGCGAAGAGCCTCTCGTTGTTCAACCCAACTTGGTTGTTTCTTAGAAGTCATAGTCTTTTGATTCATATTCATTTGCTTGTAGTATTTCCCAAGTCATAGACTTTTGGAACTTTTCATACGCAGGTCCTTTACGTAACCATTCAGCAACAATGTCTTGACTACCCCAACTACCCGGCGGAGCAAATTCTTGTAACCAAAATAGATATTCTTTTAAACGTGTTTTGTTCCAATGATCTGCACGTGCAATAACATCTGTCCACGGATCACAACTTAATAAGCTAGTTATGAAACTACCAGGAGGTAGAGCATATAAGAAATAGTTCTTAAGTGCTTCTTGACTTACATCAGGCAAATCACTTAGGCCATTCCAATCAAATTTGGTTTTCATCGGTACATAATTCCTTTACTATTAGTAAATGCTTCCGAAGCACTTTACAATTTTGTTTAATTTCGTCAAACTTAGCATTGCCTTTCATACCAGATATTGTACCAATGAACTTATCTAACTTAGCAAGTTCGTAGTTAGTACTTTCTAATATTGATGCCTTATATTGCTCAAACGTCATATTCTTGTCCTCGTTTTCTTAGCTCTTCTATTAAGCCACTATAGGCAAAAGTATACTGTTGATCCAATCGTTCCAACATATTGACGCAACTTATAATGTGTGCTGTTTCCATATCACTGATCAGTAATATCTTGCGGTCTTTGGTCAACCATGTTGTGCTATGCCGTCTACGATACTCTTTAAAGTCTGCATTGTTAGGCGTGCTTAGTATATCCCAGGCTAATTGTTGTTCTTCAGTCACTTAAAAGCTCTCATCTGCTGTGGCATACATATACTCAATATGCTTGACCTGATTATACCATTCTGCGAATCTTTCAACAGTCCACTGCCCAGATAATACCATAGCATAGGCTGTTTCAGCATCTTCTGCTTCTTGGAACTTGGTGTATGTATTTTTATTTTTCATATGTGTATTATACAGTCAATAGACCAAAATGTCAATCAAAATAAAAGCCCTACTGGGCTTAATAAATGGGGACAAGTATGGAATTCGAATCCATCCTACCGGAACCACAAACCGGTGTGCTATCCGCTAACACTAACTTCTCCATCGATAAACTTTTTCAAATCATTAATTGCTTGCTGTTTATTAGATACAACTGTTTTCCATCTAAATCTTAATATAGTCCATCCTCGTTCAGCTAACCACTCGGTGCGTTTAATATCTTTAATTCGTTCTTCTTCAAATCTATAGTGGGTTTCGCCATCGACTTCTACATACTTCTTTGAGTCTGGCCAGGCAAAATCCAATGAGTATCTACCTTCTCTATACTGCGGTGTAAAGTTTTGATTAGTTAGGTTGGATTTAATAACTGTTTCAAACCATTGTTCAGGATATGATCGTTGTTTGTATCGTTCGTTATGTCCAAGTGTGTATGCTAATCCTTCTTTATGTCTCTGCGTCATTCGCATACTTTGTTGTTTCTTAAACTCATCACTGTGAACTTGTATCGGAGTTTTAGTTCGTGCTAATTTCCTAATTTCAGCGTCTGTTCTTGGCACAAATATCCCATTGTTCTTTGCGTGAGTAAGTTGAGTTCTACTAACTATTTTTTGTTCTTTAAGTTCTTTTTCAGATAACCCGCTATCATACAAACTTTGTACATGAGCCCAATCAATTGATGTGTTATCTATAGTAAATATTCGTAAAATACCATTTTTCTTTAAGTGACGCCAAACTGTATTAACATTACAGTCTAATGCTTTTGCTATATCAACATTAGATAAGCCGGTAGCATATAACTCCATCACTTTAGAGTTCATTATTTTAGCAAGTTCAGTATAATTTTTATTCATACTATTATTTATCTAATGTTGTGTGCTACCACTACATTATAGATATTATCTGGAGCCTTCAAAGGGTTACGATCCCTTGACCTCTCGTTGGCAACGAGAAATTTTACCATTAAACTATGAAGGCATAAAACTGGCACGCCTGGTAGGACTCGAACCTACATCTTCCTCCATTACCTTTGTTCTCGTTCGTAGCGAGAGGGGGTACAGGCGTATTGGTGGTTAGGATAGCACTCGAAGCTATACATTCATCCGTATGAAGGATGCTCTCTCCCTCTTAAGATACCTAACCCTGGAGTTGGCGACTGGAATTCAACCAGCATAGGTGATTTTGCAGACCACTGCCTAAGCACTCGGCCACGCCAACATTAAATGGCTCCAGAGGAGAGATTCGAACTCCCATCACGCAGGTTTGGAGTCTGCTGTTCTAGCCAATTGGAACTACTCTGGAATATTATAAATCAAAAATAAGTTGGAGTTGTCCCCCAGGATGCCCGTAGCCCTATGCGTCCATAGGGTTCACTGGTAAATTCCAGCTATAAGTGGAGTTTTCTCCTACTAATCGTAGGACTCGCATGCTCCGGACTGTTCTTTATTTATGAATTTGTTAGCTGTTAGTTACACTTAATTCACTAACCAATATACACTTAAGTATACTGCTACAGACATCAGGTACACTATAGAAGGATTAAGTATAATCTATAGTCACATATGGTCACTG